>ERZ779866.18-NODE-18-length-149195-cov-8.171054_pt1 | contig 149195 bp, 136 predicted proteins | sample MGYA00511248_ERZ779866 | MGnify/ENA primary metagenome ERZ779866 (study PRJEB29588, sample SAMEA2155758) | human gut metagenome | biome: human gut; feature: human-associated habitat; material: faeces | place: Denmark | collected 2008/2010 ... | reverse complement strand
CACTTGCCCTTTTTCTTTTTCACGAATTTGGTCTCACATCATTGACTAATGTACAAGAGATTGGAAATCATATCTAAAAATTTATAACTGGAGGTAATTATGAACGAGAAGAAAAAATTTGTCATGCCCGACTCGCTGATAATAGTTGCAGCGATCGTTCTGCTCATGGCGATCCTGTCATGGGTTATCCCGTCAGGCAGCTATGAATATCATGATGTGGACATTAACGGCACCATAAGGAGCCTGGCCATCGACGGCACATACCATGAGATTGATAAATCAGAAGTAACGACAACCGGTTTTCTGGGATTCTTCACATCCTTCTACAGAGGCTGTGTTGATGCGGCAGATGTAATATTCATGATCATGTGCTGCTGCGGAACATTCGGTGTTGTGGTAAAAACAGGCGCTTTCCACGCAGGTATAGGAACCATCCTGCGTAAGCTGGGTGGAAAAGAAGTACTTCTTATCCCTATCATGATGCTTATCTTCGGAGCAGGCGGAAGCGTATTCGGAATGGCAAGTGAGTTTTACGGATTCTATCCGCTGATCGTCGGCATGGGCGTAGCCCTGGGCTATGACGCAATGCTGGGATTCGGTATCATCGCCGTCGGCGAATTCGTAGGATTCATGGGCGGCACCATCAACCCTTATACCGTAGGCGTTGCCCAGAGGATTTCGGAAGTAGAACTTTACTCAGGTACCGGATACAGAGTAGTATGCTTCATAGTATTCATGGCAATATCCATCTTCTATGTGATGAGATATGCAAACAAGATCAAGAAGAACCCTCAGCTCTCTGTAATGCAGGGAGAGCAGTCGATCCACGCTTTTGAAAGAAGCGAGCTTGACCAGTACAAGTTCTCCAAAAAGGACGGTCTGGTACTGCTTGATGTATTGGTAGTGCTGATCGTGCTGATGTACGGACTTATGAACCTTGGATGGGGATACGGCGAACTGTGCGGACTGTTCCTCATAATGTCCATGGTGGCCGGACTTATCTGCAAATGGAGCCCTAACAAATGGTGTGACGAGTTTATCGACAGTGCAAAGACAGTTGTATGGGGCTGCATCCTTACCGGTGTTGCCAAAGGCATAATGGTAGTAATGCAGGATGCTCAGATTGCAGATACAGTTATATACTATCTGTCCGGACTGCTCAAGAATGCTCCGGAATTCCTGTCAGCACAGCTGATGCTCATCGTTCAGACTCTCATAAGCTGTCTCATCCCGTCTGCCACAGGTCAGGCTGCAACCACAATGCCTATCATGTCACAGCTGGCAGACATAATCGGAGTTACAAGACAGACTGCCGTACTGGCATTCCAGTTTGGTGACGGTCTGACAAATATTTTCTCACCAACCGCTGACATAGTTATCATTTGCGGACTTGGCGGAATCTCTCTCCAGAAATGGTATAAGTGGTTCACTCCACTGTTCTTCATACTGCTGCTGGCTCAGATGGTAATGCTGGGAATCGCTGTAGCAATAGGATACTGATAGATTTAATTACAGGGCTTTCTCTGCCAGACGGGGAAAGCCCTGAAGAACAGAAAGATCAAACATCGGAGGGAATACAAAATGAAGATCAGCGACTTGACCGATGAAAAAGTTTTTAAGGAAAAGATAATCAAGCAGAGAAGGAAGCTGCACCGCTGCCCTGAACTTTCGGAGGAAGAGGCGAAAACAGCAGACAGTATATGCGCATTTCTTGATGATATAAATGTTCCATACAAAAAGAACATAGCCGGACATGGAGTTATGGCATGGATAGAAGGGACAGCAGGTCCAGGTCCAGTCATAGGCGTCCGGGGAGATATGGATGCGCTCCCGATAGAAGAAGAAAACGATACAGAATACCGGTCCCAGGTACCCGGAGTGATGCATGCGTGCGGCCATGACGCCCATGTTACGATCCTGCTTGGGCTGGCAGAACTGTTGTCAATATATAAAGAAAAGCTAAAAGGGACTGTAAAACTGATATTCCAGCCGGCTGAGGAGACCATAGGAGGAGCCGACCGGATGATAAAAGAAGGTGTCCTTGAAGCTCCTGATGTGGATTATATGCTGGGCCTCCATGTGGAACCTCAGTTTGATGTGGGCAAGGTCGGGATCAAATACGGAAAGATGTATGCAGCGTCTGACATGATAGATGTCATCATCCATGGTAAAAGTGCCCACGGAGCTCACCCGGATCAGGGAGTAGATGTTATCTGTGTAGCTGCCGAGATCATAACCGCCGTACAGGTGATGATAGCAAGGGAAGTAAGCCCGCTGGATTCAGCAGTATGCACTTTCGGATCGATAAAAGCCGGAACCGCAAGGAATCAGATAGCAGACAGGCTGGAAATGGAAGGTATAATAAGGACACTGGATCCTTCGTCCAGAATGAGGATGAGAAAGAGAGTCGGTGAGATCTGCCGGCTGACTGCTCAGAAAATGGGTGCTGATGTGGAATATATCGTCCACGAGAGTTACAGTTCATTGATAAACGATAACCAGATAACCGCTCTTGTCCAGGAGACGGCGGAAGAAGTCCTTGGAAAAGATAATGTGGTGATCGAGGAATTCCCTGATCTGGGCTGCGAGGACTTTTCCTTTTTTGCTGAAAAGAAACCTTCCTGCTATTTCCATCTGGGCTGTTATGACGAAAAGCTGGGTGAAAGAGTCGACCTGCACAATTCAAAATTCGACATTGATGAAGAATGTCTGTTTAAAGGGATCGAACTCCAGCTTAACAATATAATCAAAATCTGTGAAAAATATAAACAAGAGGTAGACCGATGACAGAAGACAGAGGCAATTTAGTAAGGCTGTTTGACATTGACGATGATTTCATCCTTGATCTCAGATACGCTACAAAAGATAATTTTACAGGAGAACAGATCTATTCGTCCAATGAATGTTACATGGACCGTCACACAGCAGAAATCCTGATAAAAGCTAAAGACATTTTCAAAAAAGACGGTTACAGGGTAAAGATCTGGGATGCGTACAGACCTATAAGCGCCCAGAAAAAATTCTGGGAAGTGATGCCCAACGATGATTTTGTTGCCAGACCGCCGGACATGGCAACCATCAAAAAGTTCAGGCCAACACATATGAACGGACTTTGTGTTGATGTCACGCTGACAGATATGGATGGCAAAGAGATAGAAATGCCGTCAGAGTTTGATGATATGACTGGCAAAGGCGCTCTCATGTGCCAGGACACACCTCTTGAGGGCCGCAAAAATGCAGCTTATATGAAGGCGGTCCTTGAGAGCGTGGGATTTGAAGGATATGAAAATGAGTGGTGGCATTTCTACGATGTTTCCACCGAACCTACACCTTTTACAGATTATCAGATATAACGGAGGAAAAAAGTAATGGGCGGGATCATAGATAATTTCATCGGCACGGTCAAAAACGGACTGGCCTTCAGAGGAAGGACGGACAGGAGGGATTACTGGGTGTTTATCCTTACATTCCTGGTGATCCTGGCTGTTTTGCTGTGGTTTGCGGAAAAGATTTCTTTTATGGATGCTTTTGTAAAACTATACTGCGTTCTGATGATCCTGCCGATACTGGCAGCGACCGCCAGAAGGCTGCATGATGTGGATAAAAGCGCCAAGTGGCTTTTTGCCGGGCTGGTTCCTGTGCTGGGAGCCATATGTATCTTTGTTTTCATAATAGGTGAAGGAAAAGAAAGTGACAACAGATACGGAGCGCGTCCCTGTATGAGCTGCTGTATCACCGGTGCAGATTGAATAAAAATATGTCTGTGTATATAAAGACGGTACTGATTACAGTATCGTCTTTTTATGTATCACACGGAAAAGCCTGTGAACATATATAAAATAATATTGTCAAAAAACTTTTGATATGATAAACTTCCCGCATAAAACCTCAGGAGATGAACAATGTCGGAAAATACAAAGATAAAGATCTCGGACGGACTGATCAGGCTCATAGAAAAAGAAAACGGGAACAGAATAACCGTAACATCACTCATTAAAGCATGCGGTATCTCACGGCAGACATTCTATTATCATTTTAAGGATATGGATGATGTGCTGGAATGGTCTGCGGCAAGGGTGACAGATGAACTGGTCAGGGCAGGCAGGGAAACGGCGGATATGAGATCTGCCGTTGAAATTTTTGCCGATTCTTTTTCAGAAAAGTACAGCGTGCTTAAAAAACTCATGGATTCTGCAAAAAGATCCGGTATAGAAAAAATGATAATTGGATCGGTCAGGACATATCTGGAAAAGATAATCAAGTTTAAAAGGCCTGATCTGGCCGTAAATCATACGGATATGGACATGCTGCTGTGCTTTGATGCATACGGGCTTTTCGGGATCATGATGGAATATTGCGGACAGCCACATAGGGATAAATCCGCCCTGACTGCAAATATTGAAAAGATCTTTTCAGGGCAGATCCTGCTGTCCGAACAGCCTTACACTTGCAGGAATCTGTAAGGACAAATATACAAAATTGAATGTAGAGCATATCACTGAAAAGTGGTATAATAAAACATAATGTTATATTATTTTTGGAGGAAATGATGCAATGCATGAAGTGAAAAAACCAAGAAAGCCTCTGATCTTTTATTATGTGATAGTTATGGTTGTACTGATGCTTTTCAATCTGCTGGTGACTCCGTATATCAACCAGCCGGAGATACAGGATGTAGATTACGGGACATTCATGTCTATGACTGAAAACCAGCAGATCGGACAGGTTCAGGTCCAGCAGCAGGAAAACTATATTCTTTTTACAGATAAAGAAGGAACGACATTTTACAGGACAGGCATGATGCCTGATGATAACCTGACCCAGAGACTCTATGATTCAGGGGCCGAATTTAACGGTGAGATCATAGAACAGACTGATCCTTGGATAACCATCCTGATCTCGTGGGTACTTCCCATAGTCATTTTTATCGCACTGGGCCAGTATATGTCGAAAAAGATGATGAAAAATGCCGGAGGACCAAATTCAATGATGTTTGGGATGGGCAAGAGCAATGCAAAGGTATATGTCAAGTCATCTGAAGGCATAAGATTTGATGATGTGGCCGGAGAAGACGAGGCCAAAGAGAGTCTTTCGGAGATCGTCGAATATCTCCATGATCCAAGCAAGTATAAGAATATCGGAGCTACGATGCCTAAAGGGATACTCCTTGTTGGCCCTCCAGGAACAGGAAAGACAATGCTTGCCAAAGCGGTAGCAGGAGAATCAAATGTACCTTTCTTTTCCATGTCAGGTTCGGAATTTGTTGAAATGTTCGTGGGAATGGGTGCATCCAAGGTACGAGACCTTTTTAAGCAGGCCAAGGAAAAGGCGCCTTGCATTGTGTTCATCGATGAGATAGATGCCATCGGACAGAAGAGGGACGGCCGCCTGGGCGGCAACGACGAAAGAGAACAGACGCTCAATCAGCTTCTTACGGAAATGGATGGTTTTGAAGACAACACCGGCGTTGTTATCCTTGCTGCCACCAACAGACCTGAGTCCCTGGACCCTGCGTTGACAAGACCGGGACGGTTTGACAGACGAGTACCTGTGGAACTGCCTGACCTGAAAGGGCGAGAGGATATATTGAAGGTACATGCAAAAAAAGTCAAAACGGACAATAATATAGATTACGGTAAAGTTGCCCGCATGGCTTCCGGCGCTTCCGGCGCTGAGCTGGCCAACATAATCAATGAGGCGGCTCTGCGCGCCGTAAGAGACGGACGCAAGTGTGTAACCCAGGCGGACCTGGAGGAGAGCATTGAGGTTGTCATTGCAGGATATCAGAAAAAGAATGCGATCCTTACTGACGAAGAAAAGAAGATCGTCGCATATCATGAGATCGGTCATGCGCTGGTAGCTGCCAGACAGACTGATTCGGCGCCTGTACAGAAGATCACCATTGTGCCGAGGACATCTGGGGCCCTCGGATATACCATGCAGGTGGAGGAAGGGAACCATTACCTGATGAGCAAGGAAGAACTGGAGAACAAGATAGCAACGCTTACTGGAGGCCGTGCTGCCGAAGAACTTATCTTCAATTCATCATCTACGGGAGCTTCCAACGATATCGAACAGGCAACAAAGATAGCCAGAGCCATGATAACCAGGTACGGCATGAGCGATGATTTTGACATGGTCGCCATGGAAACTGTGACAAACCAGTATCTGGGAGGAGATACGACGCTTGCGTGCTCTGCACAGACACAGGCCGAGATAGACAGGGAAGTTGTGGCCCTTGTCAGAAAACAGCATGAAAAAGCCCTTGAGATCCTGCGCGAAAACAAGGGCAAATTAGATGAACTTGCCGGTTATCTCTACGAAAAAGAGACAATAACCGGAGAAGAGTTTATGGACATATTGAACAGATAGTATTTATAAGCGTCTCCATGTCATCTGGCAGAGGCGCTTTTAATATCAGTTTCTGACCGGTTATGGGGTGTATGAAGGACAGGTGGTATGCGTGGAGGGCCTGCCTTTCAATGAATGGTGATGTGCTTTTTTCGCCATCCCCTTCAACCCGGCGGAAGTCTCCGTGGAGTTTCCTGTATAAAAAAGGATCCCCGTTGTTATAAAGATGATCTCCGGTCACAGGATGGCCTATGTATGCCATATGGACTCGTATCTGGTGGGTCCTTCCGGTTTCAAGGGAGACTTCTACAAGGGTATAACCGGCAGAATACCTTTGAAGGACTTTGTAGTGAGTAACAGAATCAAACCCACCCTTGTCCGCAGGCAATATCCATCTTTCCACTTCATCGGGATCCGGACGGCCTATGGGAGCTCTGACGGTACCCTGATCCCTCTGGATGATGCCATCGACAACGGCAAGGTATTTTTTTTCTGTTATGCCTGCTTTCATCTGGTGAATGATCTGATCCTGGACAAAGCCGTTCTTTGCGACTATCAACAGCCCGGATGTGTTCATATCAAGTCTGTTTGCAAATCTTATCTTATAACATGCGCCTTCATCCAAGATCTTTTTCATCAGGCCATTGGCAATGGTATGGCAGGGTTTTCCTTTGGTTGGGTGTACTACAAATCCCGGCTGTTTGTTTATGACAAGAAGACTGTCATCTTCAAATATGACATTGATGGGTATGTCCTCCGGAGGAAAATCAGAGGTTTCCGCAGGAAGTGTTACGGTCAACTGATCGCCGGCGACGGGGATCATCCAGCCACGGACAGGGGATCCGTTCAGCTTGGCCAGATCCTGCTTTTTTATTTTTGTCAGCAGCCGCGATGAAAAGTGAAAATTACGGCGAAGGAGCTCACTTACAGTGAGCCCCGTATCATCTTCTTTAACTGTATAACTGAATCCTGACATAGTTCATCCTTATAAGAATTTGTTTTTTACTTTTTCCCAGAAACGGTAGTCGTCAAATCTGATGAGATTGATCTTTTTTCTGGAAAGCCTCATGGAAAGTTCGATGACATCTTCATATTCGGCCAGCATTCCGTCATATGTAACGCTCAATGTCCTGTCAACATTGTTGCATGGTATGACAGCAAGTTTATCATTGGCAGGGAGCAATATCCCTGCTGTCAGAGAACGGTAGGCAATGTTCTGGATCGGGGCTATGGGCGTCACCTGAAGCAAGCTTAACCTCGGATCGACGATACTGCCGCCTAAGGCGTAATTGTATGCCGTGCTCCCGGCAGGCGTGGATACACATATCCCATCGCCGCTGAATCTTTCAATAAAGCCGTTGTTAATGGAAATATTCAGGTGTACGGGGTGGGTGAGCATTCCTTTGACAGTGATCTCATTCAGGGCGATATGTTTTGTAATGTGGGATGCGGTCCTCACGACACAGCTTACTCCGTTGAGACCCTGGATGCTGTACCGCTCCTGGTTATACAGGAAAATGAAATCATCTATCTTTTCGGGCAGGATCTCCTGGAAAAAACCCAGATGGCCTGTATTGATCCCTACTATGGGGGTCTTTGGAAAGCCGAAATCCTGCACCAGGCGGAGAAGAGTCCCGTCTCCGCCTATACATATGATAAGATCTGTGTCATCTGAATACTCACTGCATGCAGTGAGTCCTGACTTTACAAGCTTTTGACGGAAAGTCTTTTCTATGGATCTTGACATTTCCGTATTGTTGGTGTAAATAAAAATCTTTTTCATGGTTTGATATTACAATATTTTTTCCAGTTCATCAACAAGATCTTTAAATGTTTCCATGGCCATCTTTACCGGTTGAGGTGAAGCCATGTCAACACCTGCTATCTTAAGCAGCTCCACAGGATAGTCTGATGAGCCGCTCTTTAAGAATTCGATATAGTTATCCCTGGCTTTTGGCCCTTCCTCCAATATCTTTGATGAAATGGCCGTGGCTGCCGAATATCCTGTAGCATACTGATATACATAGAAGCCTCTGTAAAAATGCGGGATCCTGGCCCATTCGTATTGGATATATTCGTCATGGGACATGGCCGGACCGAAGTACAGGCTGTTGAGCTTGTCATAATTTTCGTTCAGCCAGGCGGCTGTCAGGACTCCGCCTTTTTCTATTTCTTCATGAGCCATCAGTTCAAATTCTGCGAACATGGTCTGACGGAAAAGGGTGGTGCGGAATTCTTCTATATAATAGTTTATCAGATATTTGCGCATCTGAGGGTCTGTTTCCGTCTTTAACAGATGCTTTATCAGCAGTGATTCATTGACAGTGGAGGCCACTTCGGCTGTAAATATGGAGTGATCGCCGTAGGTATATGGCTGTGTCTTTCTCGTATAGTAGGAGTGCATTGAATGGCCCATTTCATGAACTATAGTAAACACATCTTTGAGACTGTCGGTGTAGTTAAGGAGTATATATGGCATACTGTCATAGGAGCCAAAGCTGTATGCACCGCTGGTCTTTCCCTGGTTTTCATAAACATCTATCCAGCCTTCACTGACACCTTTTCTGACTTGAGTGATGTATTCTTCCCCAAGAGGAGCAAGGCCTTCAGCCATGATGTCGATGGCCTGTTCAAAAGGTATGACTTTTTTTGGAGCGTTTACCAGAGGGACATAAACATCGTACATCTTGAGCTGGTCAACACCCAGCACCTTTTTACGCAGTTCCATGTAGCGGTGGACTACAGGAAGGTATTCACGGACTTCGCTGATGAGATTGTGGTATACGCTGACAGGGATGTTTCCTCCGTCCAGTGCGGCTTCAAGGGAGGAACCGTATTTTCTTATCCTGGCAGAGACAACATCGGTCTTGGTGTTGTAGTTGTAGTTGACAGCTATGGTGTTGATGAGCTTCTTATATGCTTCGTACATGTTGGTAAAGGCAGCTTTGCGCACATTGCGGTCCTGGCTTTCCATAAATGTTATATAATTGCCGTGGGTAAGGGTGACTTCATCGCCATCTTCATCGGTGACGGTGCCAAAAGTCAGATCAGCGTTGTTGAGCATTTTAAATACATCGCTTGTTGCTCCGGTGACTTCTGACATCTGAGCCAGTATGTTCTCTTCAGGAGCCGACAGTACATGCTCTTTTTCTCTGAGCATAGACTTGAGCAGGAACTCATACTGGGCAAGGCCAGGTTCTTCTTGGATGTATCCCAGTATCTGATGCTCGTCGGCTTCCATGATCTCAGGTGTGAAAAAGGACATGGATGCGGCTATCCTGGCAAGGACGCTCCCGCATTTGTCGTCCATTGCCTGATATTTGTCCATTCGGTTGTCCTCATCTTTTTTCATGGCGGCATAGACATAAGCATGTTCAATCTTCTGCCAGATATTGTCACGCTCTCTGAGGGCTTCCAGAAGGGTGGCGGCTGATCTTGTGAGCCTGCCGCGGTAATCGCCGAACTTTTCGGCACGGCTGAGACAGTCGTCTATATCTTTTTCCCATTGGCTTTCATCCGGGTACATGGCTTCAATGTTCCATTTGTATTGTTTTGGGATATCACTTCGCTGTTTCAATTTTTTGTCTGACATTTTGACCTCCTGTATGGATAAATATGTATTTGTGTAGTATAATGAACGCTGTGGATCATACCGCCTGACGGCGCATAGTAGTGTTCATTGAACCACATGTGCTTAACTGGATCGTGGTATAATGAACGCTGTGGATCATACCGCCTGACGGCGCAGGGCAGCGTTCATTGAGATGAACGCTATTATTGATAATTGCGTCTGAGCTGTGCTGCAGCAACTGCCGGGCTTTCACCAGAAGCGCCGGTTGAAAGCGCAGGATAAAGTTCCACAGCGTTTATTATACCACAAATTGGAAAGGAATATTACATAAATGGACAACAGACCCATAGGTTTTTTTGATTCAGGACTCGGAGGACTGACAGCCATACCCGGATTGTTCAAAGAACTCCCTGACGAGAGAGTGATATATTTCGGAGATACGGCGAGGACTCCTTATGGATCCAAGGCTGTATCCACCGTAAGAAAATATACGGAGCAGATAACGGATTTCCTCGTTTCCAAGGATGTTAAAATGCTTGTGATCGCATGCAATACCATAAGCTCCACCTGCCTTGACATGCTCAGGGAAAGATTTCCGCAGCTTCCCGTGATAGGGATAATCCAGCCGGCGGCACAGAAGGTAGCGTCAATATGCAATGAAGAAAACAGCATAGGCGTCATAGCTACGAAAGTGACCATAAACAGCGGCGCATACCAGAAAGCCATAAAAGACCTGGTGCCGCAGTGCAATGTTGCAGCAAAGGCGGCTCCGGCATTTGTTCCCCTCATAGAAGAGGGGATAATCGACAACGAGATAATGGATCTGACCATTCATTATTATATGGATGATTTTATCGGCGATGGGAAGATAGACACCCTTGTGCTGGGATGCACCCATTATCCGCTGATAAGGAAAAACATCGAGAGGCTCTTTCCGAAACTGAGGATAGTAGACCCTTCAAGGGAGATAATCGGCCGGGTAAAAAAAGTGCTGGCTGAGAGAGATGAACTGGCCGGCAGGGATAATGACAGAGAAAATATTTTTTATGCAAGCGACCTTTCGGAAAATTTCACCAACATGATAGAAAAGATACTTGAAACAGAACGGTCAAACCTAATATTGAAATTTAAAAATCTTGAACTGTAAAAGAGGGAAAACATGGATAGAGAGAGATTGTATGAGATACTGGATATAGAAGAACCAGCTGAATTTGATTATTTTGAAAATATTGCCGCCCTGCTGGAATGCGATGAAAATATCGGATATGAAGAACTGTACGGGCTTTTGCAGGAAGTAGATAAGGAAACCCTTTCGATGCTGATAGATAACTATTTTGAGGAATTGTCAGATTTTCTTCCTGAAGATGACGCCGACTTTTATCTGAAGATAGATCAGATAAGGCGTTCGCTGGTGGGCCTTGCCAAAAGCAGTGATGACGAAAATGTACTTGGCAGCCTTGCTGAAGAACTTGACAGGTTCCGCAGATGGTATGCGGCAGAGTCCCAAGTCATCTGCAGCGATCTGGAAACAGGCAGGGAGGAGATCCATCCGCTGAGAGATGCGCTGGCCCTTGCCCGTATGGAAAAACTTGACGGAGATAAATATTATTATGATTTTGAAAGATGCAGGGATTATGACCTCGACGATTATCTCATGTCATTTGCAGATATGATCGCTGTTTCAGGAGTTTATGATGATGAAAAAAATACCGTCCCGGATGACTGGTCATCAGAAGAACAGCAGACATATGAATAACACTTTAAACGCCTCCGTCATAATATAATAAAAAAGACGGAGGTTTTTATATGGGAGACGATTACAAACGAATGGACTGCTGCCAGCAAGAGTGCAGGGAAAAATGCTTCAAGGACTGTTACTGTAATGATAATGACAACGGAGGCAGCCTGATCTGGCTCATAATACTTATCGTTATAATCTACTGCCTTTTCTGCAATGACGGAAAAGGAAACGGCCTCTTGGGAGGTTTGTTCTAAGGCCGAAATGCACTGAGAGCCTGCTGCATGCAAGCCTTGCCGGGGCATCAAAGGCCCCGGCAAGGCAAAAAGAGCCTGCGGTCATCTGTACATCCGCCGGATCGCTGCGGCCGTCCTTGATTTTTGCCAACCCTGATGATAGTATATTATATATCATGCTGTCAGGAGCGGTGAAAATGGAAAAGGAAAGAACATTGAAAGGACAGAGCCAGTACAGGCAGGGTCTCATATCATCTTTATCATGCGGGATATTATGGGGCATTATCCCAATATACTGGCAATGGCTCAAACCAATACCGTCTTCTGTCATAATCTTTTACCGCATAGCGCTGGTTGCAGCCGTATGCCTGATCGCATCACTTATCCTGTATGATAAAAGCGTCATATTATCTGCATTGAAAGACAGGCGGACCATGGCAAAGTACATAGCCGCAGGTATACTCATAACAGCAAACTGGTCCATATACATATGGGCTGTAAACGCAGGCTTCGTTATCCAGACATGCATAGGTTATTATATAGAGCCGGTTGCAGTCTGTCTTTTGGGGATAGTATTGTTCAGGGACAAGCTTAACAAGTATAAAATAGCTGCATTTGCAACGGTAGCGGTGGGAGTAGCTGCTGTGATATGGTATTTCAGAGAAATACCGATGATCGCCCTGAGCCTGGCGCTGACTTTTTCGATCTATGCCGCTCTCAAAAAGAACCTGACAGCTCCTCCCGTCCTTTCATTGCTGTACGAGACCATCTTTCTGCTGCCTGCTGCGCTGGCGGTGATAGTATGGATTGAAACTACAGGCAGAGGAGCAATAGATACCGGACAGCCATATCAGTATGGGCTCCTGATGCTGTCAGGGCCGGTTACTGCACTGCCGCTTGCACTATTTGCAAATGCAGCGCACAAGCTGAACCTTTTTGTCCTGGGCCTGCTGGAATATATCGCGCCGACAATCTCACTGATATTGGGCATATATCTCTTCCGGGAACCTTTTGAGCCGGTCCAGCTCATAGCATTCGGGATAATATGGTCGGGAATACTGATATTCAGTATCGGAGAATATAAAGAAATGAAAAAAACTCAGGAAAGGAAATGATGTACATGGAAAAAGAAGCCTACCCTAAGCCTCTTGTCAGAGTGACGGGAGGAAAAGGAGGAGAAGCAGTGCTGATAGTGGGAAGTGAAAAGACCGCCCTTCACGATTGCGGCATGGCATGCTTCAGTGAAGAACTTATCAGCAACATTGAAAAGGCACTTCAGGAAAGACCTTTGGATTATGTGCTGCTGTCTCATACACATTATGACCACATGGGCGCACTGCCGGATGTCATAAAACGATGGCCTCAAGTCAAAGTATGCGGCAACGCTAAAGCTGCTCAGGTCTTTGGCAGGCAGGGGGCCCTTGATATGATCGTTTCCATGGGAAAGTCTGCTGCGGAGCTATATGGAAAAGACCCTGATAAAGTGACAGCCGACGGTCTGAGAGTGGATATGATACTGGAAGACGCCGATATTATCAACCTGGGAGATGAAAAGATAGCCGCTTTTGGAACAAAAGGGCATACGGACTGCTCAGTGTCATACTTCATGCAGCCCGGAGGCATTCTTTTTGCCAGTGAATCCACAGGAATAATAGGAATAGATGGAAAAGTAAGGACATCCATACTTAAAAGCTTTGATCAGAGCCTTGAATCAGCAGCATTTCTCAAGATGCTGCCCTTTGATCATATCCTTGTGCCTCATTTCGGCATCCTGGACAGGCGGTATAACGACAGTTATTTTGATGAATATATAAGGGCGGCAGAAGAAGAGAAGGATTTTATCAATGATCTTATCAAAAAAGGAATGACATGTGAAGCGATCTTTGAAGAACATAAAAAAGTGTATTGGACTGAGGCGAGAAAGAAAGATCAGCCATACAGGGCCTATGATGTAAACACACACATAATAATAAAGAGAATGTTGAAAGAAGCCGGTCTGTGACCGGCTTCTTCTATGGTATGATATGGTTGCAGGCGACAGAAATCAGCCCGTGAATATCTGCACCCAGTAGGGCTGACCGCTGCTGCTTAGAGCATAGCCTACGCCTATCTTTGAAAAATACGAGCTGAGGATATTGAACCTGTGCATTTCCGAGTTCATCCATACATCCATGACGGCCTGCGCGCTGCTCTGTCCTGCGGCGATATTCTCGCCCACGGCAGAGTAAGATATGCCAAATGCTCTGAGCATGTCCGACGGAGAACCATAGGTAGGGGATATGTGATCAAAATAACCGTTGGCGATCATATCCTCCGCTTTGGCCTGAGCCACTCTGCACAGGGAACTGTCAAGGGTGAGGGAGGACAGGCCCAGGGCCGATCTGTACTGATTTACCAGAGATGTGACGGCAGAAGCCATCGACGACTGATCGGCAGGTGCTGTCTGGGCCGGCTGGCTTGACTGGGATGATCCGGACGACGAACCGGAGCTGCTCTGGCCGCCTTGTGACGGCGTTTTTTCTGCTGGCTTCTCCTGCGCCGGAGTTTCCTCCTCTGGTTCTTCTTCGGGCAGCTCTGCTTCCGCAAAGACTGCGGACGCTTTTGAAAGGGAAGAACTGATCATGCCGGCGGTGGCGGAAATGGAGCCTTCACCGGATGACGGTGTTTCCTCATAGCTTTCAGAGGCAAAAGCTGAGGCAGTACCTCCGTAGATGAGAAATAAACACAGTGCTGTTGATAATATCTTCTTGTTCATAACTTTTCCTCTTATGTAATAAATCTGCAATAAATCGACACTTTTCGACAAAGTTCCTTTTAAAAATTATAAATCGCATTATGAAAAATCGCAATAATATTTACAAAAAACCCGGCGGAGCATAACCTCCGGCCGGGAAACAAGGCCCTGGTGTCATCTTCTTGGCTGAGGCCTCTGAGGCCTTTGAGGACGACATTCACAGCAATCATCATCTTTATCACAGTGTCTGTCTTTGCAATGGGCTGGGCCGTCGCACGGGTCATTACAGCCGTCATCTTCATCATGGCAGTTTTCGGCAGTATCCCCGACTCTGACCTGATTAGGGAAAAGGGTAGGGAAAGTGGTGCAGATGGCATTCTGCTGTACAGGTGCCTGGGCATATCCTGTTGACAGGACACAGAGCTGGACAGGTATGATGATCTTCTTTTCACATACCACGCAAATTGCTACGATCAGATTTCCGCTGACTGTACCGTCAGGACTGATATTCAGATCTCTTCCGCAGTTATTGGTGGCAAGTCTCGCTTCACATGATGAGTTGCACAGCTCCGTAAACCGAGGCATAAAGGCCGTATCAATGGCCGACGGCATACAGATCTCGAAAAAGTTGGTAAGTACCAGCGGCTGGCTGCTGTCTGCAATGTTCACATTGGTACATACGGTGAACACCGTATCGTTGTTGCAGCTGTCACACAGGAGCAGATCCAGTTCGATCATCACATTGCCTGTTATGGCAATGTTCTGAGTACCGAATACAGGAGTGCCCATACATCTGTCATCACAGCTGTCTGTTTCAGCATACAGTATCTTTTCCGAGCAGTTGCCGTCTGCGCCCACCACGGTCAGCTGCTGTCCGTCGGCATTCTGCAGGAATGTGGCGCCTGATATACTGGTGTTGACATCAAGCTTCAGGTTGCAGGGGTCGTCTACATTATATGGATTAAAACTCCTCTTACATCTTATGTCGATCACTCTTTTGACTCTGTGTCCGGCAGGAACCTGCGGTGTGAATGTCTGGTTCTGTACTGTTTTCATGCCTTGAAGGTTGAACCTGACAGCGTCAAAGACCTTCTGCACATAGATAGGTTCGCATTTCAGACTGTCTATATCGCCGTCAAATTCGCACATGGTATTGGCATTGCAGCAGTTCTGATAGAGGTCCTGGGATACTCTCCCACCAAAGCAGCTCATATATATTACCTCCTTAAATAGTCCAATATCTTTCTCTGATAGTATATGAAAAAAAGCTGAAATGTGTTATTATATTTATGCTCAAAAAAATGGAGGTAAATTATGAATGATATCGATATAAGGACTTTGGACTGCGGAGTGCGGGTTGTGATGGAGAAGATCCCGCATGTCAAATCCGCTGCTCTTGGCATATGGGTGAAAAACGGCGCTGTTGATGAAACACCGCAGGTCGCCGGCATTTCTCATTTCATAGAGCACATGATGTTCAAAGGTACCCATAAGCGCAGCGCAAAGCAGATAGCAGAAGATGTCGACCGTATAGGCGGTCAGATGAACGCCTTTACAGGGAAAGAAGCAACCTGCTATTATGTCAAGACCATAAGCGGCCATATCAAAGACGGAGCCGAAGTGATCCTTGACATGGTCAGCAACGCCGTATTTGACAGCAGAGAAATGACCAAAGAAAGAAAGGTCATATGCGAAGAGATAAAGATGATACAGGATCAGCCCGATGACCTTGTCCATGACACCGTAGCAGAGCTGGTGTTCAAGGATATGCCTCTGGGCAATTCGATCATAGGGACACAGACTTCCCTCAGCAAGATAACCCGGCCTGTCATCACAGGATATAAAGAGAGGGCATATACCAGAGATTCCATAGTTGTAAGCGTAGCAGGCAATTTTGATGAAGAGGACATGTGCGAGTACCTGTCAGACAAATTCAGCAGCCTTGCAGCTTCAAAAGAACATGTGCAGCCGGAAGAAAAGCCGTACATACCAAGGTTCAAGGTGATAAGCAAGGATATCAAGCAGGCGCATATCTGCATGGCAACAAGGAGCATAAGCCTTGACGACCCCAGATACTATGCTTTCTCTGTTATGAACAATGTGATGGGAGGAAGCATGAGTTCAAGGCTTTTTCAGAACATCAGAGAAGAAAAAGGCCTTGCGTATAGTGTGTACTCAATGAACAGTTCATTCAGGGATGCAGGATATTTCAATATATATGCAGGAGTCAGCCATGACATGATCGGAGCGGCCATCGAAGGGATCAGAGAAGAGCTGGACATGCTTGACAGAAAAGGTCTCACAGATGAAGAGATATCAATGTCAAAAGAACAGCTCAAGAGCAGTTATATCTTTGGCCAGGAAAATGTGGCAAGCCGTATGTTCACCATCGGGAAAAACCTGCTGCTGCTGGGAAAAGTATATGGTACAGAAGAAGTCCTTGAAGGCATAGACAGGGTTACAGGAGAGGACATAGATGACATCAAGCATATGATCTGTGATACTGCAGACTATTGTGCCGTATGCCTGACTGACAAAAAGATAGATCTGAAGAAGATGGTAAAGGCATGATTTATGAACGGAACTGAAAAGATCAAGATAAAGATAATAAGCAAGAGCGGACGGATGCCTTCATACGAGACAGACGGTTCTGCCGGAGCTGACCTGAGGGCGTACCTTAAAAGCCCGGTGACCCTGATGCCGGGCGAAAGACGGCTGATCCCCACCGGACTTTTCATAGAACTTCCTGATGGCATCGAAGCTCAGGTAAGAGCCCGCTCCGGACTTTCCATAAAACATGGTATAAGCCTGGTAAATGGAGTGGGAACGGTGGACAGCGACTACAGAGGAGAATGGAATGTACCTGTCATAAATTTCGGCAGTGAGCCTTATACCATACACGATGGGGACAGGATAGCCCAGGTAGTATTTTCATCATACATAAGGGCTGATTTTGAGATAACATCACAGATCGGTGATACCGGCCGCGGAGCCGGAGGATTCGGGCATACCGGAGTAAAATGATGCAGGAGGAGGACCGCCATGCTTTTGAGAGAAGATCTTGAAAAAAGGGAAATAGAGAATCTTTCTCCGCTGGCCGTTAAAAGCGCTTTTTCCAGAGGGCGTGCAGCGGAGGAGGAAAAATGTGATATAAGGACGGAGTTTCAGAGGGACAGGGACAGGATAATCCATTCCAAGTCTTTCCGCAGGCTGATGCACAAGACTCAGGTATTCCTCGCTCCAGAGGGGGATCATTTCAGGACCAGGCTGACACATACCATCGAGGTCTCCCAGATAGCAAGGACCATCGCCAGAGCTCTCAATCTCAACGAAGATCTGACCGAAGCCATAGCCCTCGGCCATGACCTGGGACACACGCCTTTTGGCCATAACGGGGAAGAGGTCCTCAATATGGTCCATCCCGGAGGGTTCCATCATAATGTACAGAGCCTGAGGGTAGTTGATGTCCTGGAGTCCACATCTTCCCGCAGGGGGATGAACCTTACTGCAGAAGTCAGAGACGGTATAGTGAACCACACGGGTCCGGTGCTCCCGTTCACATTGGAAGGACAGGTAGTCAAGATAAGTGACAGGGTCGCTTACATAAACCATGATATTGACGATGCTTTGAGGAGCGGAGTCATCTCCATGGACGATATACCAAGGTCAGCTCTTGAACTGTTTGGTTACAGCCATAGGGAGCGGATAAACAACATGGTCAATGATCTTATAAAAAACAGTGACGGCAGGGACTGTATCGCTCAGAGCACCCGGTACAGAGAAGAGCTGCTGTCTCTGCGCTCTTTTATGTTCACCAATGTATATAAGAGCAGCCGGGTAAAGAGGGAAGAGGATCTCAATAAAGTCGAAGTCGTCATAAGTTCTCTTTATGACTATTTCCTGAAAAATCCTGATAAACTGCCGGATGATATGGACAGGATCGTCAAGGAAGACGGCGTAGCCGAGGCTGTAAAAGACCATATAGCCGGGATGACGGACAGATATGCTCTGAGCGTATATACAGATCTGTTTGTGCCGCGGAGCTGGAAATAAGGGACCAGATGCAAAATAGGAGGCTTTTCATGAACTACAGTGATAAAAAAAAGGGGAGGCGGCTCCATGATGAGGACTTTGCTCAGATGATCTGCGATGAAGGAGCAGGAGCCAGATATTCACTGTTTTCCGGAAAGGCAAAGAAAAAAATTTAAAAAAATAACAGAAAAAATAAAGGAAATCACTCATTTTTTGCGAATAAAAACATAGAACGATGTTTTTGGAGCGAAAGATGAGTTTTTCTTTTAGTAAAGAAGCAATAGAGGATCTTAAAAGCCGGATAGATATAGTTGATGTCATAGGACGCCAGGTTCAGTTAAAACGGGCTGGAGCCAACTATAAGGGACTTTGTCCGTTCCATAACGAAAAGACACCTTCCTTTATCGTATCTCCTCAGAAACAGATATTTACCTGTTTCGGCGGATGCGGCGCTTCAGGTGATGTGGTATCTTTTGTGATGAGATATTATAACCTGGAGTTTAATGAGGCTGTAGAAAAACTTGCCAAAGAATACGGGATAGACATCGTCAAAAGCCAGCGCAGGAATGATGACAGAGAAAAATACTATGAGATCAACCGTGAAGCTGCCAGATTCTTTTACAGGAATATGACCGAAGGCCCCAACAGAGGTTATTCATACATGAGAAAGCGTGGCATAGAGGACAGGACCATCAAAAAATTTGGTCTGGGATATGCGCCTGACAGCTGGGATTCTCTGTATGGATATTTTAAGGAAAAGGGAACTGATGAAAAACTGCTCCTTGAACTAGGCCTGCTTTCCCAGAAAGACGGAAGATACTTTGATAAGTTCAGGGACCGGGTGATCTTTCCCATAATCAATACGGCAGGAAAGGTTATAGGTTTTGGAGGCAGGGCCCTCGATGACAAAGCCATGCCCAAATATCTGAACTCACCTGAAAACAGGGTATTTCAGAAAAAAAATAATCTCTACGCCTTAAATTCCACAAAACAGGATATAGGCAAGGCCGGGACTGCGATCATAGTCGAAGGCTATATGGACGCCATATCACTGTACCAGAACGGCGTGCGGAATGTGGCCGCATCTTTGGGAACGGCTCTGACAGATAATCAGGCTAAACTGATAAACAGATATACAAAGAATGTTGTCCTTTCATATGATGCGGATGCAGCCGGACAGAAAGCAGCACTGAGAGGGATAGAGGTACTCAGGAATGAGGGCTGTAAAGTCAAGGTCCTTCATGTTACTGACGGAAAAGATCCTGACGAATATATCAAAAAAAACGGCCGGGATGCTTTTGATAAGCTGGTGGAAAAAGCCATACCATACACAGACTATAAGATCGAGGCTGCCAAGAGAGATATCGATCTTGGCACAGAAGAGGGAAAAATCGATTTTATCAGGCGTATAACACCTATTTTATCTGATTTAACTCCGGTAGAAGCGGATATATATATAAAAAAAGCTGCAAGAGATACGGGTATTTCCGAAAAAGCTATAAAAATGGAAATTCCAGTCAATAATAAGCGGGAACAGTCCTCTGGTGCCGTGAGACAAGAAAAACAGGGCACCAATGGCATCAGCGTCTCCAACATCGAGGCTTCTGTACTGAAATGTCTTTTTATAGACCCGCAGCTTTCGGAAGCCCTTCTGCCTTATATGGACATGTTTGAGAGCGAACTCAGCCGCAGGGCCGTAAACATAGCCTTTGAAGAATACGGCCTCAAAGGCGATTTTGACAAAAGGACCATAATGGACAGGTTGGATCCTGATGAGAGCATGGCTCTCCAGGAGAGCATAGACAAAGTGCAGATAAAAGGCAATGAAAAAGAGGTCCTGACCAGGTGCATCCACAGATGGGAGTACGGAAGGCTTGAAAAAGAAGAAAAGAAAATAATAGATATGCTGACTCTGGCCGATGCCGACAAAAATGAACCTGCAGCCAGAGATCTTGCCGAAAAGCTTATGAGGATACGAGCAGAGATGGAGATCCACGGAGGAAAAATATGATGACGAACGAAAAAGAAAAGAAAGAAAAAACTAACATGCAGAGCGGTGAATCAGAACAGTCACAAGATAAAAAAAATGAATTGCTTTCTGCCTTGCTCGAAAAAGGCAAAAATTCTCATAACCAGCTGACATATTCTGATATTGCCGATATTTTGGACTCGACCGATCTCGATAAGAACCAGATCGATGATATGTACGAAGCGCTGATGTCCAAGGGTATAGAGATCGTTTCTGAAACGGATCCCGAAGACTTTGACAGCATCCTGGCTGAGAATCCCGATGTCATGGAAGATGCTGAGATGATGGTGGAAGAAGCCAATGATTTTGATCTTGAGTCAGCGATCCCTAAAGGTATAGCGGTTGATGACCCTGTCAGGATGTATCTCAAAGAAATAGGCAAGGTGCCGCTCCTTTCGGCAGAAGAGGAGATCGAACTGGCAAAGAGGATGGAAAAAGGCGATGAGGATGCTAAAAAGCGTCTATGTGAGGCAAACCTCAGGCTGGTAGTAAGCATTGCCAAGAGATATGTCGGCAGAGGCATGCTGTTCCTTGACCTTATCCAGGAAGGCAATCTCGGACTGATAAAGGCTGTAGACAAATTTGATTATACCAAAGGCTATAAATTCTCGACCTATGCCACATGGTGGATAAGACAGGCCATCACAAGGTCCATTGCTGATCAGGCCAGGACCATCAGGATACCTGTACACATGGTCGAGACCATAAACAAGCTCATAAGAGTATCCAGACAGCTCCTCCAGACCTATGGCAGAGATCCAAGTCCAGAAGAGATTGCCCAGGAAATGGGAATATCTGTTGATAAGGTTAGGGAAATACAGAAGATAGCCCAGGAACCGGTTTCGCTGGAAACTCCTATAGGAGAGGAAGAGGACAGCCATCTTGGAGATTTCATACCGGATGAAGATGTTCCGGCTCCTGCCGAAGCAGCGGCTTTTTCAATGCTAAAGGAACAGCTTGTGGAAGTCCTGGATACGCTTACCGAAAGGGAGCAGAAAGTATTGAAGCTGCGTTTCGGCCTGGAAGACGGCAGGGCCAGGACCCTTGAAGAAGTAGGAAAAGAATTTGATGTCACAAGAGAGAGGATAAGGCAGATAGAAGCCAAATCCCTGAGAAAGCTCCGTCATCCAAGCAGGAGCAAAAAACTGAAGGATTATCTCGAATAAAGATGATAAATTTAAGCGAAAGATTGTTGGCAATAGCCCAGGAAGTCGGAAAGGGAGAAACCGTGGCTGACATAGGTACAGATCACGGTTTCCTGCCTTTGTACCTTTGGGAAAAAGGAATATCGCCAAAGGTGATAATGACAGATATCAGCCAAGGTTCTCTGGCAAAAGCCAGAGAAAACTGCAGCAGATGGTATCCGGACACCGAATTTGATCTGAGGCTCGGTGACGGGATAGGACCGATAGGCCGGGGGGAGGCAGATACGGCGGTTATTGCCGGTATGGGAGGCATCCTGATCACAGAGATACTGAAGAAGGATCTGGACAAGGCAAAAGAACTGAAAAAGCTGATACTGCAGCCCAGGAACAACATAGGCATATTGAGACACTGGCTCTACAACAGCGGATTTTCCATAATAAACGAAAAACTGGTAAGAGAAGGACGGTTTATCTGCGAGATAATCACAGCGATACCCAAAGAGGTGGCAGTCATAAGGAGCATGGGACCGGAGAGGATAGAATATCAATATCCTCACAGCCTGATAAAATTCGCAGGGCCCTTGACTGAAGAATATCTCACATGTAAACTTAATATTGAAAAAAATATACTCAGCGGTATGGAAAAAAGCAGCAGCACAGGCCACAACCAGATCAGGAGCCAGCAATACAGGATAGATTATATCGAGAGGCTTATAAGACAGTTATGAAGGTAGAAAAAATAGCAGAGCTCATCCAAAGGAAGAGCCCTTTAGATACCCAGGAACCATGGGACAATTCCGGATTCCAGATAAAATTTGAAGGCTCCGAGATCAGGACAGTACTGGTTGCCATGGAGATAACCGATGAGATAATCGACGAGGCTGAAATCCTGAAAGCTGACATGATAGTCACGCATCATCCGATGATATTCAACCCAATAAAGAATATCTACGATAATACTGTTACGGGAAACCACATTGTCAGGCTTATCAAAGATGATATAAATGTATATTCCAGTCATACGCCTTTTGATAAATGCAGCGGAGGAAACGGAGATTATCTGGCCGGCCTCCTGAGGCTGAAAAATGTCAGGCGGATGGAGACAGACAGCCTGGGATTCTGCCGGGAAGGTATGGCAGACTCTCCCCGGAGTGCAGGAGAATATATCAGCTGTATATGCCAATGGCTCGATCTTGACATCAGGTCCCTGGCATTTTCGGGAGATCTGGATGATATGATATACAAGGTGGGGCTATGTACAGGCGCAGGTGCCGAATTTGCTGAAAATGCCAAGGAATCCGGCTGCGATCTTTTCATCACAGGGGATGTAAAGCACCATCAGGCTCAGGAAGCAAGAGAAATGGGGATAAACATCTTAGACATAGGCCATTACGGCAGCGAAAAGATATTTACTGCTGATATGGCATCTTATCTAAGGGATAATACAGATCTTACAGTCATAAGATCCACTGTGGATCTTGATCCGTTTGTTTTGCTTTAGGCTGTATTTTAAGATCAAAAGAGGTATTAAAACATGAACAAGAAAAAACAGACATTGGCAAAGATCATAGTCATCGTCCTGATCGCGGCTATGATAGTCACATATTCAATTTCGGTAATCTGGTATCTGTTATAAAGATTTCGGGTAGAGCAGGCAGTCGCGTCCACCATGTGGATGAGGAAAGTCCGGGCTCCGCAGGGCAGGATGCCGGATAACGTCCGGCGTAGGTAACTATAGGGAAAGTGCAACAGAAACATTCCGCCGAAACGGGTAATGCCGTGGCAAGGTTGAAATGGTGAGGTAAGAGCTCACCGGCGGCATGGAGACATGCCGGCCGTGTAAACCCCATCCGGAGCAAGACCAAAGAGGGAGAAAAGGCAGTTGCCCGCTGCCTCCCGGTAGGTAGGTCGCTTGAGCTTGTCAGCAATGGCCAGTCGAGATAGATGATTGCCAAATACAGAACCCGGCTTATAGCTCTGCCCGAACTTTATCATAAAAAGAATACACTTCGCTCAGGAGGTCACCAATGCTAAAAAAAATAACTGCGTCCATGGTCATATTAGCCATGATCTTCGCCCTTGCAGGGTGCAGTTCCGATGAAGAAAGGCCTGCTTTGGCCGCCGCAGCAATACCTGACAATGCTCAGGAAGGTACTTATAATGGATTTACCGCATCATATGACAGTGAAAAATGGATATTTGACAGCAGTGTACTGAATGTTTTTGCCATATATGACAAGGAAACTGCTGAAGCTGGAAATCAAGGCACCAGATGCGATTATATAACCGTTGTTGACGGTGGAGAATATGCCGAGGAACTGACTGAGGACGATATGGCCACCATCGAAGCACAGCGGGAAAATGAGGGGGCCGAGATAATTTCAGATGAACTCATGGATTTTGAAGGATCAACGGTGATCTTTTACGAATCAAGGATCGAATTGACGGATACCATGATAGATCTTTATCTGGACAGCGGAAGGATCACTGAAGAGCAGATCGAAGAATACGGCGGCAGAGATGAGCTCAAGGCCAACGGTTCATCCAGTCAGATGGGTATGGCTGCTGTTGTTGACGGCCATTTTGTCATGGTGACCGGTACATATTATGCAGATCCGTCGGAAATACTTCCTGCCATACTTGTGCTTATCCAGACAGGACAGTTTGACTAGTCCGATTCTGTCCTGTGGCAAGTAAACATAAAATACGAACACTCTATACAAATGGACAGCCATTTGTATAGAGTGTTTTTGCAAAGAGAAGATCAGCGGCATCATCAGGGATGAAAGCTGATGTTCTTTTTTAGATATCAAAGGACTCAAGCAGCGTTATATCAGGATGCTTTTCAGCAAAATAATTCAGAGTGAATTGATTTGCAAAAAGTATTATCGGTCTTTGGAAATGGTCAAATACCAGCATTGTGCGTGAATCCAGAGCGGATTTTACAAGATCGGGATCGTTGGTTTTCACCCATCTTGCAAGAGAAAAATCCATGCGGTCCATCCTGATCTTTGCATTATATTCATTTTCCAGCCTGTACTGGAATACTTCAAACTGGAGCTGGCCGACTGCACCCACCACAACTTCGTTGTATTGATTTTTATAGACCTGGATCGCGCCTTCCTGAGCAAGCTGGGCCACACCTTTCTGGAACTGCTTTGCCTTCATGGTATCCTTTGGGGTTACCAGAGCAAACATTTCCGGAGGGAAAGTAGGGAGCGGTTCAAAGAACAGGGGCTCTTTCCTGGTGGAAAGAGTGTCTCCTATCTGGTAGTTCCCTGTGTCGTATATGCCGATTATATCTCCGGCAATGGCTTCCTCTACATTTTCCCGGTGGTTGGCCATGAGCATGGTAGACTGGGCCAGTTTCATTTCTTTTCCTGTTCTGGAAAGGATAACCGACATACCTCTTTCAAAAGTCCCTGAGCATATGCGCAGGAAAGCCAGCCTGTCTCTGTGAGCCGGGTTCATATTTGCCTGTATCTTGAAGATGAAGCCGCTGAAAAAATCGTCCTCAGGGTCCACATAGCCGTCAGTGGTCTTTCTTGGACCGGGAGCAGGCGACATTTCCAAAAAATGTTGGAGAAAAGGAACTGTGCCGAAGTCTACCAGAGCTGACCCGAAAAATACGGGAGAAAGCTTTCCGGCAAGGACTGCATCCTCATCAAACGGATTGCCTGCACCCTGGATCAGTTCGATCTCATCCCGGAGTGACGAAAGATTGAGACCGGAGATCTGATCTTCCAGTTCAGGACCAAATACGCCTTTATCGCCGAGCTTTATGGTCTTGTCTGCTTTGTAGAGGATAGCTTCATTTTTCAGCAAGTCATATATGCCCTCAAAATTCATGCCGCAGCCTATTGGCCAGGTCACGGGACTTGAAGGCAGGCCAAGGATATCCTCAAGTTCCTGTATCAGATCAAAAGGATCTTTTGTTTCTCTGTCCAGCTTATTTATAAAGGTAAATACAGGGATCTTTCTCATGGCGCATACCTTGAACAGCTTGCGGGTCTGCGCTTCGATACCTTTTGCTCCGTCTATTACCATTACGGCACTGTCAACAGATGTGAGTATCCGGTATGTGTCCTCTCCAAAATCATTATGACCGGGAGTGTCCATTATGGAGATGACCTTGCCTTCGTAATCAAACTGCATTACAGAGGAAGTAACTGAAATACCCCTCTGCTTCTCTATCTCCATCCAGTCAGATGTGGCGAACTTGTCGTTTCTCCTTGCCTTGACGGTTCCCGCCTGGCGTATGGCTCCTCCGTGAAGAAGAAGCTTTTCTGTTAAAGTGGTCTTTCCGGCATCGGGATGTGATATTATGCCGAAGATCCTTCTTTTTTGTATCTCATCGTGTCTTGTAGCCATTTTAATTCCTTTCATAAAAAACAACATAGACTATCATACCATAAATGTTGAATTTGTAAACAACATATTGTATAATAATATGCCGAAACTTGCGAGAAGGAGGACAGGATGGCAAAAGAGACCAGACAGACAGCCGCAGAATTTGATCTGCAAGAACAGATAGAAGAAGAAAACAAAATGGGGACCATGCCCATAGGCAAACTGCTCATGAACATGGCGTGGCCTGCTATCTTATCAATGACCATAAATGCCATGTATAATGTGGTAGACAGTATATTTGTATCCAGGCTCAATGAAGATGCGTTGACAGCCGTTTCACTGGTAAATCCCATACAGCTCATGATAGTAGCTTTATCTGTGGGAAGCGGAGTGGGTATCAATTCGCTCATTGCAAGGAGACTTGGGGCAAAGAATCAGGAGGCGGCGGATAAAGCCGCCAGCACGAGCATAAGGATAGGACTGTTCAACTACCTGATCTTTCTTGTGATCGGCGTATTTTTTACGGAAATGTTCATATCAGGCTATGCAGAAAGAGGCACTTATATTTTCACATCAGCATGTAATTACATGGCCATAGTGTGCATAGGTTCTTTGTTCACCAATATAGAGATCGTACTGGAAAAGGTGCTCCAGTCCACAGGAAACATGGTGGCTCCGATGCTTTGCAGCCTGACGGGGGCTGTGGTGAACATTATCCTGGATCCTATCCTGATCTTCGGATATTTCGGTATGCCGAGGATGGAAGCGGCGGGAGCAGCTCTTGCAACAGTCATAGGACAGCTGTGTGCGATGCTCGTGGCTATGGTCATCGTATTAAAGGGTGAACATCTTGTAAAGATCCAGCTCAAAGGGTTCAAGATGGACTGGAAAGTGGTTGCCGATATATATAAGGTTGGCTTTCCATCAATAGTGATGCAGTCCATCGGCTCTTTTATGATAATATTCTACAACATGATACTGGTGGCTTATTCCACCACGGCCGTTGCAGTCCTGGGTATATATTTCAGGATACAGTCATTTGTGTTCATGCCTGTGTTCGGACTGAACCAGGGAGCCATGCCTATCATAGGCTATAACTATGGAGCCCGCAACAGAGGGCGTATGATGGAAACCTATAAGGAAGCGCTGAAGGTAGCCTTTATCGTAATGGCTGCAGGTGTTCTGCTGTTCCAGCTGATACCTGCTCCGCTGCTGAGCATCTTTGATGCATCGGAAGATATGCTCAGGATGGGTGTTCCGGCGCTGAGGATAATCAGCATATGTTTCCTCCCGGCTGCGTTCGGCATAGTCACAGGGACGCTTTTCCAGGGGACAGGCCATGGCATGCTGAGCCTTTATGGCTCTCTCATAAGACAGCTTGTGGGCATACTTCCGCTGGCATATATCCTCATAAGGATAGGCGGGGTGACCCTGTCGTGGGCGGCTTTCCCGCTGGCTGAAATTTTAGGGCTGACATACAGTGCGCTGATGTTCAGACGCCTGTATAAAAAGGAATTGTCAAAGATATAATCGATCATGTTATCAAAATATCGGCAAGTTTTAATTTAAAAGCTTGCCGTTTTTTTATTTAGAAAAATAGAAGAAGTACTTGACATTTGTTAAAAAAAATATTATCTTAAAAACGGAACGGCGTTCCGAAAATAACGAAGGGAGCAAATTCGATGCAGAGCAAATTCGTAGCTAAACGATACTGGAAAGAAGAAGTACCGGCTATGAGCCTGGTAGATGAACTCGCGTCAAAATATGACGATATCATTGATCTCAGCCTCGGTGATCCTGACCTGACAACTGATAAGATCATTATCGACAATGTGTATGAAGATATGCTGAAAGGACATACAAGATATACCGAATTCAGAGGTGATAGGGAATTAAGAGCAGAAATAGCTAAGTTTTACGAAGAAGAGTATGGATTTCATATAGATGATACAGCTGTATATGTTACTGCCAGCGGCACTCATGCAATGTGCCTGGCCTTTTGTGCCATATTGGACCCGGGAGATGAAGTCATTGTTCATGGACCATATTACCCTTATTATATCAATCAGATAGAGTTCGCTGGAGGCAAGCCGGTAATACTGGATTGTACCGAAGATGACTTTAAGATCAATCCTCAAAAGCTGGAAAGCCTCGTAAATGAAAGGACAAAAGCTCTGCTTCTAAACACACCTAATAATCCTACCGGCATGTGCGCCAGCAGAGATCTGCTTGAAGAAATTGCTTCTGTTGCGAAGGCAAAGGACATACTTGTCGTAGCCGATGATATTTATACAGCGTTTAGCTATAAGGAACCTTTTGTACCTATCATGACATTGGATGGTATGAAAGACAGGACGGTTACTTTAAACAGCTTTTCAAAAGATTATACGATGACGGGGTGGAGGGTAGGCAACATCATCGCTCCGGAAAATATCATAAATGCAGTTAAAATCGTAAATGATTCCGTCATGTTTACAGCTCCTTCCATTTCGCAAAGAGCGGCGATATATGCCTTAAGGAACAGAAAGACTATCCAGCCGCCTATGGTAGAGGAATACAGGAGACGGCTATTTTATGCTGCAGAAAGGATAAACAAAATAAAAAACCTTTCGACCCTTCCGCCACAGGGAACATTTTATCTGATGGTGAATATCAAAAAACTCGGAATGAACAGCGTGGAAGCAAGCAAATTGCTGCTGGAAAAAGCGCATGTGTTGACTATACCGGGAATTTCATTCGGACAATGCGGAGAAGGATTTGTCCGTATAGCCTGCACGAGAGATCTAAATGTTCTTAAAGAAGCATTTGACAGATTAGAATCTGTTGAAGAGCTTGTAAAATAAAAGGAGGATCACAAAATGAAATCTATCAAGATGAACGAGTTAAGCTGGACTGAACTACAGCAGGAGATCAAAGCCGGAACAGGAATTATCCTGCCTGTTGGCGCAACGGAACAACATGGCGAACATCTGCCAATATGTACAGATTCGTTTTTCGCCGAAGAAATTGCCCTGAAATCAGCCGAAAAGGCCGGACTGCTGGTTGCGCCAACCATCACCTACGGAACAAATTCTCTGCCATTATCCGGCGGCGGACAGGGATTTATTGGAACCGTATCTATCGACGGAGACATTTTTATAAGGCACCTTTCTAATGTGATCAGAGAACTGATGAGATTTGGATTCAAGAAGATCGTCATATATAACTGGCATGGCGAAAATGCGTCATATGTATGGGAGGCGGCGTGGCAGGCTACTGACCGAGGAAAAGAAACAAAAACAAAATTGCAGATTTTCACTCATGGTGTTGACGCATTTTCTGATGAAATATTAAACAAAGCGTTCGGCAATGATTTTCCGGGATGGAACAGGGATCATGCCGGCATTCTTGAGACTTCGATGATGATGTATCTGAGGCCGGATTATGTGGACGAGACAAAATTTAAAGATGAAATTTCAGAGGAATATCCATGGTACGAAGAACTGCCTATAAGACAGGCAGTTATCACGAAAAGCGGAAGCTTATGGAAAGAATCTTATTCCACCGCGGAACTCGGAAAGCTTTTTTATGATTATATTGTTGAAGAAACAGTTAAGGCTTTAAAGGAATGTAAGGAGTGATAAGATATGCCAGGTATATTTGATGTTCTGCTGTTCCTATTACCTGCGGCAGGTGCGGTTGTTATTGCTTTTGTAAATTTTGTCAGGAGGTAAGGGATGATCACCAAGATAATCGTTCTGTTATTATATCTTCTGATCCTTTTGGCTATCGGTGTTTACACCTCAAAAAAGGCAAATTCATATGACGGCTTTAACCTTGCAGGCAGGGGAAACAACAAGTGGATAGGAGGAATATCGACCCAGTCTGCTTCTACATCGGGATGGATGCTCCTGGCAATGCCAGGACTTGCGTATGCAGGAGGATTTTCAGTGGTCTGGACAATAACAGGCTGGCTCGGCGGCAGTTTGATCAATTGGATAATCCTCGGAAAACGACTGAGAGTGGCCACAGAAAAATACGACGCCGTATCATGTACGGAGTATTTTGAGAAGAGAACCGATGATAAGGCAGGTGTAATAGGAATAGTCTCAGCCATAGCTATCGTGATATTGATGGCTATAAACTCATCGTCTGAGATGATAGGATTCGGAAAATTATTGACAGCTGTCTTTGATATCGACTATTCGCTGGCTGTAACGGTAGGCCTGATTGTGGTGGCAATTTACACTTTCCTGGGAGGCTACATGGCTGTGAGCTGGACAAACCTGCTGCAGGGGACCCTGATGTTTCTTGCTCTCGCCATCGTGCCGACAGTAGCCATCGCTGATATCGGGGGTTTCCATGATATGGCAGAAAACCTTCTTGCGCAGGAACCTGACTTTTTCCACTTCTTAGGAGGTATGACAGAAGGCAAAGAAATAATCCTTTCATTATCTGGAGGACTGGGTATCAGCCTGCTTTATCCGGGCATGGTACATGCGCTTACAGGAATAATGGCAATAAAAGACCCGAACGAAGTCAAAGATTCCGCTCTTATAGCTACAGTCTGGGGCGCAGTAGCTCTAGTAGGAGCTTCGGGGATCGGCATGGCCGGCAGGGTGATATTTCCGCAGGCAGACGACCCTGAACAGGTATTCTTAATGCTGGGCGAAAAATACTTCCCTACGGCGATATTCGCTGTACTGGGAGCAGCGGTCATGGCGGCGATCTTATCATCGGTTTGTGCTTATCTGATCGTATCGTCGGCTTCCATAGGAGGATGTATTGCCAGAAAGTATGTGGGAAAAGAAAAAGTTGTTGTCATTATAGAAAAAGCGCTTATCATAGTCATAGCGCTGACAGCATATCTACTGGCCTTTGGCGGAGGAAGTCTGCATACTATCACCATGTTTGCATCCTCAGGCCTTGGGAGCGCTTTCGGACCGCTGGTCATCTTCAGTTTGTTTACAGATAAAATAAACTGGAAAGGAGCTGTGGCCTCAATACTGGCAGGGCTTATAACCGTACTTGTATGGTTCTATTCAGGAATGTCTGATTATCTGTTTGAAGTGTTCCCGGGATTTATAGTGAGCACGATCGTCCTGCTGACTGTGAGCAAGGCCACAGGCGGACCTTCAAAAGAAGTCAGTGAAAAATTCCGCGATTATATTGAAGCATACAGAAAAATCAATGAAAAGAGGTAATGTAATGAGAACCAGAAAAATGTGGGAAATGACTTGGATGGAGATGCGCGATGCGATCAACGATAATGCGGGGATCATAATTCCCGTCGGAGCAACGGAGCAGCACGGACCACATTTGCCTGTGGCGACAGACTCGATCGTTGCGACCAAAACATCCATAGCACTGGCCGAAAAAAATAACCTTATCGTCGGCATGCCGGTCGTATATACATGTAAATCAAGACCTCAGACAGGAGGCGGGATGAATTTTATCGGCACACATGGCCTGAAAGGGCAGACATTCATAGATATGCTCTGCCAGGTAATCGAGGGATATATCAGATATGGTTTCAAAAGGATAGTCGTACTTAACGGTCATATGGAAAACAGCAACCTGATATACGATGCTGCCTACCAGGCAATGGAGAATAAAACAGATGTAAAATGTGTTATCTTTGAAATGGCCTTTGATGAATTTCCTGAAGATCTTATGAAAGATCTGTTCGGCGATGATTTTCCGGGATGGGGTTATGACCATGCTGGAATATACGAAACATCTATGCTTATGTATCTTCAGCCGGAGATCGTTCAGTTTGAAAAAGCTGTCGATGACAGACCGGAGGAGATGGTATGGTATGATGTGCTCCCGATACCTGAAACCTTTTACAGCAAAAGCGGCTGTCTCTGGAAAACCAAGCATGCTACTGCTGAAATGGGGAAACGGGTATGGGAAGCTCAGCTGGAAAGACTTAATCAGGCCATACAAAAGGAACTCCCTACAAAGTAAAGATAGATCATATGAGATTTTTTTGAAGATCTTCCACTGTGTAACGGGACTCTTCAAGGAGAGAAGTTATCTTTTTGGCTGAGCAAAGCAGATGCTTTTTGATCTCTTCACTTTTGGACAGCATACGGGTTTTCGGCCCTGATACACTTATCGCTGCGATGAGCCTGTGATTTGCATCATAAATCGGGGCCGAAAAACAGTAAAGGCCGTATTCAAATTCTTCGTCATCGCACATTACAGATGTTTCAGCAAAAAAATCTATTGACTTTTTGAAGGAATCGTAATCTATAATGGTATTAGAAGTGTATTTCTTCAGTGGACGATTGAAATATTCTCTAAGTGATGGTTCATCCTTGTGTGCAAGGATGATTTTGCCCATCGAGGAACAATGCAGATCTGAAAGAGGAGATAAGCTTGTGACCAGAAGATATGCGCCTATAGATACATGGGCTATGGTAAGGACATAACCTCTGTAAGCCACTCCCACATTAGCGCTCTCTTCGACCTGAGAGGCAAGACTGTTTATTACAGGCTCAGCGATATTTTTAAGTGATAAGGATGATTTGACTTTATCACCATATATTATGAACCTTGGGCTCAAACTATACAGTTCGTTGTCATCTTTGATCAATAAGCCGCAATCGACCAATGTAGAAAGAATCCTGAAGGTAGTTACCTTTGGAAGTCCCATGGCTTTTGATAGGGGGCTGACGCCGACAGGCGCCTCTGATTCAAAGACAGCATCAAGGATTTTGGATGCACGGGATATTGAACTTATATAGTCCTTATTTTTATTTTGTTTATCCATACTGTTCCTCACTTTATATAATACAGAAATATAACACAAAGAAATATGTTTTTCAATCAGAATCGAATATAAAAGAGGTGTAAAAATGTTAAAAAAGAACAAGGACGCTCTGGATAAACAGAGCTGGTGCGGTCTCAACAGACCGCAGATGAAAGAAACGGAAGCTGACTGCGTCATCTTCGGAATACCATTCGATGAAGGTGTCAGCTACAGAGGAGGAGCTGCTCAGGCTCCGGATGTGCTCAGAGCCAATACGAAACATTCCACTCCAAGCACTGAAAGACTGTTTTACTATGATAGCTATAATGTGGTGGATGCAGGCGATTTTATAGGGCGTACCAGAGAAGAACTTTTCGCAGAGGTGGAAGAATATGTAAAACACCTCGTAGAAAGCGGCACCAGATTCGTTATGGTCGGCGGAGATCATTCTGTGACCATCCCGGTGGAAAGAGGCATAAATACTGCCGTAAATGAGGATTTTGGCATAATACATATTGACGCTCACATGGACATATGTGACAGTCTGGAAGGAGACAGCCTTTCTCATGGATGCACCCAGAGGAGAGCTCTTGAGATGGAACATATATCATCGGTGGATAATATTTATTTTATCGGCATAAGGTCCATCGAACCAGATGAGTTCGCATTTTATAAAGAAAACAAGCTGCAGGTAAAGACAGCGTATGACTGTTATCACGAAGGAATAGAATCGGTGGCAGACCAGTGTATAGATGCCATGAAAAAATTCAGCAAAGTTTACATCACCTTCGATATTGACGGGCTGGATCCGGCATATGCGGCAGGGACAGGAACACCTCAGTTTGGCGGACTGACTGCAAGAATGGCTCTGACACTTCTTGAAAAGCTTTTTGCCCAGCTCAACATAATTGGTTTTGATGTTGTGGAGATTGCACCATCCCTTGATCAGTCCCTTGCCTCTATGTTTGCAGGGCGCAAACTCGTGCAGGAAGTATGGGGTTATTGGGCTGATGCCATAGGAAAACTCGATAAGGACATATAGGCTATGTCTATGGCCGGACTGACAAATATGGAAACAATTCAGATCTTTGTCAATCCGGCTTGTTTTTTGGTTTAATCTTCCACATCTTGGTTTCTTGCTTCCGAGTCCATGGCAACAAGATCGTATATCAGAGAATCCCGTATGAGATGGGACCAGACAGTATAAGTTGCCCGTATAAAGTCATCAGATAATTCCATATCATTTACGATCAGAGGACATGTGTAAGGCAGGTTCTCATCGTTTTTTATGAGGATTAGCACACCTTCGTCTGTCAGCCGAGGGGCAAGGGGATAAGTCCTGCACTGCAAGGGCCGTTTATGACGGGGGCAGTGAGGCGGGTCCTGACACCGCACGAAGTAAACATCCCCCTCCCACGAATCAGGAAATTCGTAGTCCTCAGCCTGCTCCACGGTCCAGCACAGCCAGGGGTCATCCTGGTCATGTATCTGTTCTTCTCCCGGGTACAGATAGATGCCCATTTCTTCATCCGGGTGGTCTCCACTGATGGTGCAGCAGGCGCTTCCGCATAGTTTTCCGCAGTCATATGGGACCGGAGAAACTCGGTCCAGCAGCCTGTAGATGGCTTGCCATTGTCTTTTGGTGGTAGTGGTTTTCATGTTGTATATTATATATTGTAACAAGATTTTTTTCCAATCATTTACTTTTATCACAAAAAATTCACACAAATATTAACGGTTTTTTAGCGGCAATCGCCTTTTTTGGTGGTAAAATATAATCCATAAAAGAAAAAAGGTAAAGGTGTATATGAGAAAACTTGGAATTGATGTAGGTTCTACGACAGTAAAACTTGTATTGACGGACGAAAAAGATAATATCATATATAAAAGATACGAGCGTCATATGTCAAGCGTTTTTGACAAAGTCAGAGAGCTGCTTGAGGAAATGATCCGCCAGGTTGGAGATGAACAGGTAAAATGCGTCATCACCGGTTCCGGCGGACTGGCGCTGGCGGAGAAGATAGGCGCCAGATTTGAACAGGAGGTTGTCACATGTTCAACAGCAGTGCAGAAACTTATACCTGAAACCGATGTTGCCATCGAGCTTGGCGGAGAGGACGCAAAGATCACATATTTCGGCAGTACGGTTGAACAGAGGATGAACGGTACATGTGCCGGCGGCACGGGGGCGTTCATCGATCAGATGGCTATCCTGCTCAACACTGACGGCAACGGTTTAAATGAGGCTGCCAAAAATTATACTGCCATTTATCCCATAGCTGCAAGATGCGGCGTATTCGCAAAAACTGACATACAGCCTCTGATCAATGACGGTGCGCCCATTGAAAACCTTGCTGCGTCAATTTTCCAGGCTGTAGTGAACCAGACTATAAGCGGTCTGGCCTGCGGACACAGGATAAAAGGCCATGTGGCTTTCCTGGGAGGCCCCCTTACATACATGTCAGAACTCAGGCAGCGGTTCATAGAAACGCTGCAGCTCAAACCGGAGGAAGTGATCTTTCCGGATAATTCAAAATATTTTGTGGCCATCGGAGCAGGTCTTATGGCAGACCGGTGTGAGCCTGTGACATTAGGCAGCCTGCTGGAAAAGATCAGCAAGGTGGATACAGACTCAGTCGCAGGTGCCAAGAGGCTGGAACCGCTGTTCAGGGATGAAGAAGAATACAGGCTGTTCAGGCAGCGGCATGATAATGCAAAGATCGCGCGCGGAGACATCAGCAAGGCTGAAGGCCCTCTTTTTCTCGGCATTGATGCCGGGTCTACCACCACAAAGGGCGCTGTCATAGACAGGGATAAAAAGCTTTTGTACAGCTTTTACAAGGGCAACGAAGGAAACCCTCTGGCAACGACAAGGGAAATGCTCAAGGAAATATATTCCCTGATACCGGAAAATACATATATTGCCAACACAACTGTCACCGGATATGGGGAGGGACTAATAAAGGCCGGTTTCAATGCCGATCACGGGATAATAGAGACCATGGCCCATTATAAAGCTGCCGAACAGTTTCTTCCAGGTGTAGATTTCATACTGGATATAGGCGGACAGGATATGAAGTGCATGCGGATAAAGGATCACGCCATCTACAGCATAATGCTCAATGAAGCCTGTTCTTCCGGCTGCGGTTCTTTTATCGAGACATATGCCAAGTCTGTGGATATGCCCGTGGAAGAATTTGCCAGGATCGGGATCAGAGCCAAAAACCCGGTGGATCTGGGAACAAGGTGTACCGTGTTCATGAATTCCATGGTGAAACAGGCTCAGAAAGAGGGGGCAGACATAAGCGACATTGCAGCCGGGCTTTCATATTCTGTGATAAAGAACGCTTTGTATAAAGTCATAAAACTGCGCAATCCCGACGAGGCAGGGGAAAAGATCGTTGTACAGGGCGGTACTTTTCTCAATGAGTCTGTCCTCAGAGCCATAGAAAAGGTATTGGGAAAGAATGTTGTAAGGCCGGATATAGCCGGTATCATGGGCGCATATGGCTGCGCTCTCAATTCACTGTCAGAGTGGAAAGAAGGACATGTGTCTGCCCTGACGGCAGCAGATGGACTTGACGCTTTTAAAGCCGATACTTCCAACTCCAGATGTAAAGGCTGCGAAAACAACTGTATGCTCACCATAACAAGGTTCGGCGACGGCAAAAGGTATATAACGGGCAACAGGTGTGAAAAAGGTGCGGGAAAGGCCGATGCAGGAAGCGACCTGCCTGATATCTACGAGTATAAACTCCGCAGGCTGTTCGGATATGAGCCTCTTGATGAGCAGAGGGCTTACAGGGGCCATGTTGCGATACCGAGGGTCCTCAACATCTATGAGAACTATCCGTTCTGGTTCACTTTTTTCACAAAACTTGGGTTCAGAGTAGTTCTTTCTCCAAACTCGTCAAAGGAAATCTATGAGAAGGGAATAGATACCATTTCATCGGATACGGCCTGTTATCCGGCCAAGATGGTACACGGGCATATCAGGACTCTTGTGGAAATGGGTGAAAAATGGATATTCTATCCATGCATAAACTACGAATATGTGGAAGACCCCAAAGCGCAGAACCACTATAACTGCCCTGTAGTAGCCACCTATCCGGAAGTTATAGCCAACAATATGAATGAGCTGTTTGATGCCTTTGGAGTTACCTTCACCCATCCTTTCGTACCATATGACAATGACAAACGGCTGGTCAGGAGGATGACCGAGATACTTGAGGATAAAGGGATTTCCCATGAAGAGATAAAAAAAGCAGTGGAAGCGGCAAGGGCTGAAGAACTTGCGTTCAAAAAAGATATACAAAAAGCGGGCGAGGAAGCTCTCAGGTACATACAGGAACATGGCAAAAAAGCCATAATCTTAGCGGGAAGGCCTTATCACCTTGATAAAGAAATCAATCACGGAATAAACAAGATGATAACTTCTCTCGATATGGCTGTGCTTTCGGAGGATTCCGTGTGCCACCTCAGCGACCTGGCAAGGCCGGTCAGAGTGCTCGACCAGTGGACATATCATTCAAGGCTGTATAAGGCTGCTGATTTTGCCGGCACACGAGATGATATTGAGATGGTCCAGCTCAATTCCTTTGGCTGCGGCGTCGATGCCGTTACCACAGACCAGGCCGAGGAAATACTCGAACATAACAATAAACTATATACTGTCCTCAAGATCGATGAAGGCACCAACATGGGCGCTGCTAAGATAAGGCTCCGTTCCTTGAAAGCTGCGATGGATGAAAGAGAAAAAAACGGCGTCAAGCCGGTTCATGATCCCAAACCGTTCAAACGCAGGGTATTCACCAAAAAAATGAGAGATGAATACACCATCATCGTTCCTCAGATGGCGCCTATCCATTTCCATTATCTTGAAGAAGGCCTCAAAGCATGCGGCTACAAGGCTGTGCTCATGTCCAGCGTGGATAAGAAAGCCATAGATGAGGGACTCAAATATATCAACAACGACGCATGTTACCCGACTCTGGTGACCCTTGGCCAGATGATAAGCACCCTCAAGTCAGGCAAATATGATCTGAACAAGACTGCTCTCATAATGTCACAGACAGGAGGAGGGTGCCGTGCCAGCAACTATATAGCCTTGCTCCGTAAAGCCCTCAAAGATCTGGGTATGGAGCAGATACCGGTCATCTCCTTCAGCATGGCCGGTCTTGAGTCCAATCCAGGTTTCAGGCTTAACCTTAAAATGGGCAAGCGTGTGATCATAGGAGCTCTTTACGGGGATCTGTTCCAGAGGCTTCTCTACGCCACCAGGCCATATGAGAAGGTAAAAGGAAGCGCCGAGGTTCTGATGAAAAGATACGACGATGAGATATTCCAAAACTGCCGGGACGGTAAATTTTCCACATTTAAGAAGCTCGTTAAGAGGATAGTAGCCGATTACGATGCTCTGCCTCTCAATGATGTTAAGAAACCTCGGGTAGGCGTAGTCGGCGAAATCTTGGTCAAATATCATCCAGATGCCAACAACAATATAGTGGATATAATCGAGAAGGAAGGCGGAGAGGCCGTTGTGCTGGATCTTGTGGACTTCTTCCTCTACGGTATGTACAGCAAGAAATTCAACTATGAGAAGCTTTCAGGATCATGGATGCAATACAAGATAAACCAGATCGCTATCAAGGTGGTGGAATGGTGCCGCAAGCCGATGAGAAAGGCGTTGAGAGAAAGCAAGAGGTTTCAGGAACCTGCTTACATAGAAAATACGGCAAAGGAGGCTTCTCAGATAGCGTCCATGGGCAACCAGTGCGGAGAAGGCTGGCTGCTAACAGGAGAGATGATAGAGCTGATAAAGGACGGAGCGACAAATATTGCGTGCCTGCAGCCTTTTGCATGTCTGCCCAATCATGTGATAGGAAAGGGCATGATGAAGGCTCTCAGGGAAAGATTCCCCAAAGCCAACATAGTTGCCATCGACTATGATCCGGGCGCCAGCGACACCAATCAGCTCAACAGGATAAAACTGATGATGTCGGCTGCCCACAGGAATATGGAAGCGGAAATCAAGGCAGATGAACAGAAGGGAGCATAACTGATGCCTTCCAGGCTGTGAACACCAAAGACGCCTGTACGGACAATAAGCCCTTGAAAAGGTACATTTCAGGTGATATAATAATTTCCGGAAAAAGAAAAAATAAACTATAGTTAGGAGGTGTCTCCATGGGAAGACACGGGACCATAGCCGGCAGAAAAGCGGCACAGGACTCCAAGAGAGCGGCAATGTTCACCAAATACGCCAGAGCCATAACCGTCGCCGCCAAAGACGGAGGAGATCCTGAATATAATGCGTCACTTAGACTGGCAATAGAAAAGGCAAAAGCCATTTCAATGCCTAATGATAATATCAACAGAGCAATAAAAAAAGGTACAGGCGAACTGGCGGGGGAAACATACGAGGAACTGAAATTTGAGGGATATGGCGTAGCCGGAGTTGCAGTGATCGTTGAAGCCCTGACCGACAATACCAACAGGACAACATCTTCAGTAAGATCTACATTCGATAAATACGGCGGAAATCTTGGGTCTCCGGGATGTGTTTCATATATGTTCTCAAGAAAAGGAGTCATAATCATAGAAAAGACCGATGACATTGACGAGGACAGTCTGCTGGAGACAGCCCTCGAAGCAGGAGCAGAGGATATGCAGGTCAATGAGGACAGCTACGAGATCCTGACTGATCCTTCGGTACATACGGATGTCCATCATGCACTGACTGAAGCCGGATATGAGATAGCCGAATCAGATGTGGAACAGATACCATCAATGGAATCCACTCCTACCGATCCCGGCGATATCAAAAAGCTGAAAAAGATGATCGAACTCCTTGAAGACAATGACGATGTCCAAAAGGTATATACAAATTGTTCCATAGATCTATATGAGGAATAATCCTCATGCTTTAAGAGAATAATCAGAATATTCCTGGGTCTCGCGATGGGGAAACATAATTGAACCTACATTTGCGCATTGGGAATCCGGAGTTTCCGAAACATTATGCCAGGCCTCACAAAACAGAGGAAGGCAGAAGTCAGGAACAGGATACCCACCTATCATTGATAGGGCGTCAATTATTTCTCCGACGGTCATCCCGGGAACCTTAATCCAACAGCCGCGTAAGCATTCCGGCCTGTTGGATTTATTTTTTAGGGGTAGTCAAATAAGGCTAAATATTATAAAATAGAACAAGCAAAAACGATAAAGGCAAGGTACATTCCGATGAATCATCTCAAGCCGGCCGAAATACTTGAAACTTTGACAGAAACAGGTGTCGGCAAAGCAAACGGATCTTTTATACATTTATTTACTTTAGGCATAATGGCAGGTGCGTACATCGCTTTTGCAGGTGCGGCATCCAATATGGCAGCATTCAACCTTCTTCTGGATGACAGTTCATACGGACTGGGCAGAGTATTGGCTGCCACGGTCTTTACAGGCGGGCTCATCCTGGTCACCCTTGCAGGGGCAGAGCTGTTCACGGGCAACAGTCTGATGACCATAGCCCTGGCAGGAAAAAGGATAACCCTCACACAGATGATCCGCAACTGGGCTATAGTATACATAGCCAACCTTATGGGAAGTATCATCATAGCTTTTCTCATATTTAACACGGGAATATTCTCATCTGGAGGAGATATGCTGGGGACTCTGACCGTAAAGACAGGAGCCGCAAAAGTCAGTATGACTTTTTTGCAATGTTTCCTTTCAGGGATCTTATGCAACTGGCTTGTCTGCCTGGCAGTATGGTGTACTGCAGGAGCGTCTTCAACTGCCGGAAAGGCAGCGGCGGCGTTTTTCCCCATCTGGCTTTTTGCCACAGGCGGATATGAGCATTGTGTCGCCAATATGTATTTTATACCGGCAGCCATCTTTGCCTCGTCAAACGGGACATTTGCAGCGCTTTCAGGAGCGGGGCCTGAAGCTCTGAGCAATCTCACATGGCAGGGGATGTTCTTGGGCAATATATTGCCTGTGACTCTTGGAAACCTGTCAGGCGGTATAATCTTTGTAGCTATGGGGTACTGGATCGCCATCAAAGGAGGAAGAGGATAATGTCAAACAGGCAGTTAACGGTCAGAGGACTGATAATAGGCTCTCTGGGAAGTGCGGTGCTCACCATGAGCTCGATGTTCATTGCTCTCAAGCTAAGTTCCGTACCGTGGCCCATCATGTTTGTGGTGCTGATGTCCATGTTTGTATTGAAGCTTTGTGGTCATACAAACCTTCAGGAGATCAATGTGACACAGACAGCCATGTCGGCAGGAGCAATGGTCGCAGGCGGACTGGCATTTACCATACCCGGCATCTGGATGCTTGATCCCGGCGCACATGTCAGCCTTCCCCAGCTGCTGGCTGTTACACTGGGCGGAGTAGCCCTTGGGCTGATCTTTACCGCTCTTTTCCGGAAATATTTCATTGAGACAAAGGAATTGCCGTATGCCATGGGGCAGGCGGCTGCTGAAACATTGCAGGTCAGCGACAAGGGTTCAAAAAAAGTGATCCTCTTGTTTGCGTCCATGGCAGCGGCAGGTATCTTCACATATCTGAGAGACTGGAAAATGGTGATATCTTCCACTCTCATCAGCGCCAGGACAGCGGTATACGGCTCCATGATGGGAATATGGCTTTCGCCTATGCTCATGTCTATCGGATATATAATAGGCCCTGTGGTGATAGGCGTATGGTTTCTTGGAGCTCTCATCGGAGATCTGGGCATACTTATGGGCGGAGTGGAACTGGGACTTTGGGATTCTGCAGCAGCCGCTGATATCAAATCATCTCTGGGGATCGGCCTGATGGTAGGTACCGGTATCGGTATACTGGTCAAGGGGATCATACCAAAAGCCAGGGATATATTCGGTTCCATGTTTGAAAAAAACAGGCTGGGAGATAATTTCATAAATATGAGATGGGCGCCGCTCCTGATGATAATACTGGTATTTGTGTTTACGACAGTGACCCATATGGGAGTTATCCCTTCTGTTATAACCATTTTAGGCACATGGCTGACTACTTCCATGTCAGCCCAGTGTGTAGGCCAGTCCGGAATAAATCCGATGGAGATATTCGGTATAATCATACTCATTGCGGCAAAAGCCGTTACAGATATGGGGCAGACAGAAGCCTTTTTCGTTGCGGCTGTTGTTGCTGTGGCGTGCGGGCTGGTTGGAGATGTGATGAATGATTTCAAGGTAGGCCATATCCTCCATACCGATCCAAAAGCCCAGTGGATAGGGGAAGTGGTAGGCGGTATGGTAGGAGGGATCGTTTCAGTCCTGATACTGTTCGTCATCTTGAAAGCCTACGGGCCGGAAGCTTTCGGAAGTGAAATGTTCCCTGCTGCTCAGGCTTCTGCGGTGGCGGCCATGGTAGGCGGCATATCCAACATGACTGCCTTTATCATCGGGCTTATTGCAGCCGCCATATTATACTGTGTCAACTTCCCGGTGATAACCCTGGGGCTTGGTGTGTACCTGCCGTTCTATATGTCGGCAACGGCAGCCATAGGCGGAGCTATAAGGTTCATCACAGACAGATTTGCTCCTTCCTTTGAAAGTGACGGAAAGGGAACTATCATTGCTTCCGGACTGCTGGGAGGAGAGTCCATAGTAGGTGTTATCATAGCAATATATTATGCTTTGCAGATAATTGCATAACAAAAGGGGAAATATATGGAAGACAAGATTCTCATCATAGATGGAAACAGTTTGATAAACCGGGCATTTTATGCTGTTCAGCGGCCGATGATAACAAAAGACGGCATATACACCCAAGGTGTGTATGGCTTTCTTAACATGCTCCAAAAGCTTGAAAATGATTATGACCCCAAATACCTTACGGTAGCTTTCGATATGAAAGCGCCTACTTTCAGACATCTTGAGTATGATGGCTATAAAGCAGGCAGAAAGGCCATGCCTCCTGAACTTGCGATGCAGATGCCCATCATGAAAGATGTCCTGAATGCGCTGAGGATACGGATACTTCAGATGGAAGGATTTGAAGCCGATGATATAATCGGCACAGTAGCCAAAATGGCAGACAAAGAAGGGATCGGGGCGTATATCATAACAGGGGATAAAGATGCGCTGCAGCTTGTTTCGGAAAACACGAGCGTAGTGATAACCAAAAGAGGGATAACCGATTTTGAACTTTATGATCCGCAGAAGATGGATGAAAGATACGGTCTGACCCCGGCCCAGTTCATTGATCTCAAAGGGCTCATGGGAGATTCCTCAGATAATATACCGGGAATACCGGGAGTGGGAGAAAAGACCGGGATCAAGCTGCTGCAACAATTTGGTTCGGTGGAAAATCTCCTGGCCCATACAGATGAGATAAGTTCAGTCAAATTAAGGACCAAGGTTGAGGAAAACGCCCAGCTTGCGGTCATGAGCAAAAGGCTCGCCACCATAAACACTAATGTGCCTATAGATGAAAAATTCAGCGATTTTCTCCTCAAAGAACCGGACTATGATAAGCTGATAGGATTATACACAAAGCTGGAGTTCAACAGTTTCCTGAAAAAACTCAAGATAGATGTAACGCCTCAAGCCGAGCCGTTTCCGGAAAAGGATGTGGAAAAAAAGATCATTGACAAGGCTGCAGACCTTAATGCACTGGAATCTTTTGCCGGACAGGATGTCTTTCTGAAAGTTTTCGGAGCGAAAGGCCATGTGACTGACCCGATAATAGACGGAGTCCTTTTCATGTGCCGTGACGAAGCCATTTTGGTGGACGCTGCCGCCGTTCCTGCGGCAGATCTCATAGCTGTCATTGAACAAACCCAGATGAGATTCTACGGCCACGAGATAAAAGACGATATATATTGCCTGATGTTTTACGGACTTGAGGATGTGAATGTGGTATTCGACACCTCCATAGCAGAATATGTCCTGGATCCTTCAAGGAATAAGTATGAACTGAAAAGCCTCGCTCTTGAAAGACTGAAGACGGATATGGGGGATATTTCAGAAGATACCGAAGGACAGATAGACATGTTTGAAGATCCCAGAAAGAAAATGCTCGACACCGGCGTAAGGATAGGACTTATCATAAACAGGCTGATCGAAAAGGAAAAAATCCTTCTGGAACAGCAGGGCCTGATGAAAGTCTATTCCGAAGCAGAGCTTCCGCTGATAGAAGTCCTTGCTTCCATGGAAAAGGAAGGCATCAAAGTCAGCAGAGAATTTCTGGAAATGTTCGGAACAGAATTAAAAGACAAGATCTCACAGATGGAGGCAAGCATATACGCCCATGCCGGCAAAGAATTTAACATCAATTCACCCATGCAGCTGGGAAATGTCCTGTTTGAAGACCTGGGGCTTCCTTTCGGCAAAAAGACCAAGCGCGGGTATAGCACAAACGCTGAGGTCCTGGAAAAGATCAGGGATAAACATCCTATCGTTCCGGAAATACTGGAATACAGAAATTTCACCAAGCTTAATTCCACCTATGTGGAAGGCATGAAACCTCTTATTTCCGCAGACGGAAAGATCAGAGCACATTTTCAGCAGACAGTTACCGCTACGGGCAGGATAAGCTGTACAGAACCCAACCTGCAGAACATCCCCATCAGGCAGGAACTTGGAAGGACCCTTAGAAAAGCCTTTACAGCCGATGATGAAGAACACATCCTGATCGGTGCGGATTACTCGCAGATAGAGCTCAGAGTCCTTGCCCATCTGTCGGGCGATGAAGAACTTATCGCAGCTTTCAACAGAGGTGATGACATCCATAAGCTCACCGCATCAAGAGTCCTTGGCATACCTTTCGATCAGGTTACTCCTCAGGAAAGGAGCAGAGCAAAGGCGGTGAACTTCGGCGTTATATACGGGATGAGCGGTTTTGGTCTCAGTGAAGAACTGCAGATTTCCAGAAAAGAAGCTGAACAATACATCAGCGATTACTTTGATAAACACAGAAAAGTTAAAGAGTACATGGACGGCCAGATAGCCAGCTGCAAAGAAAAAGGCTATTCTGAGACTATACTGGGAAGGAAGCGGCCTATCCACGAGATAAACGCCGTAGCGTACATGGTAAGACAGCTGGGTGAGCGCCTGGCCATGAACAGTCCTATCCAGGGGAGCGCTGCCGATATAATCAAGATAGCGATGATAAAGGTGTACAATGGACTTAAGGAACAATTCCCGGATACCAAGCTCATATTGCAGGTCCATGATGAACTGATACTCTGTGCTCCAAAAAAAGATGCAGAAGATATCAAAGAATTTTTGAAGAAAAACATGGAGGATGCGGTAAAGCTTTCGGTAAAACTTGTTGCGGAAGTAAATGAAGGCTATACCTGGTATGACTTAAAATAAAATGAAGATAATCGGACTCACAGGAGGCATAGGCGCAGGCAAATCAACAGCATCATCTATCCTCAAAGAATATGGCTGCATCATATTGGATGCCGACGCCATTTCAAGAGAGATGACCTCTGACGGATCGGAAGTCCTTGATGATATCGCAGGAACTTTCGGGCCAGGATATGTCAGTAACGGCGTGCTTGACAGGAAGGCTCTGGGCATGCTCGTATTTAACGATAAAAATGCTCTTACAAAGCTCCGTTCACTGATAACAGACAAAGTTGCCGACGCTATCATGTCGGAAATCCGGACCCTGAAAAAAGAGGATAAGGACGGGATAGTGATAATCGATGCACCGCTGCTGTTTGAATGCGGTCTTCACAAAATCACCGATGAAAACTGGCTCGTTTCTTCAAATATGGATGTTAGGATAAAAAGGGTCTCTGCAAGGGACGGACTTTCGGAACAGGAAATCCTGAGCAGGATCAACAGTCAGATGTCTGAAGAAGAAAAAAAGAGCCTTAGCCAGCAGGTACTGGATAATTCGGGCACTGTTGACCAGCTCAGGTTACAGATAGCCTGCCAGCTTGAGAGGATAAAAAATGAAATTCAACAAAAATGATCTGCAGGAATCCAAAGCATTTAAGATTTTACAGAAATACTGGCTGTATATTGTGGTTGCAACGGCAATGATCGTTGTTGCCATCTCCAGCATAAGCATTTATCGGGAAGAGGTGCTGGAGATAGATCCTGATGTGAATCATGTGCAGCAGGACACTCTTTATTTTGCGGCCACTTCAATAGATACCCTCAACCCGGTGGTTTCGTCATCGGAAGATACCTTTTATATATCTAAGCTCATATATAACAGTCTCTTTGACTATACAGATGATCTCAATGTGCAGCCGGAACTTGCCGAAAGCTATGAAGTAAATACAGACCGCGCTTATGTGGATATAACGCTGAAAGACGGAGTTTTGTGGCATGACGGGACAGAACTGACCGCAGGGGATGTGAGATTTACCGTAAACGCCATAAAATCATACGGTTCAGAGGGCATATATTACGAAGCTGTTTCAAAGATAAACAGTGTTACTGTGCAAGGGGACAAAACACTGAGGATATATTTCAGGAACAATACAGACTGTTCTCTGGACGCCCTGACTTTTCCGATCCTGCCGGAAGATCAGTATTCAAGTACGAGAAGCCTAATAAACACCACTGACGATTTTGAGCCTGTAGGCACCGGGCAGTACAAGTTTGCTTCGTATGACTATCTGGAAGCACTGAACCTTTCACCCAATGAACAGTACTTCGGCACAAAGGCAGCCAACAGCATAACAGTCAACATCCTGCCTGACAAGTCCCTTGCTTCCAATATGATGGAAATAAACAATGTAACCTGCTACATCGATGATACTACTGAGCGAAAATCCCTCGTGGCAGATAAGGGATTCCAGATGTATGATATCGTTTCAAACGATGTGGATTTTATAGTGTTTAATACATCAGCCGAGATCCTCAGCACGAAAGAGATGAGGCAGGCATTATGCTATGCCATAGACAGGGATGAGGTGCTAAATGACGGATATATGGGCGACGGCGTCATAACCGACACCATATATTATCCCAACTTTTTGGGAGTAAGCGATACCGGTGATGTCTACTCCTATGACCGGGATAAAGCCATTGAACTGATGGCTGAGCAGGGGTACGAAGACAGCGACCTGAACGGGAAACTGGAGAACGGGGACGGCGAAGAGGTTTCACTGAACATCCTCGTAAACAGCGACAATGCCAACAGGCTGGCGGCTGCCAGGATCATAGAGGACAATCTTGAAAGCACAGGGTTTTCGGTCACCATAACATCGGCAGACTGGGAAGAATATACTGACCTGATTGAAAGAGGAGAGTTCGATATCCTGGTCACCGGATATGAAATAGAAGCATCCTATGACCTGAGAGGATTTTTTGATGGCACCAATCCGTGGAACTATACCAATAACGATATCCTGCAGCTGGTTAACGAACTTGACAGGCTTCATACAAGCCAAGAGTATACGGCAGCTTATGAGAAGATAAAAGAAGCTCTCATTGACGAAGTACCTTACTATTCACTATGTTACAGAAAAATGGGACTTGTAGGGCTTTCCACTTTTGAAGCGGATCAGCTTCCGATGTTCAACGACATCTACAGAAACTGCAATACATGGTCCTGGAGCATACAAGAGGGATAAAACATAAAAGACGAGCCGGCCGCAGGCCGGCTTTTTACAATAAGGAGATCAGAAGTGTACACAGCGGGACTGAAACAAAAAGACCCAGCGTGGATATGAGAATAGCCTTGGTGGCCAGTGCCGTGTCATTATCATATTTCTGGCTCAGCAGGGCCGACATGACAGCAACAGGCATCCCCATATCTATCAGCAGCGTCGTGTCTGCCGGATATGAAGAGGCCCATATCTTTAGTACCGCAAAGGTGATAAGGGGAGCTATCACAAGCTTCATCAGCAGTATGTCACAAAAATACATGGAAAGGATGCAGGAGTTATAAAATGTGTTAAGAGAGTTTTTCACCTTGATATAATTGGAAATGCCGTGATACCGGGCTGTGATATCGGAATCGGTTATCAGGAATACGCTTGTCCCGTTTTTTCGGGCAAAGTCGGTGATCCAGAATTCATCTCTCTGAACATTGGGAAAAGAGGCGACGATCAGAAAATCATCAGGTGTCATGTTCATTATCTTCTGCTTCATTCCCAGGCCTTCTTCAAATATGGCAGCGGTCTTTATGCCGAGAAGGGGAAAGTAATTGCTCAGATACTGGACTATGATCCTGTCGCCGCCGATACCGAACAGATAAACGGTGTCTGCGCCTGCAATGTCCGATGCAAGCTTTTCAATGAGTTTAAGGTCCATATCCTGGGTGAAAACCTTGATGTCATTTCCGATCTTCTGGAGATACTGGCCGATCAGATTATCGTCTACCTTTTCCGGCATGGAAAGAGAAATGCTGTAAGGTCTCCTGACATTGCCGAGTTCAGATCTTATCTGATCGCGCATCTGGAGAAAGCCGCTGCAACCTATATGCTTGGCAAAACGGACCACCATGGAACTGCTCACATGGGAATGGCCTGCAAGTTCCTTGCACGACATGGCAGGTATCTCACTGTAATTATCAACTATATATTTTGCGACTTTCTGTTGGCCGGAAGAAAAGCTGTCCAGCTTATCGATTATTTTATCATATAATTTATCTGACATAAATGTGCTCCTTTCAGATGGTGATATCTATTATAGACCAGTACAGACCGTTCTGGAAGAAGTTTTTAAAAGTTGCAAAAAAAATATTGTAAAATGCATTCCTTTTATGGTATCATAGTATCGTTATTCAAGCCGGCGTGATGGAATTGGCAGACGTGCAGGACTCAAAATCCTGTGGTGGCGACACCGTATGGGTTCGACCCCCATCGCCGGCACCATCGTTATAAGATAACGACAACAGAATCGCAAGGGAGGAAAAACGGAATATGGGTTCTTTTGTAAGTTTACTGCCGTTGATCGTTCTTATCATCGCAATGTATTTTCTGATGATAAGGCCTCAGAGAAAAAAGGATAAACAGATCCAGGAAATGAGGAGCAGCCTGCAGGTCGGCGATGAGATCGTGACCATCGGAGGGATCTGCGGAAAGATAGTCAAGACTAAGGATGAGACTATCGTTATACAGGTCGGAGCTGACAAAGTCAAGTTCGAGATGATGAGATGGTCTGTTTCATCTGTTACTAATCCTAGCCACAAGCCTCGCAAAGATGAAGCTGCGGCAGTGGAAGAAGAGGAAGCCAAAAAGGTTAAACCGAAAAAACTCAAAAGATCTTCTGCTGTTGAAGAAGCTGCTGAGGAACAGTCAGTACAGGACGAGCCTGCAAAGAACGAAGTACCGGCCGAAAATGACAACGCCGAGGAAACAGTTGCTGCAGAGCAGGTCAAAGCTGAAGAATAAAGATACGGGACATAGTAAGAATAAGCCGTTGCCCTTGCAGGTTAACGGCTTTTGTTTTTTCTTGCTGCAATGGCATATATTTACTTTTAGCTTGTAAGTATGCAAAAAAAGTAGTACAATATAATGTAAACTAAAATGCCAGTATTATGGATAAAGTGAGGTTTTTTCCGATGAATCAGACTATCAGGCGGGTACTTGCCATAATAGTGCTCGCTGTAACTGTTTTTGCATGGTATATCAGCATATTTGGAATAGGATCCATGTCCTCTGCCAAAGATGCTTTAAAATACGGACTTGATATAAACGGCGGAGTCTATGTGGTAATGGAAGCTCAGACAGATCTCGAAGGCGAAGAACTCAGGAGCCTTATGGATCAGACAAGAGCCGTCATAGATAACAGGGTGAACCAGATGGGTGTCGCCGAGTCATCGGTCACAATAGAGGGAAGCAACAGGATAAGAGTGGAGATCCCGGGTGCGGAAGATGCCCAGGAGGCCATCGACGCCATAGGCAGGACCGCCCAGCTCAGGTTTGTGCTTGCCGATGGCAGTCTCGTAGTAGATGGGAGCAATGTGCGCGATGCACAGATAGCCACAGATGGCGCTTATTATAAGATAGAACTGGAATTTGACGATGAGGGCGCCACACTTTTTGAAGAGGGGACCCGAAAGGCTCTCAGCGGCGAAGTTGAATCCACCATAGACGGAGTCTATCCTAACCAGATCGCAATAGTACTGGATGATGAGATAATAGTCCATCCTGATGTACAGCAGGTCATAAGCGGCGGACATTGTGAGATAACTGGCAATTATTCAAGAGAGGAAGCCTCGACTACTGCGGCGCTCATCAGAGGCGGCGCACTGCCAGTGGATCTGGTGGAGGTGCAGTCATCTGTACAGGCTGCTTCAGTGGGCGCAGATGCCCTGGATAAGTCCATTATCGCAGGAGCGATAGGAATAGGGCTGGTGTTTGTCCTCATGCTGATATTTTACGGCCTTCTGGGACTCATGGCGGACATTGCCCTCATGCTTTATGTGGCAATGTTCATATGGTCCATGTCGCTGATGGATGTGGTCCTGACCCTTCCTGGGATAGCGGCGCTCATCCTTTCCATAGGTATGGCCGTTGATGCCAATGTAATAATCTTTTCAAGGATAAAAGAGGAAATCTGTGCCGGAAAGTCAATAAGAGTAGCGGTGAATGCAGGGTTCAAGAACGCCCTTTCAACTGTGCTAGATGCCCAGATAACCACGCTGATAGCAGCGGTCGTCCTTTATGAAGTAGGGACCACATCTGTCAAGGGATTCGCCTTGACTCTGATGATCGGTATCATCATAAGCATATTTACCGCTGTAATAATAACTCACCTGTTCATGTCACTGATAGCTGAAAGCAGGAGGTTTGCGAAGAACAGATATTTCGGCGTCAATGATGACGGCACCCCAAGACAGTTCCTTCATAAGACTTTTGCATTTATCAGGCACAGAAAAGTATTTTATGGAGTAAGCATAGCCATAATGGCAGTGGGTCTCATCTTTGGTGCAGTGCGGGGGTTAAATTATGGGATAGACTTTACCGGAGGTACCATGATCCAGCTTGAACTACACGAGCAGGTACCCATCAGCCGTGTAGAACAGGCCATTGCAGAATATGACCTGGACCCGTCGATAATATATTCAGGGGAGAACAACACCCAGGTGGTCATAAAGACTACCAGCTTTCTGGATAACCAGCAGAGAGGGGAAGTTATAGACACCCTCAGTGAGACATTCCAGCTGACAGACGGTGATATCCTGGCTTCTGAGCAGTTCGGACCGTCTGTAGGGAATGAGCTGAAGACCAATGCTGTGATCGCCGTTCTGATAGCATCCGCAGGAATGCTCATATATATAATTTTCCGTTTCAAATCATGGAAGTACGGATTTTCGTCCATTGCCGGAGTGGTGCATGATGTATTGATAGTACTGTCATTTTATGCAATTTTCGGGTTTACGGTCAATAATCCGTTTATCGCAGCCATATTGACACTGGTCGGATATTCGATAAATGATACCATAGTCATCTTTGACAGGATAAGAGAAAATGAACGGATAAACAAAAAAACAAGCTTGGAATCGAACATAGACAACAGTATAAACAGCACTCTAAACCGTACCATAATGACATCCCTGACCACATTTGTTGTCATGATCCCGTTGTGCATAATGGTATCCGAATCCATAAGGGAGTTTATCATTCCGCTCATGATAGGCATAGTCGTGGGATGCTATTCCTCCATATTTGTTTGCAGCCCGATGTACTATGACCTCAACAGGAACAGTACAGGCTCAAAATATTTAAGACAGACAAAAAAGGCAAAGAAGCAAAAAAAATAACACAGCCTTCAGGAGTTATATCAGATGAAGACAAAAGCTCAGTTTTTAGAAGAAATACTGAATATCAATCCCAAATACAACGCCGGGCTTATCGGGAAAGCCTACGACAAAGGCAGACAGCTTCATGACGGACAGCTGCGAAAGAGCGGAGAACCGTATTTTGTCCATCCCATAAGCGTTGCGGTCATCCTTGCACAGCTTGGCATGGACGATGCGACACTGATCGGCGGGCTTTTGCATGATGCCGTGGAGGATACAGAATACACCAGAGAAGAACTGGTAGCCGATTTTGGCGAAGAGATCGCGCTCCTCGTTGACGGTGTGACAAAACTGGGTACCATTAAATTTGAATCAAAAGAAGAAATACAGGCTGAAAATTTCAGGAAAATGTTCCTGGCAATGTCTAAGGATATAAGAGTCCTCATAATCAAACTGGCCGACCGGCTCCATAACATGCGGACCATCGAATATATGAGACCTGAAAAGATAGAGGAAAAATGCAAGGAAACCCTTGAGATCTATGCTCCCCTTGCAAGCCGTCTGGGTATTTCAACAGTAAAGTTCGAGCTGGAGGACATAGCTCTCAGATATCTGCATCCCAAAGAATTCAGTGAGCTAAAGGAAAAAGTAAACGAAAAGATGGCTCAGAGGGAGGAAACCATCGAGGTTGTCATCCATGAGATAAAAGAAGCCCTCGATGACATGGATCTGCAGTATGACATATACGGAAGAGCCAAACATTATTACAGCATTTACAAAAAAATGAAGTTCCAGAACAAACAGCTTGACGAGATCTTTGACCTTATTGCTGTAAGGATAATCGTCAACACCATCAAAGAGTGCTATGCTGTGCTGGGTATCGTCCACACCATGTGGAAGCCTATACCCGGAAGGTTCAAGGACTATATTGCCATGCCTAAGCCGAACATGTATCAGTCTCTTCATACTACGGTAATAGGAGATAACGGGGAACCGTTTGAGATACAGATAAGGACACACGAGATGCATGAGGTGGCAGAGTATGGTATCGCTGCGCACTGGAAATATAAAGAAGGAGATACTTCCGGCAAAAATTCCAGCGATGATATAAAACTTGCCTGGCTCCGCCAATCCCTTGAATGGCAGCAGGACATCAATGACCCGAAGGATTTTCTTGAGACAATGAAGATGGATCTGTTTGCAAGCCAGGTGTTTGTATTCACTCCGAAGGGTGATGTCATTGAACTGCCGGCAGGCTCTACCCCGTTGGATTTTGCCTTTAAGATACATTCTGCCATAGGATGCAAATGTGTGGGCGCAAGAGTTAACGGTAAAATGGTTACAATCGACCACACTCTCCAGAACGGAGACATAGTAGAGATCGTGACCTCCGCCAATTCTAGCGGCCCAAGCGTTGACTGGCTGCGCATAGCAAAAAGTTCCAATGCTAGGAACAAGATAAGGAGCTGGCTCAAAAAAGAAAACAAATCAGATAACATAGAAAAAGGCAAAGATTTACTTGATAAGACCATCAGAAAAAAAGGATATGATCCTGCTTTGTGCGCAAAGTCTGCATATATAAACAGAGCAATGAAGGCAATGAATTTTGCCAGCGCCGACGAAGGATTTGCACAGCTGGCCAACGGCGGGACATTGATGAGCAAGTTCTGCAACCTGCTGTTTTCCTACTATAATGAGGATAAGAAAGCTGAAACAAAGACTGACGAATCTGTTCTCGAAGACATCAAAGCCGCAGAGGAAAAAAAGCAGAAGAGACCGGACAAGAACAAGGACAATCCAGGCGTCATAGTAAAAGGCGCCGACAACCTCATGATAAAGCTGGCAAAATGCTGCAACCCTGTTCCTGGAGACGATATAATAGGTTTTATCACCAAAGGAAGAGGAATATCCGTACATCGCTGCGATTGCTCCAACATAAGGAACCTGCCTGAAAGGGAAAAAGCCAGGTTCATAGATGTCGAATGGGAAGATCTCAAAGTCGGAAAATCATACGATGCCGAAATATGTATCGAAGGCAGCGACAGAAAAGGGATACTTTCGGATATTTCAAGGGTATGTGAAGACATGGACATACATCTTTCCGGTGTCAATGCAAAGACGGGCAAAGACGGAAGCCTGTCAATGACGATAACCCTTTCCATTTCCAGCACGCAGGAAATGCAGAAAGTATTCAGGAACCTGAGGAATATAGACGGTATCACTCATGTTTTCAGGGCAAAATCTTAGGAGGAAGAATGAGAGCTGTAGTTCAGAGGGTTACAGAGGCCGATGTCACTGTGGAAGGACAGGTTACCGGAAAAATAGATAAGGGACTGATGGTCCTGCTTGGAGTTGAAGAAGGGGATACTGACAATGATGCCCGCTATATGGCCGAAAAGACAGCAGGACTGAGGATATTTGAGGACGAGGACGGTAAGATGAACCTTTCCGTAACGGATATCGGCGGAAAGATACTTGCAGTCTCCCAGTTCACATTGCTTGGAGATGCCAGAAAGGGCAAAAGGCCAAGCTTTGTAAGGGCTGCAAGGCCGGAGGAGGCAAACAGGCTATATAGAAAATATATTGAAGAGATAAATGAACTGGGTGTTGAAACTCAGGAAGGGATATTCAGGGCCCAGATGATGGTCAGGATATATAATGACGGTCCGGTGACCATATTGCTGGACAGCAAAAAAACTTTCTAAAATACGGAGCAAAGACATTATGAAGATAAGGCATTATTTCACAGGCCCTCTGCAGGTGAACACATATCTTGTTTACGATGAAAAGGCCAAAAAAGGATTTATCGTTGATCCGGGCGGATATGAACAGGCTCTGACAAGAGACGCAAAAAACGGCGGTATCGCTGTTGAATATATAATCCTCACCCACGGCCACGGCGATCATATAGGAGGAGTTGAAGCTTTTAAGAAAGATTTTCCTGATGCAAAAGTCGTTGCCTGCGCTGACGAAAAAGAACTTCTGTCAAATGGCGATCTTAACAGCTCCGCGGAGATGTTCGGACATCCTGTCACCATAGACGCTGATATTTATGTCAGGGATAAAGACAAGCTGGATGTGGGTGACATGACATTAAATATAATGCAGACACCGGGACATACAACAGGCGGGATATGCATATATGTGCCAGGCGTCCTCTTCAGCGGTGATACGCTTTTCTGCCGTTCGATCGGAAGAACGGATTTTTACGGAGGAGATTTCAGGCAGCTGATAAACTCAATCAAAGACAAACTGTTCTATCTGCCGGATGATACTCTTGTGCTGCCGGGACATATGGGACAGACTACCATCGGAGACGAAAAAAGAGGAAACCCTTTTGTATAATATCCTGATCGAAAATATAAAAGATAAATACGATTACAACGAACTTATAAAGATCTTCCTCAGACCGGATCAGTACAGGCTTTTTACCGAAGATGAACCTGAAAGCCCGGCAGGATGTGACGATGTATCAATAGTATTTAATGAACACGACTTCGGCAGCAAAGACCACATCAAGAGGGAAATCTACAAAGGACTCAGCCAGCTGACGGGACTGCGGCCGCCGTGGGGCATCCTTACAGGCGTAAGACCGGTAAAGCTGACAGGAGAACTTTTTGAAAAACTGGGCAGTGAGAAAGCAGTAACTGACAAACTGACAGGATATTATCTCCTGAGTGAAGAAAAAGCCCGGCTGCTTACGGATGTGTACCGCTACCAGCAGGAAACCTGCGGCGATCCGCCCGAAAATTCTGCTGGACTTTATATAGGCATACCGTTTTGTCCGACCAGGTGTCTGTACTGCTCCTTTACCTCAAATCAGGAGGGGCCGGGGGAAATAGAGGCATATCTTGACGCTCTGTACCGTGAAATAGAATATGCCGGCAGGGCAGCCAAAGACAGGAACATGCTCATAGAATCAGTATACATAGGAGGAGGCACTCCCACTACTCTGACATGGCAGCAGCTGGACACCCTCATCAGACGGGTACAGGACGCTTTTGACCTTTCCAGCACAAAGGAATTTACTGTAGAAGCCGGACGGCCTGACACCATAACGGAAGACAAACTTGCTGTACTTATGGGCAGAGGGATAGACAGGATAAGCATAAATCCCCAGACCATGAAGGATGAGACCCTTGAGCTGATCGGCAGGTCCCACAAAGCTGATGATATAAGAAAAGCCTTTGGCCTTGCTCAGGAAGCGGGAGACTTTATCATCAACGCTGACCTGATAGCAGGGCTGCCGGGAGAAGATACAGAAGATTTTGAAAGCTCCCTGAGGGAGATGATAGGACTGGGGCCGCAGAACATAACAGTCCACACACTTGCGGTCAAAAAAGCTTCAAGGCTCATCGAAAAAGCCCCTGATTATCACTACGACCATGGAACCGCAGTGCAGGATATGCTGGCTGCAGGAAAGGAAATGCTGTCCCAGGCTGGATACAGGCCATATTACCTTTACCGTCAGAAGCATATGGCCGGAGCTTTGGAAAATGTGGGCTACTGCAAGGGCAACACGCCGAGCGTATATAACATAAGGATAATGGAAGAAAAACAGGATATCTTGGCTTTGGGCGCCGGCGGGATAAGCAAAAGGTATTATCCTGCCGAGAACAGACTGGAACGGGTGCCCAATGTGTCCAATTACAGGGTATATATAGACAGGCTGGATCAAATGATATCCAGAAAAAATAACAATTTTTTTGGGGAGGTATGAGAAAGTGTTGACAAATGCACCTAAGGGAACCAAGGACATGCTGCCTGAACAGGCATATAAATGGCACTATGTAGAAGAAAAATTTGCCGATATTTGCCGAAAATACGGTTTTAAAGAAATAAGGACTCCCATGTTTGAACATACGGAAGTATTTCAGAGGGGAATCGGCGACACTACAGATGTGGTCCAGAAAGAAATGTACACTTTCAACGATCACGCCGGCAGGAGCATAACACTGAAGCCGGAAGGCACCTCCGGAGCCGTCAGGGCATTCATAGAACACAAGCAATATGCGGAGGTACAGCCGACAAAATATTATTATGACACTGACTGTTTCAGATACGAAAAGCCTCAGTCAGGCCGCCTGAGACATTTCCACCAGTTCGGCATAGAAGTGTTCGGAACTTCCAACATGCTGGCCGATGCAGAAGTCATCTGCCTGGCCAACGATTTTCTGACCGATCTGGGTGTAAAAGAAATAGAACTGAGGATAAACAGCGTAGGCTGTCCTGAATGCCGGGCCAAATACAGACAGGCTCTCAAAGACTTTATAAAGCCGAGATATGATGAACTCTGCGGCACCTGCAAGGACAGGTACGAAAGAAACCCCATGAGGATACTGGACTGCAAGTCTGAGATCTGCCAGGGCATAGTCAAGGATGCTCCTCGGATGCTGGACTATCTCTGCGATGACTGCCGGCAGGCTTTTGAAGAACTAAAGACAAATCTCACCTCCATGGGTATAGGATACACCGTAGATCCTAATATCGTAAGGGGGCTGGATTATTATACCAAAACTGCCTTTGAATTTGTTACCACCAAGATAGGCGCTCAGGGCACCGTCTGCGGAGGCGGCAGATATGACCACCTGATAGAAGAACTGGGAGGACCTCCGATCCCCGGCGTTGGCTTCGGACTTGGGATCGAGCGGCTACTGCTCCTGATGGACGCCAACGAAGCATATTTCCCTGAGGACCAGGGAGTAGAAGTCTTTATCGCCGTCATGGGCGAGAGAGCCAAGGCATTCGGACTGAAGCTGTGCAGAGAAATGAGGCAGAAAGGCATAGTTGCCGAGATGGACACTCTGGCAAGAAATATCAAGGGACAGTTCAAATATGCCGACCGCCTCAACGCCAGATACACGCTGGTCATCGGAGATAACGAGCTGGATAAGGGAGTAGTATCCTTAAAAGATATGGCCGCATCATCCCAGAGAGAAGTCGCCATAGAAGATATATACAAGGAAATCAACAGATAAACAGGAGAATAAAACATAAATGAGCGCATTATTTAAGAGAACTCACATGTGCGGTGAGCTTAACCTGTCAGATGAAGGCAGCCAGGTCGTTCTTAACGGATGGGTAGCCAAACAGAGAAATCTGGGCGGACTGATATTTGTCGACCTGAGAGACAAAACAGGCATAGTCCAGGTTACATTCGACGATTCCATACCGCAGGAACTCTTTGAAAGGGCAGATTCCCTCAGAAGCGAATATGTGATAGGCGTTAAGGGAACCGTAAGGGAAAGAAGTTCCAAAAATGCCAACCTGAGCACCGGAGACATAGAGGTTTTTGCCGATGATCTCGTCATATATTCCAAGGCGGATACTCCGCCTATCTATATCAAGGACGACGACAATGTAGACGATAATCTCAGGCTCAAATACAGATATCTGGACCTGAGAAAGGTCAAAATGCAGAGGAACCTGACTTTCCGCCACAAGGTGGTAAAGCTGGCAAGGGATTATTTTGACAATAACGGCTTCACGGAAGTTGAAACTCCAATGCTCATCAAGTCCACCCCAGAGGGAGCCAGAGACTATATCGTGCCGAGCAGAGTCTTTCCGGGATCGTTCTACGCCCTGCCTCAGTCGCCGCAGCTGTTCAAGCAGCTCCTGATGGTAGGCGGCACCGACAGATACATGCAGGTGGTAAAGTGCTTCAGGGACGAAGACCTGAGAGCTGACCGCCAGCCGGAATTTACCCAGATAGACCTGGAGATGTCCTTTGTGGATATGGACGATGTCATCACCATGCAGGAAGGCTTCCTCAAAAAGCTCTTCAGGGAGCTGATGGACATAGACATAGAAACTCCGCTGCCTAGACTGACCTGGCAGGAAGCCATGGAAAGATACGGATCTGACAAACCGGACACCAGATTCGGATTCGAGCTGAAAAAACTCAACGATGTGGTCGCAGGCTGCGGATTCAAGGTGTTCACAGACGCACTGGAAAAGGGCGGAGATGTACGCGGTATCTGCATAGACGGCGGAAGCGCCCATTTCAGCCGCAAAGACATAGACAAGCTGACAGAAAGCGCCAGGAGCTACGGTGCCAAAGGCCTTGTATGGATAAGGGTCAACGAGGATGAGATCAATTCATCCGTCAATAAATTTTTCGACCAGGAGCAGCTGAAGGAAATAGCAGCCGTATTTGAGGCAAAAGCCGGAGACCTGATACTGATCGTTTCTGACAGGGCCAAGGTGGTATTCGATACCTTAGGCTTCCTGAGACGGGAGATCGCCGGCAGGATGGGACTGCTGGACGATAAAGAATATAAACTGCTCTGGGTAGTGGACTTCCCGCTCTTTGAAAAAGATGACGAGACAGGAGAACTGAAAGCCATGCATCATCCGTTCACTTCACCTAAGCCTGAGGACATACCGATGCTGGACAGCGCTCCGGAAAAAGTCAAAGCCAATGCTTATGACATAGTGCTCAACGGAGTGGAACTGGGCGGCGGTTCAATCAGGATACACGACCGGGAACTCCAGGCCGAGATGTTCGACATACTGGGGCTGACAAAGGAAGAATGTGAAGAAAAGTTTGGCTTCCTCATCGAAGCTTTCAAATACGGAGCACCTCCTCACGGAGGCCTGGCTTACGGCCTTGACCGACTGGTAATGCTCCTTTTGGGCGAGCCTTCCATAAGAGAAGTCATGGCCTTCCCTAAGAACCAGAATGCCCAGTGTCTGGTCAGCGAAGCCCCTGCACCGGTCGATAAAGCTCAGCTCGATGAGCTTGGAATAGATATATCTGAAAAGGAGTAACTCCACCTGCGAAAAGGAGACAGTCATGGCAAGATACTGCGCCGCCTGCGGCAAGAAGATCTCACCTTTTGAAGATCCATACGAAATGGAATATTCCGGTCATGTATTCTGCAGCGACTGCGGAAAGACCGTATCGGAACTTCTTATGATCGGACAGCTTAAATCAACCTATGATGATCCTGCAGAAAAATGGGAGAGGTTTTCTTCAGCTCTTGAACAGACAACTTTTGATAAAGATGTAAGAGATGTGATAAAAAACGAGTTCAGTCACATTGTTGCAGCTGTACCGGATAATTTCGTTTCTTTAACGAACATATACGCAAACACCTTTGATGAATGTAAGGAAGCCGTGATAAGAGCCGGCAAGACCATAGGAGAGCTGAGGTTTTCAGCAGTCGCCGCCGACAGGCAGGACTTGAGAGCCGAGGTGTTTACATTTTACGGACATTCCGTAATGTTGGAGATCTCCGCGTTTCTGACGGCGGTAGTCACAGGAGGCGACGGAGATGTCACGACCGTCCGGATCGGAGGAGCCGATTATATAGGTATCCTGGATGTGGAAAGGATGAAGGGCAACGCTCCAAGCAGATTCGTTAAGGCTCTGGAGGCAGAGGGTCTGACCAGATTGAAGCCGCGGATAGGCGTTCTGGGCGGTACTTTCGACCCTGTGCATCTGGCTCATGTGGCACTGGCAAAAGCTGCCATAGAAGAAGCGCACCTTGACAGGCTCATCATCATGCCTGCCAGGATACAGCCATTTAAGTTCGGAAAGAAAATAGCGGAAGATCATCACAGAAAAGCTATGGCTGAGCTTGCATTTGAGGACAGTGAAAAAATAGAAGTTTCAGATTACGAACTGGCGCAACCGGGTATATCCTATACCATAAACACTTTGGAACACCTGAAGGAAATTTATCCTGATAATGAACTGTTTTTCATATGCGGAACAGATTCTTTTCTGGAAATGGAAAAGTGGAGGATGGGAGAAGATATCCTTAAGGATTTTTCTCTTGCAGTCAGCGTCAGGCCCGGTTACAGACAGGAAGAACTATGCAGGAAGATTTCAGAATATGAAAGAAAATATGCAGCCCACATCATCAGGATCAATGCACAGATGACACCCATATCATCGACGGCAGTCAGAGAACGGCTCCGTCAGGGAAAAGCAATAGCCGATCTCGTACCAAAAGAGGTTGAAAGGTATATAATCGAAAATGGATTGTATAGATAGCATAAAAAAGTATATAGATAAAAATCTGTCTGAAAAAAGAAGAAACCACACATACGGAGTACGGGACACAGCCCTGAAGCTGGCCGATAAATACGGATGTGACAAAGAGAAAGCTGAAAAGGCCGCTCTGCTCCATGACATTTTCAGAGGTGTCAGCCCCGATGTCCTCAATTACCATGTGAGACATCTGGGACTTGACAGCAGATATGTCAACGACGCAAACCTTGCCCACGGTCCTGTGGCTGCCCAGGTGATACAGAGGGACTTCGGCATAAAAGACCAGGATATAATAAATGCTGTAAGATATCATACGACAGGCAGGGACGGTATGAGCCTGCTTGAAAAGATAATCTATATCGCCGACGCCATAGAACCGGGCAGGACATATCCGGGGGTAGACGATATAAGAAAACTGGCGGCAACAGACATTGACGCTGCATGCCTTGCGTCCATAAACAAGACCATTGATTATGTTACTTCACAGGGGAAATACCTGGACGGAGAAACCATAGAAGCGAAAAAATTTTTTGAAAGAGAGATAAAGCAAAAGGAGAGAGCAGATGACAAATAAAGATTATGCACTGCTGGCAGGGAAATTCCTTTCAGACAAAAAGGCCAAAGACATAGTTATCATCGACATTCAGGGTAAAGCCACATTTGCCGATTATTTCGTGCTGTGTTCCGGCACATCTGAAAGACAGATAAACACGCTTGCCGATCAGCTGGAAGACGCCATGTATGATAAGGGTCTGGAAGTGCGGGCCATAGAGGGGAAAAATGCTTCCGGATGGATACTTATGGATTTCGGGGATATGATAGTAAACCTGTTTACAGAGGAAATGAGAGAAAAATACAGCATAGAGAAGGTCTGGGGAGACTGCCAATTCATCGAAGTGGAGGAATAAACCAATAAAATGAAAGAAAGATATGATTTCAAAGAAATAGAAAAAAAGTGGCAAAAATACTGGGAAGAAAACAAGTGCTTCAAAACCGAAGAAGATGAATCCAAGAAAAAATATTACTGCCTTGAGATGTTCCCTTATCCTTCCGGAAAGCTCCACATGGGCCATGTGAGGAACTATTCCATAGGTGATGTGGTGGCAAGATTTAAAAAGATGGAAGGCTATAATGTGCTCCACCCGATGGGATGGGATTCCTTCGGCCTGCCGGCAGAAAATGCCGCCATCAAGCACGGTATCCATCCAAGCATATGGACCTGGGACAACATAAAGGAGATGAGGAACCAGCTCAAAGAACTGGGGCTGTCATACGATTGGGACAGGGAAGTAGCCACATGTCATCCTGATTACTATAAATGGATGCAGTGGATATTCATACAGTTTTATAAGAGAGGACTGGCCTACAAAAAAGAAAATCCGGTAAACTGGTGTCCGAGCTGCCAGACCGTACTGGCCAACGAGCAGGTCGTTGACGGCTGCTGCGAAAGGTGCAAGACTCCGGTTGGAAAGAAAAACCTTTCCCAATGGTATCTGAAGATAACCGATTACGCCGAAAGGCTCCTGGACAATCTGGATAAGCTGGAGGGCTGGCCGAACAAAGTCAAAGTCATGCAGCGCAACTGGATCGGAAAATCCGTAGGTGCCGAAGTTGATTTTAAGATCAAGGACAGAGACGAGACTCTGACCGTATTTACCACAAGGGTAGATACCATCTACGGAACGACTTATATGGTGCTGGCGCCGGAATACCCTACAGTCCTGGACATGGTAGAAGGTACTGAATACGAAAAACCGGTAAAAGACTATATCGAAAAAGTCGAACACATGAACGACATAGAGAGGACCTCTACGACCAACGAAAAGACCGGCGTTTTCATAGGAAAATACGCCATCAATCCGTTCACCAAGAAAGAGATCCCTATCTATATATCAGACTATGTACTCATGGGCTACGGAACAGGAGCAGTTATGGGTGTTCCTGCCCATGACCAGAGGGACTTTGAATTTGCCACCAAATTCGGTCTCGACATCATTCCTGTCGTTGATCCTGGAGATCCGGACATAGACCTGAACAACCTTAAAGCTGCCTGCGCCGCTGAAGGTACTCTTATCAATTCGGGCGAGTTCAACGGCATGAACAACAAAATGGCCATCGAGAAATTTATCGAACTGGTCGAAAAAGAAGGTATAGGCAAAAGGACAGTAAATTACAGGCTCAGGGACTGGCTCATCTCCAGACAGCGTTACTGGGGTACTCCTATCCCTATGATCTACTGCGATACCTGCGGCTGGGTTCCGGAAAAAGAGGAAAACCTTCCTGTGATGCTTCCTACGGATGTTGAATTTACAGGAAAGGGAGAATCACCTCTGACCACTTCCAAAGAATTTGCCCAGGCTGTCTGCCCTGTATGCGGCAGGCCGGCAAAAAGAGAGATGGATACCATGGATACCTTCCTCGATTCTTCATGGTATTTTCTCAGATACTGCGACCCTAAGAATGACAAGGCCCCGTTCGACCCTAAAAAGGCTGCCTACTGGATGAATGTGGATCAATATATCGGAGGAGTAGAACACGCTATCCTTCACCTGATGTATTCGAGATTCTTCCAGATGGCCTTCTACGACATGGGCCTGGTAAAGGACGAGGAGCCTTTCCGCAACCTCCTCACTCAGGGCATGGTAAACAAAGACGGCAAGAAGATGTCCAAATCCATCGGCAATGTGGTAAGCCCTGAGGAAATAATCGCCAAATACGGCGCTGATACGGCAAGACTGTTCATCCTGTTTGCGGCTCCGCCTGACAGAGAACTGGACTGGTCCGATGCCGGAGTTGAGGGAAGCTACAGGTTCCTCAACAGAGTATACCGCCTCATATATGAGATAAAAGCAAAATATCCGGATATGCCTCAGGCCTTTGAAGTAAAAACAGAGGCTGACAAGAATCTCAACTATGTGCTGAACTATACCATAAAGAAAGTCAGCGAAGACGCAGGCGGAAGATTTAACTTCAATACCGCTATCAGCTCGATCATGGAGCTGGTAAATGAAATGTACAAATATAAGGAACAGGATCAGGTGAACCCAGGGCTGCTGGGCAAAGCCGCCAAGAACCTGATACTTATATTGTCGCCATTTGTGCCTCACATCTGCGAGGAAATGTGGGAACATATGGGAGAGACCAAGTCCGTTACTGCCATGCGCTGGCCGGAATATGATGAGAGCGCCCTCGTAAAAGATACTGTAGAGGTAGTAGTGCAGATCAACGGAAAAGTAAAAGATAAAGTAGTTGTCTCCGCCGACGCGGACAAAGGACAACTGGAAAAGATAGCGTTGGAGAACGATAAGATCAAGAGACTGTTAGAAGGAAGATCAGTGGTAAAGGTAGTAGCGGTACCGGGCAGACTGATAAATATCGTAGTAAAATAAAGACAGAAAAAATGACAACAGAATATTGAGACAACGTTTATCTTTTCATAAACATTAGAAAAGGACGGAAAATTTATGAGAAGAAAAACAACAAAAGGAAAGAAACTGCCTAAGCTCAAAGTCATTCCAATAGGAGGGCTCAATGAGATCGGAAAAAACATGACCCTCCTTGAATACGATGACCAGATACTGATAATCGACTGCGGCTTAAGCTTTCCGGAAGACGAGATGTACGGAATAGATATCGTAATACCGGATTTCAGCTATGTGGTGGAAAACAGGGAAAAGATCGTGGGTATGGTAATAACCCATGGGCATGAGGACCACATAGGCGCCATTCCTTACCTGCTCAAAAAGATCAAGCTTCCAATCTACGGGACCAAGCTTACTTTGGGACTGGTAGAGAACAAGCTGAAAGAACACAGGATAAAGGGCGACCTGAGGACCATAAAAGCAGGTGACAAGATCAAGCTGGGATGTTTCAACATTGAAACCATCAGGACGACCCATTCCATTGCTGACTCCATATGTCTGGCCATAGATACGCCGGCAGGGATGATCTTCCATACAGGAGACTTTAAGATCGACTATACTCCTGTAGACGGTGAACCCATTGATTTCTGCCGTCTGGCTGAGCTGGGCAAGAAGGGCGTCACCCTGATGATGTGCGACAGCACCAATTCAATAAGGCCGGGATATACCGCCTCTGAAAAGGTGGTCGGACAGACCATAGAAAATATTTTCAGGACTTCCAATTCGAGGATAATAATAGCCACTTTCTCATCCAATGTCCACAGAGTGCAGAGGATAATAGAAAACGCCGTAAAGATGGGCCGCAAGGTGGCTATCTCCGGACGGAGCATGGAAAATGTGGTAGCGCTGGCCCTTGAACTGGGATATCTGGACATTCCTGCAGGAACGCTGGTAGATCTGAAGATGACAAGAAACATCCCGGATAACAAACTGGTCATCATTACCACAGGAAGCCAGGGCGAGCCGATGTCGGCTCTTGCCAGGATAGCATCCGGCGATCATAAAGCTGTCAAGCTGAAAAAAGGAGACATGGTCATACTTTCTTCCACACCTGTGCCGAGTAACGAAAAGACCGTGTCAAATGTAGTCAACAAGCTGTTTGAAAAGGGAGCAGAGGTTATCTATTCCGATATCGCCGATATCCATGTGTCGGGACATGCGTGTCAGGAAGAACTGAAACTGATCCACTCCCTCATAAAGCCTAAATTCTTCATGCCGGTACACGGCGAATACAGGCACCTGATACAGCACAAGAGGATAGCTGAGGGCCTGGGCATGAAGAAAGAAAATATCTTTATACTGGAAAACGGAGATGTGCTCAATGTGACCAAACGCAAGGCCGAGATAGAAAGACAGCAGGTCGAAGCAGACGCCATACTGGTAGACGGTCTGGGCGTAGGAGATGTGGGCAACATCGTCCTCAGAGACAGAAAACTCCTGTCCGAATCCGGACTTATAATCGTAGTGGCAGCCATCGACAAAGCCACTCAGACCGTAGTATCCGGACCGGACATAATATCAAGAGGCTTCGTATATGTGAGGGAAAACGAACATCTCATGGAAGAAGCCCGCAAGGTGGCCGAAGAAGCCCTTGAGAAATGTCAGAGAAGGAAGATAAAAGACTGGAACAATATGAAATCACAGGTAAGGGACTCGCTCAGCTCATATATCTATGACAGGACAAAGAGAAGTCCGATAATATTACCGGTATTTTTGGAGGTATAGTTATGAATGTATATGATCAGGCTCATGGCCTGGCCCAGGCCATAAAAGGATCTGAAGAATTTAAACAGTTCGATGAAGCAAGACAGCAGCTCAAAGGCAATGAGGAACTCAGCAGGATGGTAAAAGACTTCCAGACAAAACAGTTTGAACTCCAGGCAAAACAGATGTCCGGGCAGCAGCTGGGACCGGAGGACATGAGCAGCGTGCAGCAGCTATACGCCATATTGCTCAAAGATCCCCTGGCAGCCAGATATATGGAGACTGAGATGCGTTTTTCCATCATGATGAAAGATGTATATGAGATCATAGGAGAAGCCACGGGCCTGGGAGATATGCTTGGTTAGATGCATCCTTACCTTTTTACATGGGACTTGGCAACACCAGCAAATTCTGATATAATATATTTCAGTTAGTTAAGATTGGAGAGAAAAAATGATTTACGCAAGCGATTTTAGAAAAGGCATTACCTTTGAGATCAACGGAGAACCACATGTTGTCCTTGATTTCCAGCATGTAAAGCCGGGAAAAGGCGCCGCTTTTGTAAGGACCAAGTACAAGAACATCCTGACAGGGGCCACCAGAGAAGAAGCTTTCAACCCGGACGACAAATTCCCTAAAGCTCATATCGAGACCAAGGTCATGCAGTATCTGTACAATGACGGTGAGCTTTATTACTTCATGGACGGGGAAACTTACGAACAGGTTCCTCTGCAGAAAGACCAGGTTGAGGACGCCATGAAGTATCTCAGAGAAAACGATGAAGCTACCATCAAATTCTACAAAGGAAACGCTTTCCTTGTTGAAGCGCCGAATTTTGTGAATCTCCAGGTGGTTGAAACCGAACCGGGCGTCAAGGGAAATACAGCAACCAATGTCACAAAGGCGGCTACAGTTGAAACCGGAGCTGTGATCCAGGTACCTATCTTTATTGAAACAGGAGAAGTTATCCAGATCGATACAAGGACCGGTGAATATTTGGGCAGAGCCAAATAGATAAGCTTACGATAATGGGGCGATCATTCGTCCCTTTATTTGTACTCCTGGCAAAAGAGGTCAAAAAATGAATTTCAGCAACATCAGATCCAACAAAAAAATACTTGCAGTCATCATAGCAGCGGCAGCAGCCATCCTCCTGCTCATTGTCGGACTGATAGTCTACAACAGCGGCATAGGGCCGGCAGACAGCAGCGACGATGAACCGATAACCGTGGAGATCCCATCTGGAAGCGGCGCCATGGATATAATCAACATCCTCGATGAGAACGGACTGGTAAAGAACAAGACCATGGCCGGCATCCATGTGAGGATAGGCGGGTACGACAGCCTGCAGGCCAATACCTACATCTTTTCAAAAGATATGGGCCTAAAAGAGATACTGACAGCCATAAATACGGGAGATTTCAATTATCTGTCCAAAAATCAGATAACTATAATCGAAGGTTCTACGATTCCTCAGGCTGCAGAATCCGTAGGCTCCAAGATCAATGTCTCTGCTGATGATCTTATTGCCCTCTGGAGCGACAGTGAATATCTGCAGACTCTTATAGATAAATATTGGTTCCTGACGGACGATATACTGCAGGATGGGATAATGTATCCCCTTGAAGGATATCTGTATCCGGAAACATATATAATAACGGATACCAATGCCACAGCAGAGGAAGTTACGGAAATGATCCTGGATCATACTGACTCGATGCTTTCCCAGAGAAGAGAAAGCATTGAAGCTTCAGGATGGACCGTTCACCAGTTCCTTTCTCTGGCGTCAGTGGTGGAAAGTGAATCTCTGTTTGATGAGGACAGGCCAAAGATCGCAGGTGTGTTTATAAACAGGCTGGAGGCAGGCATGCCGCTCCAGAGTGACATAACGGTTTTATATGCACTGCAGGAAAAGAAAGTGGATGTCACATATGCAGATCTGGAAGTGGACTCACCATATAATACATACAAGTACACTGGGCTTCCGATCGGACCGGTATCTGCCGTGTCATCCCGCGGAATGGACGACACCCTCAATTATGAAGGATCGGATTATCTGTATTTCTTTGCAAAAGAGGACGGTACAGTTATATATTCCAAAACTTATGAAGAACACGAACAGGCCGTGTCAGAAAACCTGTGGTACTGAAGATGAACATAACCATAACCAACGAGTTTGTATCGGAATATCTCAGAGACTTTTACAGGCCTGTGAGCGACAGCCTGTACGCGCTCCGGCTTAAAGCGGAGCAGGATGGGGTGCCTGTCATCCTTCGTGAAACAGAAGAGTTCCTCTGTTTTATGATGAAGGTGCTGCACCCGGAGACTGTGCTGGAGATAGGAACGGCGGTAGGATATTCATCCATGGTATTTGCTTCAATGGGAGCCTCTGTGGTAACCGTTGAAAAAGATGAAAAGATGGCAGAAAAGGCAGCCGGAAACTTTGAACTCATGGGCTTTTCACACAAGATCCGCCTTCTGAAAGGCGACGGAGAAGAAGTTCTGAAAAGCCTTAAAGAAAAAGAAAATGGGCTGTCCTTTGATATGGTGTTCATAGATGCAGCCAAGAGCCACTACAAAAGGTTTCTGGATGCGGCCCTGCCGCTGTGCAGACCCGGAGCCGTTATCATTTCTGACAATGTGCTGCTTAAAGGAACGACTGCTTCGGATTCACTGGATCCAAACAGACGGTTCAAGACAAATATAAAAAGGATGAGGGAATATCTCACATATATATCGGACCATCCCAGGCTGGATACGGCTATCATCGCATGCGGGGACGGTCTGGCCCTCAGCAGGTATGACTTATGAAAAGACCGGAACTTTTGGCCCCGGCAGGAGATCTGGAAAAATTAAAGACAGCGGTAATGTATGGCGCGGATGCCGTATATTTTGCAGGTGAAGATTTTTCCCTCAGGGCAGGAGCCGATAATTTTTCCATAGAGGAAATGAGGGAGGGTATAGCCTTTGCCCACGAAAGAGGCGTAAAGTGCCATATGACCCTGAACATATATGCCCATAACGAAGACATAGGGCCTCTCTGCGCATATCTTGAACGGATAAAAGATCTTGATATAGACGCATTCATAGTCGCCGATCCCGGCGTGATGGAACTGCTGCATCAGGTCATCCCCGATGCGCAGATACATCTGAGCACTCAGGCAAACATGACCAATTACATGACGGCCAGGTTCTGGTATGATAGAGGTATCAGACGGCTGGTGCTGGCAAGAGAGCTTACTCTTGAAGAAATAAGACAGATAAGGGACAATATACCAAGGGATATGGAACTTGAGACATTTGTCCACGGCGCCATGTGCATTTCTTATTCCGGACGGTGCCTTCTAAGTAATTTCATGATAAACAGGGATGCCAACAGAGGTATGTGCGCGCACCCTTGCCGGTGGAAATATTCCCTTGTGGAGGAACAGAGGCCTGGACAGTATTATCCGGTGGAGGAAGACGACAGGGGAACATATATAATGAACTCAAAGGATCTTTGCCTGATAGAGCACCTGCCTGAACTTATAGGCGCCGGCATCGAATCATTTAAGATCGAAGGCAGGATGAAAAGCGTGTTTTATGTGGCGACAGTAGTGGGCGCATATCGCAGGGCTCTGGACGCTTATGCCGCAGATCCTGATGGATATGTCTTTGATCCGGAATGGATGGCCGAGCTGTGCAAGGTGAGCCACAGGGAGTTTACGACAGGTTTCTATTTTCATAAACCGACGGGAAATGACCAGAACTACCGTACAAGTGATTATACAAGGGACTATTCTTTTGTGGGGATGGTAAAGGGTTATGATCCGGAAACAGGCTATGCCACTGTGGAACAGAGAAATAAAATGTCTGTAGGGGATGTTGTGGAGATCTTCGGGCCGGGAGAAGGATATTTCCGCCAGGAGATAACTGAGATCCTTGACGAGGACGGAAACAGCATACCTTCTGCCCCTCATCCGCAGCAGCTGTTAAAGATCAGGACTGGCCGTCCAGTCAAAGAATACTATATTTTCAGAAAGAGAAAGGAAGTTTGATATGTTGACTGACCCCGACAGTTTGACTGTCCGAATACTCTTAATGTTATTGATGATAGGCATATATGGCTTTTTTACCGCCATGAACGCCGCATGGAACTATTCCGGAAATATTACCGAAAAGATCAGATCTGCCAATAGTCTTATAGCTTTGGCGGCGGCTTCCTTTGCCGCCTGGCTTTCTTTCATCTCATGGGAACTGACCCTTGCCTTTATACTGTGCCTTATTGTCCTGGGGCAATATGTGCCGTACAAGATCGGGATACAGCATGACGATGCCATAGCAGAAAAGACAGAGAAGTTCATCACATTTATTTCTAAGCTCCTGAGCCCTGTTACGGCTGTGCTCATAGCAATTTCCAATGTATTCTTAAAGATATTCAGACAAAAGACCGATGTGGACGAGGAAGTCTATACCGAAGAAGATGTCATGTCCATGCTGGAAGCCGGCAAGGAGTCAGGCGTGTTCAATGAAGAAGGCACAAAGATGATAAGCTCCATCTTTGCTTTCGACGATAAGCTGGCTTACGAAGTGATGACGCCCAGGACAGATGTGTTTATGATAGATGTGGAAGATCCGCCTGAGGTCTACATGAAGGACCTGATGAAGCTGAGATATTCCAGGGTTCCAGTGTGCAAAGGCGACACCGACAATATCATAGGCATACTTCACATCAAGGATTATCTCATCAAAATGATGGAATCCAAAGACGAGAGCCCTACCATAGAACCGATCCTGAGAAAGGCCTACTTTGTACCGGACACAAAGAAGATAGATTCTCTTTTCCTGGAAATGCAGAGCAGCAGGCAGCAGATCGCTGTGCTCATAGACGAATACGGAGGTTTCAGCGGTATCGTGACCATGGAAGACATGATCGAGCAGATCATGGGAGACATTGACGATGAATACGATGAGGAAGAAGAGATCATAGACAAGATTGACGATAACACATATCTGGTGGACGGTGATGTGGACCTGGATGATCTCAACGACGAGCTGGGAACATCCATCGAATCGGAGAGCAGCGAGACCATAGGCGGATTTCTGGTGGATCTGCTGGGAGAGATCCCCGAAGAAAGCGATGTGGGAAAGGAAATCGAATACGATAACTTCAAGTTCAAGATCATGGCCGTCAGCGAAAGACGGATAGAACGGGTCAAGATGTACATCTTTGATAAAAAATAGATTTCTTGCTTTTTAGTATTTATTTTGATACAATAAATTTGTTGTACTGTGTCTTTTTAAGACTTGATGGATGTATTTTATTTTTTGAGAGGTACTAATATGAGTGAAAAAGTTTGTAACTGCAACGGTGCCGAGAAAAGGAGAGAGCAGTTCAAGGAACTGCAGCCGGTTCTTGACCAGTATGCAAAAGTGCCGGGTAGCCTGATAACCATCTTGCAGAAGGCTCAGGATATATATGGATATCTTTCTGTGGATACCATCAACTACATATCCGAAGCCACAGGTATCAAACCGGCAAAGATCTATGGAGTTGCCACTTTCTATGCCCAGTTCAGACTACAGCCTATAGGCAAGTATCTCGTAATGCTCTGCCAGGGTACGGCCTGTCATGTAAACGGAGCTGAAATGATAGAGGAAGCTGTCTGCGAGCATCTCAACATCAAAGACGGCGAGACTACCGAAGATGGTCTCTTTACCCTTAATAATGTAGCATGCCTTGGATGCTGCTCGCTGGCTCCTGTTATGATGGTCAGGAGCGCAGACGGAGACGAGACTTACGGCAGCCTGACCAAAGAAAAGGTAACCAGGATCCTTGACGAGATCAGAGAAAGAGCATAGGAGGTAGAGCATGAGAGTAGTAGTTGGACAAGGAAGCTGCGGTATCGCCTCCGGCGCAAAAAAGACCGCTGCCGAATTTGAAAAACAGATCGCAGACAAAAATCTCGACATCAGGGTCGAAGCTACCGGATGCGTAGGAACATGCTATCTGGAACCTATCGTAGATGTATATGACGACGATGGCAAGATGACCAGATATGTCAAGGTACAGCCGGATAAAGTGGAACAGATAGTTGAAAGCCATCTGGTAAACCACAAACCTGTTGAAGATGCGTCCATTTCCAAAGAAGATGAGCAGTTTGTAGCAAAACAGAAGAGAGTTGTCCTCAGAAACTGCGGCATCATCAATCCTGAAAACATCGACGACTATATAGCCGTTGACGGCTATAAGGCCATAGAAAAAGTCCTTACTTCCATGAAGCCGGAAGAAGTCATAGAAGAGATCAAGATCTCCGGCCTGAGAGGAAGGGGAGGCGCCGGATTCCCGACATGGTTCAAATGGAATGCTGCAAAGCAGAGTCCGGGAAAAGAAAAGTATCTCGTATGCAACGCCGATGAAGGAGATCCGGGCGCTTTCATGGACCGTTCGGTCCTGGAAGGAGACCCTCATTCACTTCTTGAAGGTATGATCATAGGCGGATATGCCATGGGAGCTTCCCAGGGCGTTATCTATTGCCGTGCCGAATATCCTCTTGCCATAAAGAGACTTGAGATAGCCATGGCGCAGGCCAGGGAAAGAGGATTCCTGGGCAAGAACATCTTCGGAAGCGGTTTTGATTTCGACATCTATATCAAAGCTGGTGCCGGAGCTTTCGTATGCGGCGAAGAGACCGCTCTTATCGCTTCCCTGGAAGGCGAAAGAGGCATGCCGAGACTTAAACCTCCTTTCCCTGCTGCAAAGGGATTCTGGCAGAAGCCTACCGACATCAACAATGTAGAAACACTTGCAAATGTACCTTGGATAATATATAACGGCGGCGCCGCTTTCGGCGCAATGGGAACTGAACAGAGCAAGGGTACAAAAGTATTTGCTCTGGCCGGAAAGATCAAAAAAGGCGGCCTTGTTGAGGTTCCTATGGGCATGACCCTTAAAGAGGTCCTTTATGACATCGGCGGCGGCATCAAGAATGACAGAAAGTTCAAGGCCGTTCAGATGGGCGGACCGTCAGGCGGATGTATCCCGGCTGACCTGATCGATACTCCTGTTACCTATGAGGACATCAACAAGACAGGCGCCATCGTAGGTTCAGGCGGTATGATCGTCATGGACGAGGATACCTGTATGGTAGACATGGCCAGATACTTCCTCAACTTCACCCGTGATGAGTCCTGCGGCAAGTGCAACTACTGCCGTATCGGCACCAAGAGGATGCTGGAGATCCTTGAAAGGATCACCAACGGACAGGGACAGGACGGAGATATCGAGAAGCTGGAAGAACTGGCTGCCAAGATCAAGGACGGTTCACTGTGCGGACTTGGACAGACTGCCCCTAACCCGGTACTTACCACATTGAGATATTTCAGGAACGAGTACGAAGATCACATCTACAATCACAAATGTACTGCCGGTTCCTGCAAAGCCCTTATTCACTACACCATTACAGACGCTTGTAAGGGATGTACCGCCTGTGCCAGAAAATGTCCTGTTGGCGCGATCAGCGGCAGCGTCAAAGAAAAACATGTCATCGACCAGACCAAGTGCATCAAGTGCGGCAAGTGCCTTGAGACATGCAAATTCGGCGCAATAGAAAAGAAATAAGGGAGGAGGATAACAATGAACAAGTTCAGACTTAACATAAACGGCAAAGAAGTTACAGGCGTTGCCGGCCAGACCATTCTGGAAGTCGCCAGAGAAAACGACATTTTCATTCCTACTCTCTGCTATGACGAGAGGACCAAGATCTACGGTTCCTGCGGACTTTGCATGTGCGAAGTAGAGGGCAATCCTAAACTCTGCAAAGCCTGCGCAACAGAGATCGCTCCGGGAATGGTCATAAGAACAAATACCGAAAGAGTAGTTGAATCGAGAAAGACCAACCTCGAACTGCTCCTTACCAACCATACTGGAGACTGCCGTCCGCCTTGCGTGCTGGCCTGTCCTGCCCAGACCGACTGTCAGGGCTATGTGGGCCTGATCGCCAACGGCGAGTACGAAGCAGCCCTCGAATTGATCAAGGACAAGATCCCGCTTCCTGCTTCTCTGGGAAGAGTATGCCCTCATCCTTGCGAAGAAAAGTGCAGGAGAGGTCTCATCGACGAGCCTGTATCCATCCAGCAGCTCAAGAGATTTGCCGCTGATATGGATCTGGAAAGCGACGAGGTGTTCATCCCTGAGTGCGAAGAAGACACAGGAAAGAGCGTTGCCATCATAGGCGGCGGCCCTATGGGACTTTCAGCTGCTTACTTCCTCAGACAGATGGGACACGCAGTTACCATATTCGAGTCCATGCCTAAAGCAGGCGGCATGCTCAGATACGGTATCCCTGAATACAGACTTCCGAAAGAAGTCCTGGACGAAGAGATCTACACCATCGAAAGAATGGGCGTAGACATCATCACCAACACCAAGGTCGGTGTTGATATTCCGTTCGACACCATCAGAGCCGACTACGACGCAGTCCTCCTGGCCATAGGCGCCTGGGTCTCCACCGGCGTAGGCTGCAAGGGAGAAGACGCAGAAGGCGTTATCGGCGGTATCGATTTCCTGAGAAGAGTAGTAAGGAACGAAGAGATCGGCATCGGCAAGAAAGTTGCCATCGTCGGCGGCGGAAACACTGCCATGGACGCATGCAGGACTGCCGTAAGACTGGGTGCCGAAGAAGTTTACAATATCTACAGAAGAACTAAAGACGAAATGCCTGCCGATATGGTAGAGATCGAAGAAGCTGAAGAAGAAGGCGTTATCTTCAAAAACCTGACCAACCCTCTGGAAGTAGTCAAGGACGAGAACGGCCATGTAAAAGAAGTGATCCTTCAGGTAATGGAACTGGGTGAACCTGACGCTTCCGGCAGGAGAAGACCTGTACCTGTTGAAGGCAAGACCGAGACCATCGCTATAGACACCATGATCCTTGCCATAGGCCAGGCTGTTGACGCAAGTATCTTCGACTGCGACAAGACCAGAAAGAACGCCATCGCTTACGATACAGATACGTTCATGACCAGCATCCCAGGCGTATTCGCCGGCGGCGACTGCGGAAACGACAAGATCTCCATAGCCATAGAAGCCATAGCCGACGCCAGAAAAGCCGCTGACAGCATTGACGCATATCTGTACGGCGAAGTCCTCAAGTATGAAAAACCTTTCGTAGTTGAAAGAGACGATATAACAGAAAAGACATTTGAAGACAGAGAAAGAATGTGCAGACCTGAGATCCCTCAGCTTTCCGCTGAAGAGAGAAAAGACAACTTCAGCGAAGTCATCCCTTGCGGGTTCACCGAGGAACAGGCCGTGGCCGAAGCCTCAAGATGTCTGGAATGTGGCTGTCACGACTACTTTGAATGTAAGCTCATCGACTTTGCTAACCAGTACGATGTTCATCCGGAAAGATTTGCCGGTGAAAAGAGCACCATAGAGTACGAAGACGACCATCCGTTCATCGTAAGAGACCCGAACAAGTGCATCCTCTGCGGACTCTGCGTGAGAGTATGCGACGAGGTAATGGGAGTAGGAGCCCTGGGACTGGTACACAGAGGATTCGACACAGTCGTTATGCCTAACATGGAAAAACCTCTGGCAGAATCCGGATGTATTTCCTGCGGACAGTGTGTGAGCGTATGTCCTACAGGAGCTCTCCAGGAAAGAACTACCATGGCCAAGGAAACTCCGGTAGCCACCGAAGAAACCCTGACAACCTGCTCTTTCTGTTCAGTAGGCTGCAGCCTCAAGCTGGAAAGCGTAGGAGACACCCTCGTAAAAGCCAATCCGGACAAGGACGGCGTTGTGAACCAGGGACTTGCCTGCGGCATGGGTAAATGGGGATTTGACTGCGCAGTCCTGGAAGACAAGCTGGAAGAACCTTATGTAAAAGAGGACGGCAGGTTCAGAGAGTCAGACTATCACGAAGCCTTTGTCCTGATCGCCAAGAAATGCCAGTCCATAGCTTCCAAATACGGCAGAGACTCCGTGGCAGTGGCTATTTCCGACAGATACACCAACGAAGAAGCTTATGCCATGATGAAGATGGCAGAGGTAATGGGAGCCAAGACTCTCTGCATGAACAACAGAGAAAGCGGTCTTGAAAAGGTTACCGGCCTGAAAGCTTCTCCGAACACCATAGACGAACTGCTTTCAACTAATGTGATCTTGAAGATCGGCTTCGATGAAAACAATTCAAGAGTGATAGCAGTTAAGATGAAACAGGCCGAAGAAGCCGGCGCCAGGGTGATCAACCTGTGCAGCGGCGAAAACGATCTGGGATTCCTCAAAGAGATCGCCAAGGCCATCATCGACAGCGGAAAAGCTAAGAAAGTGGCCGGATACGACGAGTTTGCCGCTTCCCTGGCAGATGTCAAGGTATCAGAAAGAGCCAAAGAGATAGCCGACACTTATCTGGCAGCCAGGAAAGCCATGATCGTTTACCAGCAGAACTTCCTGACTGTAGACGGAGCTGCTCTGGTAGCCGACATCGCTATGCTGTCCGGTCATATCGGAACACCGAGAGACGGTATACTGGCCATCAGACCTAAGAACAATTCCCAGGGTCTCATCGACATGGGTATCACCGCCGGCAGAGAAGCTCTTGAGGGAGTAAAGGCTCTGGTAGTATTCGGTGAAAATGCCGACATCGACACAGACGCCCTTGAATTCCTGGCTGTATGCGACACTCATATGACTGAACTGGCTTCTAAGGCTGATGTGGTCATTCCTGGAACCGGATTTGCTTCCACCAACGGAACCTTCACCAATACTGAAAGAAGACTCCAGCTGGTAGAGGCTGCCATAGACGAGGGAATACTGTTCAGCAACTGGGAAGTTGCCGCTGAGATCGCTCATGTATTTGAGGTGGACTTCGACTGGGAAGATACCGACGACATCTCAGACGAAATGTCAGACACGGTACCTGCTTACAAATACGCCATGCTGGACGAAGTCCTGGGCGGAGCCCTTGCTCCTACTGAGGACGCCTGCCTGGTAGCCGTTGCAGACGGACCGGTGGTAGACGAACTGCCTACGACCGACAGCCTGATGCAGGTCATCAAGGAAAGGCTGCCAAAGCCTGTGGATCCTACAGCATAAGACAATACGACCGTTTAGAGGGCCGCTCCGAGTGGGGCGGCCCTTTTGCGTATGATCGCATGCCGCTGTCCAAAGTTCTCCCCGCAGGGTCTGTTATCGTAAGATAGTGAGAACTTCTCTTTTTCGCAGAATAAGTAAAAATGTATTGATTTTAATACAATCATATGTTATTTTAAGAATAGAAAGAATGTGTTTTTTTTCACAGAAAGGAGGTCACCATGGAACTGAAAAAGAGATTGTCTCTGTTCATATTGCTAATCCTCATACTTGCAGTCTTTTCTGCGGCAGCCTATGCCGGAAAAGGAGCGGATAGACCTGCTGCACCGGCAGAAAGCCATGCTGCCGGCCTGATGTCATTCGACGCTATGGTGGACAGGATCGCAGAGGAAAATCACATCACAGCACAAAAAGCAGAGCTGCTCCTGCCCGAGAGCATACGGGCGGACCGGGATGAGCCCGGCATAAGATACATGAGCGGAAAAATACCTCTGGACATATCCCATGAGTACATGCCGCAGATAGAGTTCATGTGTCAGGTCTCAGGGGACGGAGATGACTACAGGGTGATCTCCCTGTTCAATCCGCAGCTTTCGGCCGAAAGTCCTCATACGGGGCTTTCCAAGCAGTTCGTCGGAACGGTCAAGATGTGGCTGAGGGCCGGCAATACCATAGAATATGCGGTCAACGGCGATTTTTTCGACTGGGGAAAGACGGCGGTCTCCGGCGCAGGGGAGGAAGCCGAGCTCAACGGAGGGCTTTTGCTTTCGTTCAGTCCGCAGACAGCCTTTAACGGAGGACATTACCAATATTATTACCATCACGGTTCCTGCGCCGTTTGAGCTGAATAAATCTAATAAGAGAGCAGCGGTAAAATTTACGCAATTAAAGTGATGATTCGAGATCAGGAGAAGACAATGAAAACAAAAAAATTTTTGCTTTCCATGTTTATTATTCTTTTATTAGCAACAGCAGGATGCAGTTCTTCACAAAATTATATTACTTATGATAACGGGGCAGATATCACGGACATTAAGGCCATGGAGCTGACAGAACAAATAGAGACTCTCGCTTTTCCCAGTGAAATGCGCGCCGGAATGAGCGTCTGCCATAACATTGATGATCTGAGAACTGAAAATATTGTAGAGATAGTAAGATTTAACAACGGCAGGTATTATTCCGTCACACCTGTTGAAAACGGGCAATATCTGTTTTTACTGTATGCGGATAATGATGATCATTGTGTTATTGACGGATATCTGGCCGCAGGTTTTTCGGACAAGGAGGATTTTAAAGATCTGCAAGCCGGAGAGGACAGAGACGAAATCCTCTCGAACGATGCAAATGCATATGTGGCTGGCAATACCAGTTATCACAGGTTTTCAGATAAAACTGTGCTGGTGATCGAATATGAAGAGGAGACTGCAGATAAATATATTGTATCTGATTTCTACAGCTATAACTCTGCCGACTATAAGGATGATCCATACAGAGAATCAGTGATCGACTACCTGTTACCAAATGATCTGAAACTGCTTTTATAGGCATGTATAGACAGTATCATGCCAAAACGGCAGATTTTGTGAATTTCAATCATAGAAACTGCAAAAACTTTGTAAAAACACACAAAAAATCTAAAAAAGGTGTTGACATGACCAGAGAACAGCAGTAATATATGTGTATACAAAATATTTAAAGGAGAAACAGACTTATGTTTACAGTCATTATACTCGGTCTAGTGCTAGTCATTAGCAATCGCATAATTTCAGAGAATTGTTAATCTGCTGGATCGAGTAATGTGAACTATAGCTTTGTTATGTATGACCTTGCTTCTATTTCCGGTAGAAGCGGGGTCTTTTTAATTTTATGAAAGCGGCAGCTTTCAATATCAAGAAAGGAAATACGAAAATGGCAACACACATTAAAAGCGGTAAGGCCGGAATGAAGAACCACACCAAGTACAGCGTGGGATATTTCATGCCGCCGGAAGAATCCTACAACTGGGTCAGAAAAGACCACATCGAAAAAGCCCCTATCTGGTGCAGCGTAGACCTGAGAGATGGAAATCAGGCCCTGATAGTACCGATGAGCCTAGATGAAAAGTTGGAATTCTTCAAGCTATTGTGCGACATTGGCTTCAAGGAGATAGAGGTCGGTTTTCCGGCAGCTTCCGAGACGGAGTACGATTTCCTCAGAACACTGATTGAACAGGATCTCATACCTGATGATGTGACCATACAGGTGCTCACTCAGTCCAGAAAACATATAATCGAAAAGACCTTCGACGCCATCAAAGGAGCTAAAAAGGCGATAGTACACCTTTATAACTCCACATCAGTTGCCCAGAGACAGCAGGTGTTCAGAAAGAGCAGAGAGGAGATAAAGGAGATCGCCACATCAGGCGCTGAGATGATCAACCAATATGCCGAGAATTATCCTGATACTCAGTTCACATTTGAATATTCGCCGGAAAGCTTCACAGGCACAGAAATAGATTACGCTCTGGAAGTGTGCAATGCTGTCATCGACATCTGGAAACCGCGTCCTGACAGAAAGGTCATAATCAATCTGCCGGCCACCGTATCCATGTCCATGCCTCATGTTTACGCCTCTCAGATAGAATACATGAGCAATCACCTCAAGTACAGAGAAAATGTCATCGTGTCCCTGCATCCGCATAACGACAGAGGCACGGCCGTGGCTGACTGTGAGCTGGGGATACTTGCAGGCGGTGACAGGATCGAAGGCACTCTGTTCGGAAACGGAGAGAGGACAGGCAACGCTGACATCATCACAGTAGCCATGAACCTCTATTCCCACGGAGTCGATCCTGAACTGGACTTTTCAGACATGCCGTACATAGTAAAGATGTATGAAAAATTCACGGACATGAAAGTACCGCCAAGACAGCCCTACGGCGGAGAGCTGGTATTCGCCGCTTTCTCAGGTTCCCATCAGGACGCCATCGCCAAGGGCATGCACTACAGGGAAGAAAACGAGCCGGATAAATGGAATGTTCCTTACATACCTATCGATCCCCACGACATCAACAGGGAATATGAGGCAGATGTCATCAGGATAAACAGCCAGTCCGGCAAAGGCGGCGTAGCCTATATCCTGGAGACAAACTTTGGATATCACATCCCGGCAGCCATGAGAGAAGAGATCGGATATCTGATGAAGCATGTATCCGATGTTAACCACAAGGAACTGGAACCTGCCAAGATCCTGGAGATCTTTACAAAGGAATTTGTCAACAGAAAAGATATTTATCAGCTCAAGGATGCCACTTTCCAGAGGCTTCCTCAGTCGGAAAGTCTGGGGGACAACGGCATAGAGGCCGACATAATCGCCGAAGTTGACGGCAGGACATATGAACTCAAGGGCAAGGGCAACGGCCGTCTGGACGCCATAATGAACGCCCTCAGAGGCGGTCCGTATAAGATAGACTGCGACTTTGTTACTTATGAGGAACACGCTCTCGAATCCGAATCAAATTCCAGGGCGGCAGCTTATGTGGCCCTCAAGGACAAGAAGGGCAATATGCACTGGGGTGCAGGCGTCCACAACGACATCATCTATGCTTCCATCAACGCCTTGATGACAGCTATCAACCGGGCGTTGGCTAATAAAGAAAAATAAAAAAGAGGTAAGATATATGAGCATGACAATGACCCAGAAAATACTGGCAGACCATGCAGGGCTGCCGGAAGTCAAGGCAGGACAGCTTATCGAAGCCAGGCTGGACATGGTGCTGGGAAACGATATCACATCCCCTGTAGCCATCAACGAATTTGAAAAAGCCGGATTCGACAGCGTTTTCGATAAATCAAAGATATCGCTGGTAATGGACCATTTCGTTCCCAACAAAGACATCAAGGCCGCTCAGCAGTGCAGACAGGCCAGGACCTTTGCCAGAAAATTTGATATAGACAACTTCTACGATGTGGGCGACATGGGCGTTGAACACGCCCTGCTGCCTGAAAAAGGCCTTGTGGCCGCCGGAGAGTGCATAATCGGAGCGGATTCCCACACATGCACCTACGGCGCTCTGGGAGCCTTTTCCACAGGAGTGGGAAGCACCGACATGGCCGCCGGAATGGCCACAGGCAAAGCCTGGTTCAAGGTGCCGGCAGCCATCAAGGTAGTCCTGACCGGCAAGCCGCAGAGATATGTTTCCGGAAAAGATGTGATCCTCCATCTGATAGGAGAGATCGGAGTTGACGGAGCCCTTTACAAATCTCTGGAATTTATGGGAGATGGACTTGCAAACCTGTCCATGGACGACAGGCTCTGCATTTCCAACATGGCCATCGAAGCCGGAGCCAAGAACGGCATATTCATGGTAGATGATATCACCAAAGAATATATGAAGGACAGAGTCAGCAGACCGTACAAGGTATTTGAGCCTGATCCCGACGCCGAGTACGACAGGACCATAACCATAGATCTTTCCCAGCTGAAACCGACGGTAGCTTTTCCTCATCTTCCTGAAAACACCAGGACCATCGACCAGGTGGGAGATGTGAAGATAGACCAGGTTGTCATCGGTTCCTGCACCAACGGCCGTCTTGAGGATATGGCTGCAGCGGCCGAGATCCTCAAGGGCAGAAAAGTTGCCAAAGATGTAAGATGTATCGTCATCCCTGCTACTCAGACCATATATAAAGAATGTATAGCCAGAGGATATATGGACATATTCATCGACGCCGGATGCGCCGTATCAACACCGACCTGCGGACCTTGCCTGGGCGGATACATGGGCATCCTGGCCGAACACGAAAGATGTGTGGCCACCACCAACAGGAACTTTATTGGCAGGATGGGCCACAACCTTTCAGAAGTATATCTGGCAAATCCGGCCGTAGCGGCAGCTTCAGCCATAACAGGCAGGATTACCGATCCCAAGGAGGTAATGTAGATGAAAGCTAAAGGATATGTTTTCAAATACGGAGATAATATAGACACTGATATCATCATACCGGCAAGATACCTGAACACTTCCGACAGCAAAGAGCTGGCGGCTCACTGTATGGAACCGGTGGACGAGGACTTCTGCAAGAAGGTAAACGAAGGAGATATAATGATTGGCGGCTTCAACTTCGGATGCGGTTCATCCAGGGAGCATGCGCCCATCGCCATCAAAGAATGCGGCATCTCCTGTGTCATCGCCAAATCCTTTGCCAGGATATTTTACCGCAATGCCATCAACATCGGCCTTGCCATCATGGAATGTCCGGAGGCTGCCGAGGATATCCAGGCGGGAGATCAGGTGAGCGTCGATACGGAAACAGGCGTGATCACCAACGAGACCACCGGGAAACAGTATAAGGCCATGCCTTTCCCGGAATTTATCGACAATATAATCAAAAAAGGCGGACTGCTTAATTCACTTAAATAGAAAACAAGAGAAAGAGAGACAAAAACATGCTGACCCTAAAAGCCTTTGAAGAAGCCGTCGATGTGGTAAAAAAAGTTGCCATGGAGACAGAACTGATATACAGCGATTACCTTAGCGGGCAGACCGGAAACAAGGTCTATCTCAAACCGGAGAACCTTCAGGTCACCGGCGCTTACAAGATAAGAGGAGCTTACTATAAGATAAGCACTCTGACAGAGGAACAGAGAAGCAAAGGACTGGTGACCGCTTCTGCCGGGAACCATGCCCAGGGCGTAGCATATGCTGCCAAGACATATGGCTGCAAGGCAGTGATCGTAATGCCTACGACGACGCCTCTGATGAAGGTTGACAGGACCAAGAGCTACGGTGCAGAAGTGGTGCTCTACGGCAATGTATATGATGAAGCCGCAGAACACGCAGCTAAGCTGGCTGAGGAAAAGGGATATACCTTCATACATCCCTTTGATGATCTGGCTGTAGCAACAGGTCAGGGGACCATCGCCATGGAGATAATCAAGGAGCTGCCGCTGGTGGACTATATCCTTGTTCCGGTGGGCGGAGGAGGACTTGCCACAGGTGTCTCAACCCTGGCAAAACTGCTGAATCCAAAGATCAAAGTCATAGGCGTAGAACCGGCAGGTGCCAACTGTCTCCAGGAATCCTTCAAAGCCGGAAAACCGGTGACTTTGCAAAAGATTTCAACCATTGCTGACGGTACGGCGGTCAAGACACCCGGGAAAAATATATTTCCTTATCTTCAAAAGGGACTGGACGATGTGATAACAGTTGAGGATGATGAACTCATCGTTGCTTTCCTTGATCTGGTGGAAAACCACAAGCTCATCGTCGAAAACTCAGGGCTTTTGTCGGTGGCAGCTCTCAGACATTTAAAAGCAAAAAACAAAAAAGTTGTTTCCATCCTCAGCGGCGGAAACATGGACATAATCACCATGTCTTCGGTGGTACAGCTGGGGCTCATCAAAAGAGACAGGATATTTACCGTTTCGGTGCTGCTGCCTGACAAGCCAGGCGAACTGGTACGGGTGGCCTCGATCATTGCAGGCGAACAGGGCAATGTAGTCAAACTGGAGCATAACCAGTTCGTTACAACCAACCGTTCAGCAGCAGTGGAACTGAAAATAACCATAGAAGCTTTTGGGACCGACCATAAGAAAAAGATCTGCACCGCTTTGGAAAACGGCGGTTACAAACCGCAGCTAATCAGCGTGCTCATGTAAGAAAGGAATCCTGATATGAAATATAACATAGCTGTTATACCGGGAGACGGTATAGGACCGGAAGTAGTTTCAGAGGCCACTAAGGTTCTGGACGCCGTCGCTGCCAAATCCGGTCATCAATTTGAATATAAATATCTCCTTGCAGGAGGGTGCGCCATAGATGAAACCGGCAGATGTTTGCCGGATGAGACTGTGGAAGCTGCCAAAGCCAGCGATGCGGTGCTGCTTGGAGCTGTCGGCGGTCCAAAATGGGACGGTCTGCCAGGAGATGAAAGACCGGAAAAAGCGCTGCTGGGGCTGAGAAAGGCCCTGGGGCTTTTCGCCAACCTGAGACCGGCCATAATGTTCGATCAGCTCAAAGATGCATGCCCGTTAAAGCCGGAGAAAGTCAGCGGCGGACTTGACCTGCTGGTGGTAAGGGAACTGACCGGAGGCATCTATTTCGGCGAGAGAGGTGTCAAAGACACAGAAGACATGGGCAAAGCCGCCTACGATGTGGAGCTTTATTCAGAAAAAGAAGTGGAAAGAGTTGCTGAAGTGGCATTTTCCATGGCGATGAAACGGAACAGAAAAGTCACCAGCGTAGACAAGGCCAATGTGCTGGAAAGTTCCAGGCTCTGGAGAAAAACGGTGGCCAAGGTGGCCGAAAGATATCCGGAAGTTGAACTGGAAAACTTCTATGTTGACAATACAGCCATGCAGCTGGTTTACAATCCTAAGCAGTTTGATGTTATCGTTACCAGCAACATCTTCGGAGATATACTTTCTGACGAGGCCAGCATGATAACCGGATCCATCGGAATGCTGCCGTCGGCCAGCCTGGGAGAAGGCAACTTCGGCATGTATGAGCCGGTCCACGGCTCGGCGCCTGACATCGCAGGCACAGGAAAGGCCAACCCGATCGCTACGGTCCTTTCGGCCGCCATGATGTTAAAATATACCCTCGGCCTTGCCGAGGAATCGACAGCTATCGAAGACGCCGTAAAAGAAGTCCTTCAGGACGGATACAGGACGGCAGACATAATGACAGAAGGACAAAAATCGGCGACCACTTCTCAGATGGGAGATCTGATAGCCGCAAAACTGAGGTAAGATAATGTATGATTTGATGGATGATCTGGTGCTCTTTTCCGACAGAGAAGGAACATCAGTAATTTCAAAGATAAGCAGGATATACAAAAGAGCCCGCAGTGGAGATGCGGATATAAAAAAAGACGCTTACGGAGTTATAAGGGAAATGCTTCAGTTAGCAGCTATGTATGGCTTTTCCGGGAATCTGTGGCAGAGCATGGTGGCATCATATATAGCATTCAATGAAAATCCTTTCTCTCTTGCTGCAGAAATGACCGGAAGCGCTCATGATATAGATCTTGCCAAAAGAGACTGCCGGATCCTGAAAAAAATCTTTGAATATGATTTTTCCGGACTTGAAGAGACCATAGGGATCGACTGCATAGATGCCCTGACTGATTATAGGTCTGACACTGAGCCTTCGGATGCAGGAGCGCTTATTGAACACCTGAAAGAAAGACTTGCCCATGAAGAGGATTTTTACCGAGTCATCCGGGATTTCTACGCCGTCCATGGCGTAGGTACATTGGGTCTGAACAAGGCATTTACGGTCAGGACCGACCAGGGAAAAGCCCAGTTCATACCTGTAAGGAAAATGGCTGATATAAGGCTTTCTGACCTTGTGGGATATCAGGTCCAGAAAGAAAAGCTTGTGGGAAACACCGAAGCTTTTCTGAAATGTAAACCTGCCAACAATGTACTGCTTTTTGGAGACGGCGGTACTGGCAAGAGCACCAGCATAAGGGCTCTTGCCAACCAGTATTCTCCGGAGGGTCTGAGGATAATACAGGTATACAGACATCAGATGCAGTATCTGGGACAGATCATCACACAAGTTAAGAGCAGGAACTACAGGTTCATAATCTATATGGATGATCTTTCCTTTGAGGATTATGAGACAGAATACAAGTATCTGAAAGCTGTCATAGAAGGCGGTCTTGAACCGCGGCCTGAGAATGTCCTCATATATGCCACCTCAAACCGCAGGCATCTGATAAAAGAGACATGGAAAGACAGAGATGACATGGAGCATGTAGGCGATATGCACAGGAGTGATTCCATGGAGGAAAAACTCAGCCTTGCTGACAGGTTCGGCGTCCAGATATACTACGGAAAACCAACAAGAGAAGAATTTCATCATATTGTCGAAGTACTGGCTATAAAAGAAAAGATTGACATCGATTCAGATGTGCTCCACAGTGAAGCCAACAAATGGGAAGTTCGCCACGGAGGCGTCTCCGGAAGGAGCGCAAGACAGTTCATCGACTACATCAAAGGAACGGAGGTAGATACCAGATGAAGATAACAGGCGCAGAGTTAGTCATGAAGATCCTGCTTGAACATGGCGTTGACACCGTTTTCGGTTATCCGGGCGGTACCGCATTGTTCCTGTATGACGAACTTTATAAATACAGCGATAAGATAAAACATATCCTCGTTGCACACGAGCAGGGAGGAGCCCATGCAGCCGACGGCTATGCAAGGGCAACAGGCAAGACCGGCGTGGCATTTTCCACCAGTGGACCTGGAGCAACAAACCTTGTGACAGGGATCGCCACAGCATATATGGACAGCATACCGACGGTATTTATAACAGCCAATGTAGGAAAGCACCTGATAGGCAGGGATGCATTTCAGGAAATATGTATCACAGGGGTGACCTTCCCGATAACCAAACATAATTATTTCATCAACAACAAAGAAGATCTGGCGGATGCTCTCAGGAATGCTTTCCGGATAGCCAACGAAGGCAGGAAAGGTCCTGTACTGGTGGACATAACAAAAGATGTCACGGAGGCGCTGGTCGACTATGAGCCTGCTGCTCCTTATCCTCTGAGAAGGACAGAGATTGCCGATTGTGAAAATAAGACAGAAAAATTTGCAAAATATTTAAACGGAGCAAAAAAACCTGTTATAATAACAGGAGGCGGGGTGATCTCTTCGGACAGCTACAAAGAAGTGATGGAACTGGCCGACAAGGCAGACATTCCGATGGTGACCACTCTGATGGGCATGGGAGCCGTACCGTCATCTGAAAAGAAATATTTCGGAATGGTGGGGATGCACGGTTCATATGCAGCAAACAAGTGCGTCAGCGAAGCTGATGTGATCCTTGCCCTGGGCACCAGGTTCAGCGACAGAGTGGCTCTCAAGCCAGAACACTTTGCCCGCAAAGCCAGGATACTCCAGGTTGAGATCGACAAGAGCGAAGTCAACAAAAATGTGACCGTAGCAGACAGTATCATAGGAGATTGCAGGGAAGTGCTCAAAGAGCTCATTCCAAAAGTAGATAAAGCTGAGCACAGGGAATGGATCAAGCAGATAACACTGTGGAACATCGAACATCCTACGGTGGTAAGAGAAGCCAATGGGAAGATGAACCCGCAGGAGATAATCGAATATCTCTGCAGCCACACGGATAAAGAGACCATCTTTGTTACAGATGTAGGCCAGCACCAGATGTGGGCTGCCCAATATGTCAAGCAGACCGGGCCGAGGAACTTTATCTCCAGCGGCGGCCTTGGCACCATGGGATTCGGATACGGAGCAGCCATAGGAGCACAGCTTGGCAATCCAGACAAGAGGGTCATCCATCTGACCGGCGACGGTTCTTTCCACATGAACCTCAACGAAGCATGTACAGCCGTATCCAACAACCTGCCGATAATCACCGTAATATTTAACAACAGGGTTCTGGGCATGGTCTATCAGTGGCAGACAGCTTTCTATGAAAAGAGATATTCCAACACCACACCGGAAAGAAAGACTGACTTTGTCAAGCTCATCGAGGCTTTCGGCGGTCACGGTTTCAGGGCGGAAAACATGGAAGAACTGGCAGATGCCTATGAAAAGGCCCTTGACCTTGAAGGTCCTGTTTGGATAGACTGCAACATAGCTTATGAAGATAAGGTGCTGCCGATGATACCAAACGGCAAGACCATTGATGATATGCTGTTTGAATAGGAGGTGTGCGCCATGAAAAAAGAAGTAGTCAGCATTTATGTGGATAATAAAGCAAATGTCCTGACAAGGGTGGTGAGCCTTTACGGAAGAAGAGGCTTCAACATTGATTCCCTGACAGTCTCGGCTACCAACGATCCAGACATTTCCAGGATAACCATTACCTTTGAAGGAGATAACCTGACATTGCACCAGATAGTTTCCCAGACGGAAAAGCTGGAGGTGGTCAGGAGTGTCAAGACCCTTGACGGAAAGAGGAGTTTTTTCCGCGAACTCCTCATGGTAAAGGTGGCTGCCGGCAAGGAAACCCGCCGAGAGATCAAGGAGATCGTAGACATATACAGAGCTAAGATCATCAATCTCACCAAAGATCAGATGGTCCTGGAGCTCACAGGAAATCCAGACAAGCTTGACGCCTTCCTGGCCCTGCTTGAGGATTATGAAATAATCGATATTTGCAGAACCGGCGTTACCGGTATCGAAAAATAAATCTTATACTTATTAAAAGGAGACAGACAAATGGTAAACAAGTATTATGACTCAGACTGCAACTTCGCGATCCTTGACGGAAAGAAGATCGCTATCTTAGGCTTCGGAAGCCAGGGCCACGCCCATGCAATGAACCTCAAAGACAGCGGAGCCGATGTAGTAGTTGGTCTCAGGCCGGGTTCAGCCCACGCTGCAAAGGCAGAAGCTGCCGGCATCCCTGTAATGGGCATAGAAGAAGCTGCCGAAGCCGGAGATATCGTTATGATGCTGGTTCCGGACGAACTGGCCGCCAGCATATATAAAAACCAGGTAGAAAAGCACCTGAAAGAAGGCAATGTCCTGGCTTTTGCCCATGGATTCAATATCCACTACAATCAGATCCAGCCGCCTGCCGGAGTAGATGTTATAATGATCGCTCCTAAGGGACCGGGCCACACCGTAAGAAGCCAGTATGTAGAAGGCGCAGGCGTACCTAGCCTTATCGCCGTATATCAGGACGCTTCCGGAAAAGCCAAAGATTATGCCCTTGCTTATGCCAGCGGCATCGGAGCTGGAAGATCAGGTATCCTTGAGACCACTTTCAAAGAAGAAACTGAGACCGACCTGTTCGGTGAACAGGCAGTTCTCTGCGGCGGAGTTACCGAACTGATGAAAGCCGGATTTGAAACTCTCGTAGAAGCAGGATATGAACCTGAGATGGCATACTTTGAATGTATCCACGAAATGAAACTGATCGTTGACCTGATCTACACCGGCGGATTCGACAAGATGAGATACTCCATCTCCAACACCGCTGAATACGGCGATTACAGAACAGGCAAGAGGATCATCACCGACGAGACCAGAAAAGAAATGAAGAAAGTCCTTGGAGAGATCCAGGACGGCACTTTCGCCAGCGAATTCATCCAGGAATTCAACGCCGGCGGAAAGGCAAGATTCCTTGCTACCAGAAAGAAAGAGTCCGAACACCAGCTCTGCAAGACAGGAACCGAACTGAGAAAGCTGATGAGCTGGCTTCAGAAATAAGAGGAAGACAAATGAACAAGACCAGAAGTAAATTAGTTACTGAGGGTGTAGAAAAGGCTCCTATGAGGAGTCTCTTCTACGCCATGGGATATACAGAAGAAGAACTGGCACGCCCGCTGGTGGCGGTGGTCTCCGCTCACAGCGAGATAGTGCCCGGTCATATGCACCTTGATAAGATCACAGAAGCCGTTAAGGCAGGAGTCAGGATGGCCGGAGGAACCCCGATCATGGTACCTTCCATCGGCGTCTGCGACGGTATAGTGATGGGACATGTAGGAATGAAATATTCTCTGGCAAGCCGTGAGCTCATCGCAGACAGCACTGAGACCATGGTCATAGCTCATGCCTTTGACGGAGCCGTTCTGGTACCAAACTGCGACAAGATCGTGCCGGGCATGGTGATGGCGGCGGCCAGGATGAACATCCCTGCCATCGTATGTTCCGGCGGCCCTATGATGTCAGGACTGGTAAACGGCGCAGAGACCAGCCTTTCCAAGATGTTCGAGGCTGTCGGCGCCAGAAAGGCCAATATCATCGACGATGACGGCCTCAAAGAATACGAACAGAATGTATGTCCGGGCTGCGGTTCATGCTCCGGTATGTATACGGCCAACAGCATGAACTGCCTGTGCGAGGCCATAGGCATAGCTCTGCCGGGCAACGGGAGCATACCTGCCGTTTCCAGCAAGAGGATAATGCTGGCAAAACACGCCGGAATGGCCATCATGAACCTGATCGAAAAAGACATCAAGGCCAGAGACATAATCAACGAAAAGTCTGTCAGAAACGCCATCGCCTGCGATATGGCCCTGGGCTGCTCCTCCAACAGTGTGCTCCACCTGCTGGCCATAGCCCACGAAGCAGGGGTGGAACTTGACCTTGATACATTCAACCAGATCAGCGAAGTGACTCCTAACCTCTGTCATCTGGCTCCGGCTGGAGATACCCACATGCACGATCTGGACAACGCCGGCGGCGTACCTGCCGTAATGGCTCAGCTGGCTTCCAAAGGACTGATAGACACTTCTCTTCTGACCGTTACAGGCAAGACCGTAGGCGATAACATCCAGGGAGCAGTCATAAGGAACGAAGGAGCCATCAGACCCATCGACGATCCGTACAGTGAAACAGGCGGTATCGCCATACTCTGGGGCAACATAGCCAAAGACGGCTGCGTAGTAAAGAGGAGCGCCGTAGCTCCTGAAATGCTGGTACATTCAGGTCCTGCCAGAGTATTTGACTGCGAAGACGATGCCATCGCCGCCATATATGACGGAAAGATAAAGGACGGAGAAGTAGTAGTTATAAGATACGAAGGCCCTAAGGGCGGACCGGGCATGAGAGAAATGCTCAATCCGACCAGCGCTCTTGCCGGCATGGGACTTGACAAGACGGTGGCTCTCATAACCGACGGAAGGTTCAGCGGAGCAAGCCGCGGCGCTTCCATAGGCCATGTGAGCCCTGAAGCTGCCGACGGAGGCGCCATAGGACTGCTCAAAGAAGGCGACATCATCGACATAAACATTCCTGAGCATTCCATCAACGCCCGTGTTTCCGATGAGGAGTTTGATGAACGCAGAAAATCCTATGTTAAACCTGAACCTAACATCAAGACCGGCTGGCTGGCCAGATATGCCCGCCTCGTATCATCGGCCAACACAGGAGCAGTCTTAAAATAGACGAGAAAGGACAATTACAATGAACAATAAATTCAGCGTGACTCTGACTAAAAATCCCAAGGCAAAACCGGATCCGGATCATCTGCCTTTCGGCAGGATCTTCACCGATCATATGTTCATGATGGACTATGATCCTGAACAGGGCTGGCATGACGGAAGGATAGTGCCATACGGACCCATCGAACTGGATCCGGCCAGCACAGTTTTCCACTATGGCCAGGAAATGTTCGAAGGCCTGAAAGCCTACAGGACCAAAGAAGGAAAAGTACAGCTTTTCAGACCTGATATGAACGCCAAGAGGACCAACAACACCAACAAGAGGATGTGCATGCCTCAGATCGACGAAGACCTTTTCGTTGACGCCGTCAAAGCCATAGTAGAAGTGGATAAGGACTGGATCCCTGATAAGAAGGACACTTCCCTGTATATCAGGCCGTTCATGTTCGCTACTGAACCGTTCCTGGGAGTTGCCGCTTCCAAGACATACAGGTTTATGATAATCCTCAGTCCTGTAGGGCCATATTATGAACACGGCCTTGCTCCGACCAGGATCTATGTAGAAAACGAATACATCAGATCTGCCATGGGCGGCACCGGTTATGCCAAGATCGGCGGAAACTACGCCGCAGCCATGATAGCCGAACAAAAAGCCCACGACATGGGCTTCGACCAGGTCCTCTGGCTGGACGCCAAAGAAAAGAAATATGTTGAGGAGATCGGAACTTCCAACGCTTTCTTCAAGATCGACGGCCAGATATACACCTCATCTCTTGTAGGCACCATCCTGCCGGGCATAACCAGAGCTTCGATGATAGAGGTTATGAAAGAGTGGGGATATAAGGTAAACGAGACCAGATTCACCATTGAAGATGTATTTAAGGCAGGCCAGGAAGGCAAACTGGAAGAAGTTTTTGCCACAGGCACCGCCGCCGTTATCTCACCGGTAGGAGAGCTTTTCTGGGACGGAAAGAGCCTTGTGATCAACGACAATAAGATAGGCGAACTTTCTCAGAAACTCTACGATGAGCTCTACGGCATACAGACCGGAGAGATCGAGGACAAGAGAGGCTGGACCGTACCTGTAGAATAAAATGATGCCAAAGCAGATCCCGTTTGAGACATGAGTCTCAAGCGGGATTTTTTTCTGTCATAAAACCTTGTCCCATTCATACAATGTAATAATCTAAAGAAAAGAGGACAGGTAATGGATACTTTCAGAGAAATATTCAGCAGACTGCCTACATCGGCAAGTCAGGAACTGGTGCTGCTGCCTCCCGCAGTGATCGGACAGATAGAGGAGATACGCCTCAGGTGCGGACAGCTGCCAAGGATACTGTACGGTAAAAGTGAAAAAACTCTCACAAGGATAACGACCAGAGAGGATCTGCAAAAAACTCTCCATAATCTCATCAAATTTTCTTATTATGCATATGAGGACGACCTTGCCAAAGGATTTGTCACCATCGCAGGAGGACATAGGGTAGGCATATGCGGAAAAGCTGTCGTCAAAAACGATCAGCCATCCCTGATAAAAGAGATCAGCTCAATGAACATCAGGTTCGCCAGAGAGATCAAAGGCTGCGCCAGCAGCCTCATTCCCATGATATTGCAAAGGGAAATGCCTGTGAATACTCTGATCGTCTCGCCGCCGGGCTGCGGCAAGACCACCTTGCTCAGAGATATTGCCCGTGCATTGAGCGTCAGGGGAGTCAAGGTGGCAATATGCGATGAAAGATCTGAGATAGCCGGAATGTACAACTCAGAGCCAAGCTTTGACCTTGGGCCAAGGACCGATGTCCTTGACGGCTGCGATAAAGTTTACGGCATGATCATGCTCATACGCTCCATGTCGCCCCAGGTCATAATCACAGATGAAATGGGCAAGCAGGAAGACATCAGGGCAGTCTGGCAGTGCAAGAATGCCGGAGTCAGTCTCATTACATCCATACACGGATCCAGCAGAAAAGATATAGAAGATTCGCCTATGGGACAGCTCCTGGAAAAAAAGGTTTTTAAAAATATAATATATCTTTCCGGCGAAAAAGGACCCGGCACCGTAAAGGAGATACAAAATGCTTAAGATACTGGGTCTTTTGGGGATCGTTGCAGCATGCGGGATGGCAGGCATATTAAAAACAAAGGATCTGAAAAGAAGAGTCATCCTGCTTGAGGATTATCTGAGGATGATAATAGAAATAAAAGGGCAGATAAATTATTTCAGGGAACCTTTGCCTGACATTTTTGACAAACTCAGAAAAAACGGCGATTCTAAGGCTTTTTCCCTGTTGAACGGACTAAGAGACGAAATCGGGGAAAAAGGCGGTGATATGGTCAAAATCTGGCCTCTGAAGATAGAGGAAACATATAAAAATGAACCGCTGAAAGAGGATGACATGGATATATTCAGATATCCGGGTGAATTTATGGGACAGACAGACTATGATAATCACATATACCATTTTTCTTATTTGGAAGATAAGCTTCAAAAACAGATAGAAGATGCCCGTGAGGAACTCAGGCAAAAGGGACCCCTGTACGGCAGGATAGGCTTCTTCCTCGGCGCAATGATCGCCATTATCTTTATCTAAGGAGGCAAACATGACATTCGATGTCAGCGTTTTATTCAGGATAGCAGCCATTGGCATTGCCATCGCTCTGCTGAACCAGATCCTGACAAAGGCAGGGCGCGAGGAACAGGCCATGATGACAACTCTTGCAGGGGTGATAATCGTCCTGGCAATAGTTATAAGGATGATAAGCGAATTCTTTGACACTGTCAGGGCATTTTTGGAATTTTAACATGATAACTCTATTAAAGATATGTGCCATCGGACTGATCGCTGTTATAGTGATCTCCATCATAAAGACATATAAGCCGGAACTGGCGGTAGCTGCAAGTTTATGCGCAGGGATCATACTTCTGTATTACATCATTGAAAGCCTCGGATATGGATTTGACTATATAACACGGCTATATGACGGGCTTTCCTACGGCAGGGAATATTTCCCCATAATCCTAAAAGTGCTTGGCATAGCATACATAACTGAATTTGCAGTCGCTCTATGCCAGGATGCAGGAGAAAGATCGGTTGCAGGCAAGATAGAACTGGCAGGCAAGATAGCTATTTTCTTTGCGGCAATACCTGTATTTACATCGCTTCTTGACCTGCTGGACAGCTTAATATAATGGAATACCAACAGATACTTGAAGAACAATTTAATAATGTAGTTGACCAGGAAAGCCTTTCATCGATAATGGAGCAGGCTGGAGATGTGACGGCAGGCATTGCTTCAAACTTTTCTGCTGAAAACATACTCGCCGCCATTGCAGACGGCCGCAGCATATTTGATGACCAGGCCATCATTGAAGATATAAGATCTCTGTTCTTCCTGGAGATGAAAAGTGCGCTGATACTGTGCGTACAGATCCTTACCATCTGTATCGTCATCGGTTTGCTGAAAGGGCTGTCCAGCTCTTTCAGCAGCAAATCAGTCTCAGAGATCAGCATGATGATATGCAGCATGGTCATGATCGGAATATGCATAACCAATTTCAAGACAACATATCAGCTTGCGGCTGATTCTGTGAATACCATGTCAAACACCATGGAAATACTCATGCCGGTCATGATCGGGATACTGATATCAACAGGTTCAGCGGCATCTGGCACGATACTGAGCCCGATGATAACAGGCAGCATAACCGGAGTCTCTTTTATCTTGAAGACCTTTGTCTTGCCGGCTCTTTTTGCGGCAACAATATTGACTTTAATAAACTGTTTAACAGAAAAAGATTATGTAAACAAACTTGCCAAGCTCATAAGAAATGCTGCAGTTACACTGACAGGGCTCCTGCTGGTGATCCTTGCCGGGATAATCAACCTGCAGGGGCTGCTCACCGATGCTTCTGATGGCCTCCTTCTAAGCACAGCCAGGTATTCTCTCAGCACATTCATACCAATTGTCGGCGGATTTACCTCAGACACGGTCGAACTTTTCCTAAGATGCATGAGTACCATAAAAAGCGTAGTGGGCGTCTTTGGCATAATCATCATACTTATACTTTTGCTTACTCCACTTATCAAGATAATGGTCATTGCCCTGATCTATAAGATCACAGGGGCCCTGGCCGAACCGATGACGGACTCAAAGATATCTGCCGGGTTAAATGAAATGGGCAGCTGTGTCATTTCGATCGGAGCGATAATGTTTTTTACGGCCCTGCTTTTTATCATGTTCATTTCCACGATAATCAAGATAGGAGGAAGCTGATGGATCAGGTGCTTCTATGGGTAAAGGATGTTTTTCTCATTATAATATCTCTGTCTTTTTTCCGCATACTGATACCTGAGTCATCTATGGAGAAATATCTAAGATTCATTTTTTCTCTTATCATCCTTGCTGTCATGACCCAGCCTGTCATTTCTTTGATAAACAGACAGTAATATTTAGGTATCATGTTCATATAAATAGGAGTGAGATCATGTTTGAAAAATTAACAGCAAAAGAAAACTTCATCAGACTGATGACCGTTCTCCTGATCGCGTCTGTGGTCATCCTCGCTCTGAGTATCTTAACAGAAACGGATGATGGCAGGAGACAGATAACAGACGGCGACGGAGGCTCGGAGGAACAGCTTTGTTCAGTCCTGTCGAGCATAAACGGAGCAGGGGATGTTGAAGTGATGGTACAGTACAATGAGGACCAGACCGTGGCAGGAGTTATCGTGATAGCCGAAGGAGGGTCTGACCCGGTCATAGCAAACAAACTCACCAACGGAGTTGCAACCCTTTACAGTATCCCCGTTTCAAGCGTGATAGTTTTTGAAAAAGAACAGGAGGAATGACTTTGAAAAAGAAGTTCAGCTATAAGGACATCTTATATAAGAGCAAAAGACTTATGGTCTTAGGTCTTGTTGTAGTTCTCGGCACAGGTGTCATAGTAACATCAGGTCTTTCAGGCAATGATGAGATACCGGTCCATGACGGCGAAGTGCTGGTCGACAGCCTGACGGCAGCAGGAGAAGATACGCCTGCCGCAGCGGAGACGGGCGATTTTGAGTCGATGCGCGCCCAGCTTGAACTGGACAGAAATAAGCTCCTTGCTTCTCTGGATTCGACTATCAATAACAGTACAAATGATGCAGAAAAAGACAACGCTTCTGCCGAAAAAGACAGGATCATGGAATATATGGAAAAAGAACTGGACATAGAAAGTATAATCCAATCAAAGGGACTTCCTGATTCTTTTGTGATGATAACAGAAAGCAGCGTTACCGTAACAGTAGATCAGCAGGAACTTGACACCAACACGGTGGCCAAGATATGTGATGTGGTCATGAGAGAGACAGGTAAGCCGGCTGATAAGATCATAATACAGAGCAAGTATTAAACAGCCATCTGTCTAAGGGGCATATGCCGGAAGCTTTCGTTTGCGGCATATGCCCCTTTTTGCTTTTATATTATAGAGGTAAGGGGGCTTGCAGTACATAAGATCATTTTTTTAAATCCGGCGGTTCTTGCCATGCTCATTACAGTGTCCATCAGCGCCTTGCCGATCCCGTGGCTGCGGCAGCTTTTTTCAACGGCAAAGAGACGGAGCTGGCCGACATCATGGTCATCTGTCTGGCATAGCCGATAAAAGCCGGACCCCAGGAATATTCCTCTGTATACAGTCTCCTGTGAAGTTCTGCAACATATTTTTCCCTCAAATTTTCTATCCTTCAGCTTTTTTTAAGAATTATATTGAGTTTTTCTTAACCAGCGGATAATATATTCTCTGTGAACGAATGATATGGAGGCTGAACATGACAGGTGAAACCATTCTTATTGTTGATGACAACAGGGAGATAGTAGACTCTCTGGGCAAACTCCTGAAACTGGAGGGATATGAAATAATCACAGCCTATGACGGGCTTGAGGCTCTGGACAAGCTTGAATCCAACAAGATAGATCTGATCATTCTTGATGTGATGATGCCGAAGCTCAACGGTCTGTCTACTTTGATGAAGATAAGGGAAAAACATAAGATACCGGCGATCATCCTTTCTGCCAAGACAGAAGAAAGCGATAAGGTGTCCGGCCTGGTGCTTGGAGCTGATGACTATATAAGCAAGCCTTATAATCCGGCCGAACTGATCGCCCGCGTAAAAGCACAGCTCAGGCGGTACAATACATGGGGAGGGAGCGCTCCCAAAGCTGACAAGGACACCATCGTAAACGGGGGACTTGTCCTGGACAAAAAACAGAAGATCGTGATCGTTGAAGGCAGGGAAGTAAAGCTTACAGCCACTGAGTACAACATCCTCGCCCTTCTAATGGAAAATGCCGGACAGGTTTTCCCTGCAGAACAGATATATGAGAGAGTGTGGAATGAAGAAGCGGTATTTGCTGTGGAAAACACTGTCATGGTACACATACGCCATATCAGAGAAAAGATAGAGATAGACACTAAAAATCCCAAATATGTAAAGGTGGTGTGGGGCATTGGATACAAGATGGAAAAGTATGATCAAATCTTTGCCTGAAAGGCTGAAAACTCATAGGTCGTCTCTTGCCGGACTGCCTTTTGTCATCGCAGGGATCGCAATGATAACATATCTTCTGTATACCCAGTACCTATACAGACCTACCAGAGAAGTCCTGCTGGCTGGACTTCTGATAAATGTGCTTATTGGTACAGGGCTGTCGCTGATATACACAGATGTCATACACAGCAGCTATATCCCTGTGGACGGAGCGGCCAGCGAACCTTTTGACCAGTGGAAATCACAATGGAAAAGAAATCAGAAGGTTTTGCTCATAACCGGAGGAGTTCTGCTGGCCATGGCACTGTTTAACTTCAACTCCATGCTGACCGGATACAGATATTACTACAGCAATTATTCGATGGGGTATATGCTCATAGCCACCGTCGTTATACAGTTTGCTCTCTGCCAGTACCTGTGCGTCAGATTTTATCACGGCCGCCTCCACGAAGTCGTGGACAAGGCTTCGCAGATCAGCCGCCAGAGACTTAAAGAAGCTGTTGAACTTGAAAAAAAGAGCCTTGAAAAAGCTGCCAGGAGCGAACAGCTCAAGGTAGACCTTATCTCAAATGTATCCCATGACCTTAAAACTCCGCTGACATCAATGGTAGGTTATCTTGAACTGCTAAAAAAAGAACAGCTTTCTCCTGCCGCAAGGGACTATGCAGATGTTATATCCGACAAGGCTGAAAAGCTCAAGACCATGATCGAGAGCCTGTTTTCTCTGGCAAAGGCCAGCAGCGGAAACATATCTTTAACCATCGAGTCTGTGGAGCTGAACATGCTCATACAGCAGCTTTTTGCCGATATGGATGATAAGATACGCAGCAGCGGGCTTGAGATGGTGGTCTCCCTGACAGAAGAAGATACCCACTTTAAGACAGATAACTTGCACATGTACAGGATATGCCAGAACCTGCTGGAGAACGCTCTGAAATATTCAGCCAAAGGCACGAGGGTGTTTACAAAGACTTACATCAAACAGACACCCTCGGCAAGAAAGCTGTGCCTTGAGATGACCAACACAGCCGGCTATCATATGGATTTCGGCAAGGATGATATAGTAGAAAGATTCGCACGGGGCGATAAGGCCCGTACCACCGACGGTAACGGGCTTGGTCTTGCCATTGTCAGCACCTACACAGGAGCACTGGGAGGCGCCTTTGATATAAAAATAGACTGCGATCAGTTTAAGGCGTCACTGGAGTTTCAGACAGATAAAAATGATTTGGCTTCCGGCTGCGGCACAGAGGCTCAAGATGTTCTGTGAGTTTTGCAATATACTGCTCAGGAAGGCTCCTGCTGCCATCTGGACATATCCTGATACAGCGCATACAGCCGATACAGACTTCTGTATCGGTTTTTTTGCCGTCAGGTGAGATCGCTTGTACAGGACACATGGATGAGCAGATACCGCAGCCTGTACATCTGTCTTTATCTGTTATTATTGGCGTATCTCCGGCTTTCCATTGCTTGTAAGGGCGGTTGCCCGGAATATATGGACTTTTCCTGCATCCTGAAATTATCTTGTCCAGGGAATCTGCAGCAAACTGTTTTATCTCTTTTATATCTGTTTCATCAGGCCTGCCGGCTCCGAATACCCGTATTATGTTATGTTCAGTGGAGGCGGCGCAGGCTGATATTACTCTGAAACCGATTTCTGAAACAATATCTGACAGTTCAAGGAGAGAATCTTCAAAATCACGGTTCCCAAAAGTTACGCAGATGATGGCAGGAGTGCTTTGTCCGCAAATGCCGGCAAGTCTTTCTGCTGCCGTATGAGGCACTCTGCCTCCGTAGCACGGAAGAGAGAAAACGCAAAGATCATCTCCATCTGCTGTCAGTTTCCTGTTTTTTTCCATACACAGATCAATGTCTATTTTTTCTCCGTCAAAGGCTGATGAAATGAGTCCGGCGACCATTTTGCTTTTCCCGGTCGGGCTGAATGTTACGGTATATATTTTTTTCATGGCTGTTCCTTTCTTTTTTTGATTATATCACACAAAACTGTGGCCGGTAAGGATTGACTTACAAAAAAATGGATCTGATCCCAGTTTACCTTGGCAAAAATATGCCGGGGGGGGGTATACTTCTTAGATGTATGATGATTTTCCCGGATCAGGGCATAATCCGTATATATGGAGTGTCCTGTTTAAGTTTTATTTAAGATTTTTTAAGATTAGGTTTATGGTTAATTTAAGTTTCATTGTATATGATCATCCTTGTCATATGACAGAGAGGAAAAGATTGAATGAACACAAAAATAGCTTTACATCATTTTATCCTGACTCTTGCGGCTCTGGCGGTAATGTTCCTTCCTATGGGGCAGGGAGACTTTTTCGGTTCTGAAGGCGATTGGTACAGCCAGCATGTGGGCGCAGCCCAGGCATTGAGGCAGACGATCATAGACAGCGGCAATCCCTTTCCTCAGTTTATAAATATAGGCGGAGGGATAAACGCCTTCGACCTTGCTTATTATGGGATGTTCCGACCTGATGTGATGATCTCATGCCTTTTCCCTGATGTGGAAATAAAATATTTCATTGCAGGATATGCGGTCCTGGGAGTAGTGGCTTCTGTCAATATGATGTACCTGTGGCTCAGGAAAAAAGGTCTCAGACTTTCATCCTGCCTTGCAGGAGGCGTGCTGATGGCAGGTGCCTCGTGTTTTTTCCATGCTCATCATCAGATCATGTTTGTAAACTACATGCCTTTTCTGATATTGGCTCTGATGGGTATCGACAGGCTTATCAGGACCGGCAAACCGGCTTTCTCTGCTGCAGCCGTGTTCTTGATAATGATACACAGCTTCTATTATGGGCCGGTTTGTCTCGTTGTCTGTCTTATATATTTTTTCCATCAGCTTTCGGCAGAAGGACACAAGGACAGAGCAGTCATGTTGAGAAAAGCTTTCGGTGCAGTATTCCTGGGTATAGGTGCAAGCGCCGTGCTGCTGCTGCCTGCGGCGGCAGCCATATTTTCCACAGCAAAAGACAGCGGCAGCTTTTCAGCCCAGCCCATGGGCATAGCAGATCTTTCCATGGAAAGCCTTCTTTATGATCCATATGGGTGCGGGCTTACGGTCATATGCATGTTTGCACTACTCAGAGCGCTTTTTACAAAGGAAAAGAGAGTGACGGCAGCCGTGATCCTTTCCATGATCGCCATACCTGCCATATGGTTTGTACTCAGCGGATTCCTTTATCCGAGAGCAAAGATCTTAATGCCTCTCATCACACTCATTATCTGGATATGCGCTGAAGAACTGGAAGATCTGACCAATCCCGGATCTAAGAAAGATATCCTGGTCCTGGCACTGTGCCTGATACCGGCAATTTTTTCAAAATGGAAGGTTTTGATTGCGGCAGACTGGCTGATACTGCTGGCGTGGATGGTCGCATCCCGTATCCGCAAGATACCTCCGGCGGCAAAAAAAGCTGTTTTTGCCGTGATGATGACCTTTCCTCTGTGGGTCAGCATCGGTGTAAGCTTCGCCGGTGAGGACTACATCAAAGCCGGTGACAGCAGACAGGGGAAATTTGAATTTACACAGGAGCAGTTAAAAGAAATATCAGGAGGGCTTTACAGGTTTGACTATATCAGCGACAGCCTGGCCAACTGCAATTATCTGCCTTCAGGCTCAGTAAAAAAGACAGCCATGTATTCGTCGGTTACCAATGACATTTATTCGGAATTTTTTTATGACATCATGGATAATCCCATAAGATACAGGAACCGTGTCATCCTCGTCCCCGATGGAAACATATATTTCAACTTTCTCATGGGGATAAGATATATAGTTGCCGAAGAAGATGACCTGCCTTATGGTTACAGTGTGGCCGGCCGGCAGGATGACCTTGTCCTTGCGGAAAATAAGGATGTCCTGCCCGTATGTTACGGGATATACGGATCCGTGGACAGCTTGTCTGCCAAAGGCCTCCAGTCGATGGCAGAAGGGCAGGAGGCCGCCGGGCTTTTGCAGGAAGCGTTTCCTGCTCAGATAAACTCGCCGGGAACACAGACGGTTTCCATACCACTCACGCAGACGGTAAGAAATAAAGCCATAATACTGTCATTTTCGGTCAAAAACAATGACGGGCAGCAGGTCGTCATAGATATCAACGGTACCAGGAACAAACTTTCAGACAAAAGCGCACCATATCCCAACGGAAACAATGTTTTCACCTATGTCCTGTCGTCAAATGACGGGATAGACAAACTGGACTGTGTTTTTTCGGCAGGTGATTATGAGATTACCGGGCTCAGCGTCATGACGGCTGATCCTCCGTCAGTATCTGATATGGACATAGAATATGCAAAACTTTCAAAAGACTTTAGTTTTGACGGAAAAACCATTTTTGAGGGCTCCATAAAAATGGATTCTGATGGATATTTTGTAACATCGTTTCCCTATGACGAAGGATATGAGATCCTTGCAGACGGCAGGGAGGTCAGAGCAGGATCGACAGGTCTGGGATTTGCCTGCTTCCCGCTAAAAGCAGGGGAACACATGATAAAGATCTCATATACTGCGCCGGGGTTCAGGGCAGGAGCAATCCTAAGCATCATATCTTTGGGTGCCGCAGCCTTTGGTGCAGTCAAAGGAACACTTGGAAAGAGAGGCAGAAAAACATGAAGAAGTTAATAGGCTCGCAGATTTTCAGATATGTGATAACAGGTGGATTTACCACAGTTGTTGACTATATCATATACATCGGACTTACAGCACTGGAAGTCAACTACCTGGCAGCCAATACCGCAGCATGGGCAGGCGCCGTGATATTCGCTTTTTTCGCCAACAGGAATGTGGTGTTCCACTCTGACGGGAACAGGGCCGGGGAATTTTTCAAGTTTATTTCCCTCAGGCTTTGCACCCTTGCTGCGGAAAATCTGCTGCTGATGTTATTGATAGATCACCTGGGCGCCGGAAATCTCACTGCAAAGCTGACGGTGAGCGTCGTGACCGTCATTCTCAACTACTGCGCATGTAAATACGGTATATTCAAAAAGGAGGAAGCCTGAAATGGATAAGATAAGCGTGATCGTACCTTGTTATAACGAAGAAGAATCTCTGCCGCTGTATTACGGAGAAACTTCCGCAGTATTGGCTTCAATAGACGGAACAGACCATGAGTTCATATTCGTCGATGATGGGAGCAGTGACAATACTCTTAACATCATAAAAAAACTTGCTGCTTCAGACCCAACTGTAAAATATGTTGCTTTCTCAAGAAATTTCGGCAAAGAGGCCGCAATGTACGCCGGATTAAATGAATCGGACGGGGATTACTGTGTGATAATGGACGCCGACTTGCAGCATCCTCCGGCCATGTTGCCAAAGATGTACAATATGCTGAAAACCGAAAAATGCCACTGCTGCGGAGGCCTGAGGCTGGGGCGGGAAGGGGACAGCAGACTGAGGAGCTTCCTTTCAAGAGCATTCTATAAGATCGGGAAAAAACTGACCAATATGGATATGTCTGACGGCCATGGGGATTTTCGCATGATGAACAGGGCTGTTGCAGACGCCATCCTGGAAATGGGAGAATATAACAGGTACATGAAAGGGATCTTTTCCTTTGTAGGATTTGACACCAGATGGATAGAATACGAAAGTGTTGACAGGGTAAGGGGCAAATCCAAATGGAACATAAAAAGCCTGTTTTCCTATGGGTTTGAGGGAATATTGTCATTTTCCACCGCTCCTTTGAAAATGGCAGGGCTGATGGGTGTCTTGCTGCTTGGAGCAGCCGCAGCATATCTGGTGTTCAATATTGTCCAGGCTGCCGCAGGCGGAACACCGATGAACGGAACAGAGATACTGCTTTTTGTCATACTTTTGGTCAGCAGCCTGCAAATGCTTTTCATATATATCCTGGGCGCCTATCTCTCCCGCGATTATCTTGAAAATAAAAGAAGGCCCATCTATATAGTAAAAGAAAAAGGATAGGACTTTCCCAACAGTCCGGGACGATGAACAGTTCCGGGCTTTTATATTGAAACGGAAACATATTTCTGGTATAATCCTAATGAGGTAATATCATGTCAGAAAAACAGACCATAAACAGGATATCAGACGAAATAATCGGTATGGCAGCGATGAAAGCTGCAATGGGAGTTGCCGGGGTGAACCATCTTGCTGACAGCCTGGCCGACAATATAAGCCGGATGATCTCTGGCAAGGAAGAATGGTCCACAGGCGTAAAAGTTACAAGAGACAAAGAAAACAGCCCTGTCATCGATATATCCGTGGTCGCCGACTACGGCAGCAAGATACCGCAGCTTGCATGGGACATTCAGACTGCCGTAAAAGACAATGTCTTTAAGATATCCGGAGAGAGGGTATCGGCAGTAAATATTCATGTCCAGGGAGTGACCCTGGCAAAAAACAGCAGGGAGAAGAAATGAACAGAAGAGCCGCCAGAGAGCTTGCCATGAAGTGTGTCTTTCAGATGGAAGCTCAGAACGAATTTGAAAAGGAAAATGCCGAAAAACTCCTGAGATCAGCCGACATGGGAGAACAAAAGGAATACATTCTCAGAGTTATAGATAATATATGTAAAAACAGAGACGGCGTAGATGAGGCTATCAACGCCTGCAGCAAAGGCTGGCCCGTATCCCGCATGGCAAAGGCCGATCTGGCGATAATAAGGGTTGCCGCATGCGAGATCCTGTTTATGGATGACATACCGAAAGCTGTAGCCATCAATGAGGGAGTTGAACTGGCAAAACGCTACGGCAGTGATCAGTCACCGGCATTCATCAATGCCGTCCTGAAAAAAATAGGATAATATGAATGAACATATTCTTACTTTAGGTATAGATACCAGCAATTATAAGACATCTTTGGCTGTGACCGATGAAGATGGCCATATCATAGCAGATTCAAGGCGTTTTCTGGAAGTAAAAAAGGGGGAACGAGGGCTGAGGCAATCGGACGCTCTTTTTCAGCATGTTCAGGTTCTTCCTCATCTGTTGGAAGATGTGATGAAAGATGAAAACATAAGGCGGCACATCCGGTGTGTGAGTGTTTCCTCAAGGCCAAGACCATATGACGATTCATACATGCCTGTATTTATGGCAGGCGTTTCCGCCGGCAGGACCGTTGCCGCTTCATTGGGAGTCCCGTTATATATGTTCTCCCATCAGGAAGGTCATGTTGAGGCCGTAAGGAGATACTGCGCCGCAAGAGAAGCAGCCAGGCTCATATGTTTCCATTTCAGCGGAGGTACCACGGAAGCCATCCTTTTGCAGGACAGCAGCAAGACATTTAAGATAGTAGGCGGCTCTCGTGATATTTCCTACGGACAGCTTCTTGACAGGACCGGCGTTGCAATGGGCCTTGAGTTCCCATGCGGTCATATACTGGATCAGATGGCTGCAGATGCTGTTTCTGCCGGTCGTGTAAAAAAACCAAAGATCATCTCTGCCATAAAAGTAAAAGACGGCCATGTGAACCTGTCCGGTACGGAAACGCAGGTCCTCAGATCTCTAAGGGAGTATGAAAGCCAGCAGATAATATGTGAACTTTTTCAAAGAATGGCGTTTTCAATATATGAGATGACCATGCAGCTTGCTGAAAAATACCATATAAACAGTTTCCTTTATGCCGGAGGTGTTTCGTCAAGCATGTTTTTGCGGGAGTTTTTACAGGAAAAAATTTCAAAAGACTTTGATATATTTTTTGGCAAACCTGAGCTTTCCTCAGACAATGCCGTAGGGACAGCTCTTTTGGGAGGTAAGGCATATGGCGCTGAAACCGGTAACGGTGACGCAACTTAATGAATATATAAGCAGAGTGCTGGGCACAGATCCTTTGCTGAGCAATATATCCGTGACCGGCGAAATATCCAACTTAAAATTTCACAGCTCCGGTCATGTGTATTTCTCGATGATCGATCAGAGCTCAAAGGTCAACTGCTTCCTGCCTGCATCCTGTTTCCGCAATCTGGCCTATACTCTTGGCGACGGGCTTAATGTGACGGTCAGGGGATATATAAATGTTTATAAAAAGGGCGGGGCTTATACCCTTTTTATAAGAGAGCTTGAGGTTGCAGGCGAAGGTGATCTTTCTACGGCTTTTGAGCTGCTCAAGAAAAAATTGCAAGAGGAAGGTCTGTTTGATCCTTCCTTTAAAAAAAAGATACCGGCTTTTCCTAAAAAGATAGGCATACTTACATCAAAGACCGGCGCTGCCGTACGAGATATGGTCAAGATCATACAGAGCCGTACAAAAGCTGTGGATGTCATCATCTTTCCCGTACCCGTACAAGGCACGGGTGCAGCAGCTCAGATGGCCGATATGCTGGATCATGTCAACGAAAACTTTTATGATATAGATACGCTCATAATAGGGCGGGGAGGGGGAAGTGCCGAAGATCTCTGGCCTTTCAACGAAGAAATTCTCGCCAGGGCCATATTCCGGTCAAGGATCCCTGTAATATCGGCGGTAGGCCACGAGATAGATTTTTCCATCAGCGACTTTGTTGCAGATCTCAGGGCGGAAACACCCACTGCTGCGGCCGAAAAAGCCGTTCCAGATGACAGTCAGATCATCAGGTCCCTTGATACATACAGATCTCAGCTCAACTCTGCTCTGAAGAACAAAGTAATGTATCACCAAATGTCCCTTAAAAGCTGCATTCAGGATATGCGTTCAGTTCTCATAAGGCGCATAGACAGAGCTGAACATGAGATAAAGCAAAATCTTATCACCCTTGAGGAAAACAATCCGTCAAACATCCTTTCCAAAGGATATACTTTCATGGAAGGTCCTGACGGCAAGGTTGTTGCTTCGGCCTCCGATATGGAAGAAGGCGGAAGGTACAGGATATACTTCAGAGACGGAACGGTAGAAGTTACCGTATCTGAAATAAAGGAAGGTGGCAAAATTGACTTTTGAAGAAGCGATGAACAAGCTGGAGGAGATGGCCGGCAAGATCAGACAGGAAGACATTACCTTGGAGGAAGCCATCAAATGTTATGAAGAAGGTTTGCGCTGCTACGAGATATGCGGCGACATCCTGAAAAATGCTAAACAGAAAATTGAAGTTTTCGATGCAAAGGAGAACAGTGAACAATGATCGACAGAACTTATGAAGAGTACAAGGAAATTGTTGAAAAGCATTTAATGGACTTCATCCCCAACATAGACAACAAGAGCATCTCTTTGTATGAAGCCATGAAGTACAGCCTTACTGCGGGCGGTAAAAGACTGAGACCTGTGTTGCTGCTTGCTTCCTGTGAATTTGCCGGAGGAAACATCAGGGAAGCAGTCCCTTATGCCTGTGCCATGGAATATATACACACATATTCCCTTATACATGACGACCTGCCGGCTATGGACAATGATGACCTGAGGCGCGGTCTGCCTACAAACCACAAAGTGTACGGAGAGGCTCTTGCGATCCTTGCAGGAGACGGCCTGCTGACCTGCGCCTTTGAAGCCATTTCCAAGGATATGATGATGGTATATGATTCCCCTGAAAAGATAAGGAAAAGGGTAAATGCAGCATACGAGATCGCCAAAGGTGCAGGATGCCAGGGCATGGTCGCAGGACAGGTATCCGACATTGAAGCCGAAAATGCCGTGGCCTCAAAAGAAATGCTTGAATATATCCATCTCAATAAGACCGGCGCCCTCATAAGGGCAGCAGTTAAAGCCGGCCTTTATCTGGGAAATCCGGATGATGACATGATCGACGATATGGAAAAATATGCAGAAAACCTGGGCCTTGCCTATCAGATAGCCGATGACATCCTCGATGTGGTGGGAGACCCGGAGGAAATGGGAAAGGCCATGGGTTCTGACCAGAAAAAAAATAAAAACACATATCCGTCTGTTAACGGACTGGATGCAGCTTACAAAAGGCTCCGGGAAGTTACCGACATGGCTGTGGAAGCAATAGCCGGCTACTATGATAATGCTGAATTTTTCAGGGATCTTGTCCTGCGTCTGGCTGTACGGAAAAAGTGATGATATGAATTGAAAGATAAAAGAAGGCAAAGTAATGAACAAAGATTTATCCCAATACAATTTTCCCTCAGATCTAAAAAAAATGTCTGACAGAGAACTGGATCTCCTTTCGGTGGCCATAAGGGATTTCCTCATAGAAAAGGTATCTGCCACAGGCGGTCATCTGGCATCAAACCTGGGGGTCGTAGAGCTGACCATTGCCCTGCACAAGGTCTTTAACAGCCCTGAGGATAAGATAATCTGGGATGTCGGTCATCAGGCATATGTACATAAGATACTTACAGGCAGAGCAGACCGTTTCGACAGCCTCAGACAGCTTGACGGTCTCAGCGGTTTTCCAAAGTCCAAGGAAAGCCCCCATGATGTCTATGATACAGGCCACAGCAGCGTGTCCATTTCTGCCGCTTTCGGCATGGCAGCTGCCAGGGATATAAAAGGCGGGAAAAACGAAGTGATCGCCGTGATCGGAGATGGTTCACTGACAGGGGGAATGGCCTATGAAGGGCTTAACAACATTGGAGATAAAAAGACAAAGGTCATAGTCGTTCTCAACGATAACGGCATGTCGATCTCCCCCAATACGGGCGGCATCTCCAGGCATCTGGGCAGTCTCAGGACATCAAAAGGTTATCTGGACGCCAAAAGGTTTGTAAAAGATAAGATAGGCACCATTCCAAACATAGGAAAAGCCCTTGTCAGCGGTCTGGCGGATTTTAAAAATGATATCAAGTATTCCATACTGACCAACGGCGGTGTCATGTTTGAAGAACTGGGATTTACATATTTCGGTCCCATAGACGGTCACAATATCACTGAACTTTGCGACGCCTTTGAAAAAGCCAAGTCACTGAACGAACCGGTCCTTATCCATGTGCTGACAAAGAAAGGAAAAGGTTATAAAAATGCCGAAAAAGATCCTGGCAAATTCCACGGGATAGGTCCCTTTGACCCAACGACCGGCGCTCTGCTCAATAAATCCGAAGGTTATTCATTTTCATCCCTCATGGGCAAACTGCTGTGCGAAAAAGCATCTGATGACCAAAAGATCGTGGCGATCACTGCGGCCATGTGTGAGGGTACAGGACTGGATGATTTTTCCACCATGTATCCAGACAGGTTTTTCGATGTGGGCATAGCGGAAGAACATGCGGTATCTTTTGCAGCCGGACTTGCAAAAGAAGGAATGAAACCGGTTGTCTGCATATATTCGTCTTTTCTGCAAAGAGCTTATGACCAGATCATGGAGGATGTATGCCTTCAAAAGCTGCCGGTGGTCTTTGCCATTGACAGGGCAGGATGTGTGGGCGCTGACGGAGAGACCCACCACGGTAATTATGATCTCTCATATCTTGCAACCATACCGGGTATGACCATATTAACACCAAAAGACGGAACACAGCTCTCTTCCATGCTGGATTACGCTCTAAATCTCGGCAGGCCTGCAGCCATCCGATACCCTAAAGGGGCAGCAGAATACAATAATAAAATTATGTCAACATTTGACGGAAAGAATATCAGAATATGCAGCGGAAAGGGTGCATTTAACATAGATATATGGGCCTGCGGCAATATGTTTTCCTGCGGCCAGCAGGTATGCAGCCTGCTGTCGTCCAGAGGTATTGAGGCAGGTCTTGTGGATGTGGCCAAAGTAAAACCCATTGATCTGAGTCCCTTATCAGATCTTGCTGACAGACCCGACCTGATCGTGACAATAGAGGACAATTCTGTTTCAGGCGGCTTCGGCTCCTGTCTGGCATCGGAACTTGCCCTGACGGATATCAAGGTAATGAATTTCGGATGGCCTGATGCCTTCATACCCCAGGGGACATGCAGCCAGCTTTCTGAAAGATATGGTCTTACTCCGGAGAGTATAGCAGAAAGGATATGTGAGGAAGTTGAAAAACAGGCTTGATACCTTACTGGTAGAGAGAGGCATGTTCCCCTCAAGAGAAAAAGCCAAAGCGTCCATAATGGCCGGGCTCATATATGTAGACGGCCAGATCAGCGACAAGGCCGGCACCATGATAGACACGGACGCCCAGATCACCATAAAGGAAAACCTCTGTCCCTATGTGAGCAGGGGAGGACTGAAGCTGGAAAAAGCCATGGAACTTTGGGACTTTCACCTGGAACAGGCCGTTTGCATGGATATAGGCGCTTCTACAGGAGGGTTCACCGACTGTATGCTCCAGAAGGGCGCCCAAAAGGTATATGCCGTGGATGTGGGTTACGGCCAGCTGGATTATAAGCTTAGAAATGACTGCAGGGTGGTAAATATGGAAAAGCAGAACATAAGATATATAGACACTGCCGCCATTGACCCGCTGGACTTTATAAGCGTAGATGTGTCTTTCATTTCACTGAAGCATATTTTTCCGGTGGCCGCCAAAATGCTCAAAGACCGGGGCAAGATGGTGTGCCTCATAAAGCCCCAGTTTGAGGCAGGCCGGGAGCAGGTAGGAAAGAAAGGCATCGTAAGAGACAGAAAAGTCCATATACAAGTCATAGAAAATGTGATAAAATATTCACTAGATAACGGACTCGCTCCGGTTGGCCTGACATTCAGCCCTGTGACCGGAGCCAAGGGCAATATCGAATTTCTGCTCTATATCGACGGAAAAACATCCCAGACCGCTGAGGCGGCCATCAGCCACGAGCAGATCGAAAAAATCGTCGACGCCTCCCACGAGGAGTTGGAATAAAAGAAAGTATTAGTAAAACAAAGGAGACAGACATGAAACTATCAAAAAAAGTACAGGCTATGGAACTTTCGCCTATCAGAAAGTTTGTTCCATACGCAGACGCTGCCAGAGCAGCCGGCAAAAAAGTTTATGGACTGAACATCGGTCAGCCTGACATCAAGACTCCGCAGGCATTTTTCGATGCTGTAAAGAATTATGACGAAGAAGTTCTTGCTTACGCCAATTCCCACGGTGTTGCAGAACTGCTGGATGCTCTTGCAGGATATTACAAGAGGATAGGTCTTGACTTTGAGACTAAGGACCTGCTGGTCACCAACGGCGGTTCAGAAGCCATCAACATGCTGATGACAGCAATCCTCGACCCGGACGACGAGGTCATCATGGCAGAGCCTTTCTACACCAACTATAAGACCTTTGTAGGCCAGGCCGGCGGAAAGGTTGTAGCCATTCCGACTACAGCTGAAGACGGCTATCAGTATGCCGTAAGAGAAAAGATAGAAAAGGTCATCACCCCTAAGACCAAAGCCATGTGCATCATCAATCCGGGCAACCCTACAGGAAAAGTCCTGACCAGAGATGAGATGAAGCTCATCGTTGACATCGCCCTGGAGAACGACCTGTTCATCATCGCCGACGAAGTATACAGAGAATTCGTATACGACGGAAAAGAAATGACCACCTTCGGTTCCTTCAAAGAAGCAGAGCAGAATGTGATCATCGTTGACTCAGTTTCCAAGAGGTTCTCCGCCTGCGGCGCAAGGATAGGCTCCATAGCCTCCAAGAACGAGGAACTGATGAACAACTTGATGAAGCTGGCTCAGGCAAGACTCTGCTGCCCGACCATCGACCAGATCGGAGCTGCCGCTCTCTACAACCTTGATCCGTCATACTTCGACGACATCAAGAAAGAATACGAACACAGGAGAAATGTGTCCGTTGAGGCTCTCAACGAGATCGAAGGTATCAAATACGGCGTTCCTGAAGGCGCTTTCTACATCACAGCTCAGCTGCCTGTAGACAACGCCGAAGATTTCCTCATGTTCCTGCTCACCGAATTTGATGTGAACGGAGAGACAGTCATGTTCGCTCCTGCAGGCGGATTCTTCGGAACTCCGGGAGTAGGCCAGTCCGATATGCGTATAGCCTATGTACTCAATGCCGAAGACATGAAAGCCGGTATCAACATCATAAAAGAAGGTATCAAGGCTTACAACAACAGATAGTTTTGCGTTTTACATACATTTAATCAAGGATACGATAAGGAAGACATACTATGAAATTATCCCCGATGATGGAACAATATCTAAAGATCAAAGAGAACTACAAAGACTGCATACTGTTTTTCAGGCTGGGGGATTTCTACGAGATGTTCTTCGACGACGCCAAATTAGGCGCCAGAGAATTAGAATTAACGCTGACAGGTAAAAACTGCGGTTTAGAGGAAAGGGCTCCCATGTGCGGAGTCCCTTTCCATTCAGCGGAAAGCTATATAGCAAAGCTGGTGGATAAAGGCTACAAGGTCGCCATCTGTGAGCAGACAGAAGACCCGGCCAGCGCCAAAGGAATTGTCAACAGGGAAGTCATCCAGATAGTCACTCCCGGCACGGTGACAGCCCAGTCCATGCTGGCCGAAACCGAAAACAACTATCTGGCAGCCATCTATACGGAAAGGGAAGCCGAGGGCTTTTCCATAGCTTACTGCGATATCTCCACTGGAGAGCTGACTGCGGCTGAATACAAGGACGACAGGGACATATACGACTCTCTCATAAACGAGCTGGTACGGATAAATGCGCGGGAGATCATCATATCCCAGAGCTTTGCGGACAATTTTCCTTTAGATGATATCCGGCAGATCACGGGAGCCTATATCAATGTAGTCACGGATGAATTCTTTGCCCGAAAAGGAGCCATGGAAGCCCTCAGGGCACAGTTTAACTGCCTCTCTGTCACCGCTCTTGGTATTGAGGAAAGCGGTCTGCAGGTCCCGGCTCTGGGCGCTCTGCTGGGCTATCTTTTGGAGACCCAGAAGCACAGCCTCAAACAGATAACCAGGCTCAGGACCTTTGAAAACGGGTCCAGGATGGCCCTGGATAAGGCAACTCTGCGCAATCTGGAGCTTACAGAAACATTATACGAAAAAAAGACCGACGGTTCTCTGCTGGGAGTCCTTGACAAGACTCACACAGCCATGGGAAGCCGTAAGATGAAACAGTGGATAAGGGAACCGCTCAACGATCCGGCTCTTATCAACGACAGGCTGGACGGGGTAGAGGAGCTCTACAGCCAGATCATAATAAGGAACAATATCAAAGAAGCCCTCAAAGGGATTTACGACTTTGAAAGACTGTCAGGCCGCATAGCCTCCGGAAACGCAAACGGAAAAGATATGATCGCCCTGAGGAATTCCATCAGGCTCCTTCCTGACATCAAAGATGCCCTCGGCTATGCCCGCAGCCATATCTTAAAAAATATCGACAGCGATATAGACCCTCTGACTGAGGTCTGCGACAGGATAAACGACGCCATAGTAGAAGAACCGCCTTTTTCCATCAAGGAGGGAGGCCTCATCAGGACCGGTTTTTCCAAAGAGCTGGACGAGCTGAAAGATTCCATCAAGGACGGCAAAGCGTGGATCTCCGGCCTGGAAGCCGCCGAAAGGGAGCGGACCGGAATCAGGAATCTAAAAGTTGGATACAACAGGGTATTCGGATATTATCTGGAAGTGACCAGATCTTTTTATGACCAGATACCCGATAATTATATAAGAAAACAGACTCTGGCCAATGCGGAAAGGTTCATCACCCCCGAACTGAAGGACATGGAAAACCTGGTCCTCAATGCAGAAGCCAAGATAAATCAGAAAGAATACGAAATATTCACATCCCTCAGAGAATATATCCAGGGGTTCATCGGCAGGATACAGGAGACATCTGACGCAGTGGCCCGGCTGGATGTGCTCTGTTCTTTTGCATATGTGAGCGAAAAAAACGGTTATGTGCGCCCGGACATCGACGATTCCATGGAGATCTCCATAGTAAAAGGCCGCCATCCGGTCATAGAACAGACCATAGACAATGGGCTTTTCATATCCAACGATACTTATCTTGACGACAGGGACGCGAGCCTGCTGCTCATCACGGGCCCCAATATGGCCGGCAAATCCACATATATGAGACAGACGGCCCTGCTGGTGCTCATGGCCCAGGCCGGATGTTTCATACCGTGTGAAAGAGCAAAGATAGGAGTGGTCGACAGGATATTTACCAGGATAGGTGCTTCTGACAACCTGGCACAAGGCCAGTCTACTTTCTATGTGGAAATGAGCGAGCTTTCCTACATACTCAACTCGGCAGGGCCTCGCAGCCTCATCATCCTGGACGAGATAGGCAGGGGGACAAGCACATACGACGGTCTTTCCATAGCCTGGGCCGTATGCGAATATCTCTGCAACAAAAACACCCATATCAGGACTTTGTTTGCCACCCACTACCACGAGCTGACAGTTCTTGAAGAACAGATAAGAGGGCTGAAAAACCTCAATGTAGATGTGGCCGAAGAATACGGCAATATCATCTTCCTGCACAAGATAGTGGAAGGCTCAGCCAGCCGCAGCTACGGGATCCATGTGGCTAAGCTGGCAGGCATACCTGAATCCCTGCTCGCACGGGCAAGAGAAAAACTGGCTGATCTGGAAAAAGGCCAGCTCACAGCTCCGTCTCAAAACCATGCGGACAAGGCGGCCGATGACGATCAGGGAACTCAGATCTCTCTGTTTTCCGGCGGGGAATACGATCCGATCCGTGAAAAGATACGGTCAATAGACATTATGGAGATCACACCGTCCCAGGCCATAAGAATACTTGAAGAATTAAAAGGAACCATAGATGATCAGGATATTAGATAAGCAGACGGCAGACAAGATAGCGGCCGGAGAAGTCATCGAAAGGCCCGTATCCATAGTCAAAGAGCTGGTGGAAAACTCCATAGACGCAGGAGCCACCAGCATAGTAATAGAGATCAAAAAAGGCGGAAAATCCTATATCCGGGTCACCGACAACGGAATCGGCATACCGGCGGAGGATACAGAAAAGGCCTTTCTGCGCCATGCTACCAGCAAGATCCGGCAGGCCGCCGACCTGGACTCTATAGAAACCCTCGGATTCAGGGGAGAGGCCCTTGCCTCCATATGCGCCGTCACCAGGACGGAGCTGCTGACCAAGACGAAAAATGAAAAGACAGGCACACGACTGATAATCCACGGCGGCCAGATCATCTCTGATAACCGTACCGGCTGTCCCGACGGAACTACTTTTATAGTCACCGACCTGTTCTACAATACGCCGGCCCGTCTCAAATTTATGAAAAACGACGGAGCTGAAAGTTCCATGATAATAGATCTGATCTCTCAGATGGCTCTCGCCTACAGCCATATCTCCTTCAGACTGATCAACAACGGAAACACCCTGTTTTCCACCACAGGGGACGGAAACCGGCTCAACATCATAGCCAGGATATTTCCCAACATAAACATCAAAGATATGATACCGGTGAACATGAGGGAGGGAAATATGTCCCTGAAAGGTTATATTTCAACTCCGGCCATGTCCCGGACCAGCCGCAGCGGTCAGATATTCTTCGTAAACGGCAGAGTCATAAACAGCAGGGTCATGGACAGAGGCCTTGCAGAGGGGTACAGGGAAAGACTCTTCGAAGGCCGACATCCGGTGGCTTTTCTGTTTTTGGATGTAGACGCAGGGGACCTTGATGTGAACATACACCCAAATAAAAAAGAGGTCAGGTTCAACAGGGAAAAAGAAACGGAAAACTTTATTTCCGAGGCGGTAAAAAAGGCTCTTGGCACAAGGGGCGCTGTAGTCAGAGCTGCAAATATCTTCCGGGATAAGGGCAGCTTTGAAGGTCATATGGCAAAAGAAGAACAAATCGTCTATAAAAATATTATGTCAACAAACCAAGGGGCTGACGGTCAAACTGCCGTATCTGCCGAGCCTGCTGCTCGGCCGCCGGAAACGGTCAAAGAAACGCCTCATATTGTATTTCCTCAGCAGGATGCTCCGGTAGAGACCCCCGTCATGGAACCGGAGCAGGATCTTTCCGTTATCATCGACCCGCCTGTGATAAGGCCCTTCGACTTCGATGACCTGACCCTGAGGGGCATAATATTCGATACTTATATCATGGCTGTAGATGAAGACAACTTTTACCTTATCGACCAGCACGCCGCCCATGAACGGGTATTCTATGAAAAGCTGGTCAGCCAGTACGAAGCCGGGGAAAAGCTCAGACAACCGCTGCTCATGCCCATACTGATGAATGTTGATGTGTCAGCTGCGGAAAGCGAGGACAGATGGGCGCCTCTCCTTGATAACATGGGATTTACCATAGAAAACTTCGGTCAGACCAGCTACAGAGTATCTGAGATACCTACATTTATGGAGATTGGCGAGGCAGAAGATTTTCTCAAAGATTTCATCGACGGCGCCGGAGAAAAATTCGCCGGCCGCAACAAGGTCGTCATTGATAAGCTTATAATGCGCTCCTGCAAATCTGCCGTAAAAGGGGGAGACAGGCTTTCGGAGGAAGAAGCAGCAGCCCTTATAAAAGATCTGAAAAGATGTATCAATCCTTTCAGCTGTCCTCACGGCAGGCCTACATTCATAAAACTGTCCAAATACGAAATTGAAAGGTTGTTTAAACGAGCCTGATGAACAGACAGATAGCAGTAATAGCCGGCCCGACGGCCGTGGGAAAAACCAAATTCGCCATAGAAGCGGCAAAAGCCCTGGACGGGGAGATAATTTCCTGTGATTCCATGCAGCTTTATAGGTACATGGACATCGGCAGCGCCAAGCCTACGCCTGAAGAAATGGCCCAGGCTGTACATCATCTTGTGGATGTGATCGACCCTTCTCAGCCGTTTTCTGCCGCCATGTATCAGAAGATGGCAAAGGAAGCTATCGAAGAGGTCTTTTCGCGTGGAAAACTTCCCATAATATCCGGTGGGACCGGGCTATATCTGAACACACTGATATATGACATGGATTTCAGCGGAGCAGACCGGGACGACCGGCTGCGATTGGAGCTGGAAGAAGAAGCCAGGGCCAATGGCCCTGAAGTCCTTCACCGCAGGCTGGAAGAGCTTGACCAGGATGCAGCGGAAAGGATACATCCAAACAATGTAAAACGGGTGATAAGAGCGCTGGAAGGGGCTTTAACAGGCCATAACATAAGAGACTTCAGAGAATGTATATCAAAATGTAAGGATTACGACATAAATTTAATCATTTTATCACGCAACCGCGAAGAATTATATGATAGAATAAATAAAAGAGTGGACATACTTGTCCAGGAAGGTCTTTTTGAAGAAGTAGACTGTCTTATGTCAAAAGGCCTCACTGAAGATGATATTTCCATGAAAGGCATAGGATATAAGGAAATAATCGGCTATTTCCACGGAAATTATGACAAAGATGAAGCGATAGACCTTATCAAAAAAAATACCCGTCATTTTGCCAAGCGGCAGATCACATGGTTCAAAAGATATAAAGAGGCAAAATGGCTCAACATAAGCAGCTACACAAACGACGAACAGGCTGCAGAGGTAATGATACAATGGCTCAGAAACAGATAAAGATCCACAACAAGAGCGACAGGCCCGACAATGTGGTCAAAAAAGAAAACGACATATATATACAATGCGAATCCATTGAAAAAGAGCTTCCAAAATTTCTGAGGGGCTATTTTGCGTATTTAAAAGGAAATGTGCTGCCCATGACAAGGCTGGCTTATCTTCACGACATAAAGTTCTTTTTCAATTATCTGATGGAAGAGACAGATCTTACCAGGGCAAAAGATCTGACCCAGATCACAGCAGAGGATCTCAATGGCGTTCAGGCAGTGGATGTAAACATGTTCATCGACTACTGCCGGAAATATAAAGTTGAGACTAAAAACGCCGTATACATGTACGAAAACGCCAACAAGACCCTTGCCAGAAAAAAATCTTCCGTGTCGGTCTTGTTCAAATACCTTTATCGTGACGGCCTGATCGAAAAGAACATAACCGACGGTTTTGACCCTATCAGGGTTCCTAAGCCCGGAGAAAAGGAGATCAAGGCGCTCCAGGACGATGAAGTGATGATAATGCTTGATGCAGTCACTTCTGGAACAGGACTTACAGCCCACGAAAGGTCATACTGGGAAAAGACCAGGCTCAGAGACAAGGCCATACTGATCCTGTTCCTCACTTATGGCCTGCGGCTCTCTGAACTGCAGCAGCTGAATGTATCCTCGTTTAATTTCAGCAGAGGAGAATTTAAGATATACAGGAAAAGAGGGAAGGAATCAATAATGCCCCTTAACATTTCTGCCACCGAAGTGGTAAGAGATTATATAGACCGGGAAAGGCCTCATGAAGAAAAAATACAGGACGGACACACAGATGCGCTTTTCCTTTCTCTGCAGGGCAGACGAATGACCGAAAGACAGATAAGGGACCTGGTAAAAAAATATACTTCGATCGCCCTTAACACCTCCAGAAAAGCTGGATACAGCCCGCATAAGCTCAGGGCAACAGCGGCCACAAGCCTGATAGGCCGTGGTAATTCAATATATGATGTGGCTGCACTCCTTGACCATGAACAGGTCACCACGACTCAGCTTTATGCAAGGCAGAAAGCCAATGTAAAGCGTGACCTTGTAAAAGGCATGGAATGGGAAGAAGAGAGGAAAGAAAAATAAATGGATAGAACAGATAAGTTTTTAAAAGAAAAATTCAATATCGATCCGCGGGTACTTGAGCTTTCCGCTCAGGCAGAAGCTGCCATCAGCCCTATGTTTTCCCGGCTTGACGATATAATGACATACAACCAGTATAAAGTCCTGGACGCCATGCAGCGAAACGGACTGAAAGACATGCATTTCGGCTGGAACACAGGTTACGGCTATGACGATCCCGGCCGTGATGCCATAGAGCGGATATATTCTGATGTATTTCATACTGACAGCGCTCTTGTAAGACCCAACATAGTAAACGGCACCCATGCCCTCGCCATAACTCTCATGGGTATATTAAGGCCAGGCGATGAGCTCATCTACTGTACAGGCGGACCATACGATACCCTTGAAGAGGTCATAGGCATAAGAGGGGAGGGCAAGGGTTCTCTCAGGGATTACGGAGTAACATATAAGCAGGTTGATCTGTGCCCTGATGGAAGCATGGACCTCGACAAGATAAAGGAGGCCATTTCTCCAAAGACCAGGATGGTCTGCGTCCAGCGTGCTACAGGTTATGCATGGAGAAAGGCCATAACCATCGGCCAGATAAAACAATGGGTACAGTCAGTAAAAGAGATGGACCCTGATATAATCACCATGGCCGATAACTGTTATGGTGAGTTTCTCGACATATATGAACCAACAGATGCGGGAGTTGATGTGATAGCCGGTTCTCTTATAAAAAATCCAGGCGGCGGCCTTGCTTTGACAGGCGGATATGTGGCCGGGCGGGCGGATCTGATCGACAAGATCCAGTACAGGATGACATGTCCCGGCATAGGAGGGGAGTGTGGCCTGACATTCGGTCAGACACGGACCATGCTCCAGGGACTCTTTCAGGCGCCAAAAGTTGTCAACGGTGCAGTAAAAGGTGCGATACTGTGCGGCCAGGTATATAAAATGCTGGGATTTGATGTCTGCCCTGAACCTGATGATGAAAGGAGCGATATAATACAGGCGGTAAAGCTTGGGACTCCTCAGGCTTTGGAAACATTCTGCCAGGCCATTCAGGCAGCTGCTCCGGTGGATTCCCATGTAACTCCGCTGCCATGGGACATGCCCGGTTATGATTCACAGGTGATAATGGCTGCAGGAGCCTTTATACAGGGTTCATCAATAGAACTGAGCGCCGATGCTCCAATGAGGGAGCCTTTCAATGTATACTTTCAGGGGGGACTGACTTATGAACATTCAAAATTCGGCGTTATCAAATCGGTCGATTCACTTTTGAAAAAAGGTCATATTTCTTTATGATCTGAGGGGTGCTGGAAATGGGAATAGATAATCTCAAGCATGATAATAAGAGAAAAGTCATAATATCCGTATTAAAGATATTGCTGCTTATCGCCATCGTTGCAGGAATACCGCTTTATATTTACTTTTTTCAGGGTGACTGGCTCAAGCAGTTTGAAGGGTTCGACGATGTGGTAGCATATCTGCAGCGGTATAAGTGGGAGTCTGTACCTATATATATAGGACTTCAGGTCCTGCAGATAGTCATAAGTGTGATTCCGGGGCAGGTGTTTCAGTTTGCTGCCGGATACCTGTATTCTTTTTTCCCTGCGCTGCTGTTTTCCATCTGCGGAGCTTTCATAGGCACTACTCTGTCTTTTTATCTTGCAAAAATGCTGGGAAGAGATTTTGTACACCTTTTCTTCGGCAGAGAAAAGACCCACGAGTATGTGCAGAAGCTCAATTCCAAGCGGGCCTATATGATCGTATTTATCTTGTATCTGATACCGGGCCTGCCAAAAGATGTTGTCAGCTATGCTGCCGGGGTTTCTGAAATGAAGTTCAAACCGTTTATCCTTTTGTCTCTCACGGGAAGGCTTCCGGGAATGATGGGCAGCATCATGATAGGCAGCATGTGGAATAAAGGCGAATATTTCGGCATGATCGCCCTGGGCGTGATCGCTGTGGCTGCATTTGTCCTGTGTATCGTATTCAGAAAAAAAATCAACCAGTTCCTTGACAAGGCATATGATAAGATAAGCGAATAACCCCCTTTATTTATTTCCCAGCTACCAAAGCCGTGCTTGTGAAGCCATATGCATCAGCCAATACGGATAATAGTCTGAGGACACATGTATGCCGTCTCCTGCATAAAGATCAGGATGTTCAATGAGTATATATGTATTATCAATATATTCTGCACCTATCCTGCCGCACATTTCTTCAATGGCCTGGTTAAAGTCCTGCCATTTGTAGAAGTATCCACCGGATCCTATCCTGCTTTCTGACGGTTTTGAGATGGAGTTGACATATATCTTTGTGGAAGGGGACAGTTCCATGAATTTTTCTATAAATTCCTGGTATCTTGAAGTGAACAGTTCTTCATCTCCGCTGAACATGCCCATTTCATTGGCACCGAACGAGAAAAATGCCGCCTCAGGAGCTGTAGCTGCCGCCTGCGGCAGTTCATCTTCACTGTTTAAAACAGAACCTCCGATCTTGCTGAATACTTTATCTTCATCCAAATGTCCGTATGCGCTCAGCCCCTCTGTGACTGAATCTCCTATGACTACACAGTTTTCAAAAGGACTGTTAAAATCTATATCAAAGATGGTAAACTGGCCTCCAGCTATCATCTGTTCAGTATCTGACATCTTTTCAAAGCCCCCATCAAGTTTGACCGCCATCTGCCCGCTTACGGTAAATGTCTGATCTTTTGAGGCAGACCCTCTGCTCAGTATGAAAATTGCTGCAAGAAGTACCGCAGCGGCTGCCATAAGTACGATGATCACAGTCATATTCACTTTTTTATTTCTTGTTTTGCTTCTCATTTAAAAAATCCCCCAAAAAGCCGCCTGGTAGATCAGGCGGCTCATAAATAATACTGAAGTTAAAATATGTATATAGAGAGTTTGAATAACACAACTTTTATGCTTCTTCCGGCACTTTATCATCAGCACCGAATATTTTCCTGAGCACGAGAAGGGTCAGGAACATCAGCGCAAAGGCGATGATGAGTGAGATGGCAGCATTCTTAACAAATCCTGCTATCACATAACATACAACACTGACAGCAGAAACTGTGAGCGCATATGGTATCTGAGTATTTACATGGTTTATATGGTAGCACTGTGCTCCCGCAGATGACATGATGGTCGTATCGGAAATAGGTGAGCAGTGGTCGCCCATTACAGCGCCAGCCATACAAGCTGAAATGGAGATGATCTCCATCTGAGGGTCATATCCTTCAAATACTGCCATAACGATAGGGATAAGTACTCCGAATGTACCCCATGATGTTCCGGTGGCAAAAGCCAGTCCGCAGCCTACAAGGAATACTACCGCCGGCAGGAAGTTCATGAAGCTTTCTGCTCCTGATTTTACAAGTTCGGCAACGAAGTCGGCTGCGCCGAGGCTGTCTGTCATAGTCTTGATCGTCCATGCCAGTGTCAGGATCAGGATTGCGGCTACCATTGCCTTAAAGCCTTCAGGAATGCAGTCCATCTGATCTTTAAAGCTTATGTTCTTTCTGATGAGATAATAGATAACTATCACGATCAGAGAGAGGGTGCTTCCAAGAGACAGTCCCTGTGCCGCGTCACTGTTGGCGAAGGAGTCAACAAATCCGTTTTCACCGTGGAAGAATCCGCCAGAATACATGATTCCTGCTATACAGAAAACAATGAGTATTATTACAGGAATAACAAGGTCTATTACTTTGCCTTTTCCCTCATCGTTGTTGGCTTCGGCTTCCGCTTCTGCATAAGGGCGTTCAGGGGTAGTATAGATATCGTTATAAAGAATGGCGTTTTCTTCATGCTTTCTCATCGGGCCGTAGTCTATCCTCATGAGGGTGATGCCCACCATGAAGAAGATCGTCAGCAATGCATAGTAGTTGTAAGGGATAGCGCTTATAAACACCTTGAATCCCTGACCTTCGCCTACGAATCCGCTGACTGCCGCTGCCCAGGATGAAATAGGAGCGATGATACATACCGGAGCGGCGGTAGCGTCGATCAGGTATGCCAGTTTTGCTTTAGACACTCTGTGACTTTCTGTTATAGGACGCATTACGCTTCCTACTGTCAGACAGTTAAAGTAGTCGTCAACAAAGATCAGGACACCGAGAACGATGGTGGCAAGCTGAGCGCCTATCCTCGAATGGATATGGTTCTTTGCCCATCTTCCGAAGGCCGCAGAACCGCCTGATCTGTTCATCAGACATACTATGATACCCAGCATTACCAGGAACACCAGTATACCAACATTGTAACTGTCTGAAAGGTTAGCAATAATTCCGTCATAGAGAACATGTCTGAATGTACCCTCAAACATATTGTAGTCTGTCGAACCGTAGGAATAAAGTATACCACCTATCACGATACCGATAAAGAGGGAACTGTATACTTCCTTTGTGATCAGAGCCAATGCGATAGCTATGATCGGAGGTATCAGAGACCAGAAGGTACCGTAGAGGACCGGTTCGGCAGCTTCTTCTGCCGCAAATGCAAAGAGGGGACAACATGCCGCTATGAGTAAAGCCAATCCGATGATCCAAAAGGACCTGTGCTTTAAGCTCTTCATAAATAAATCCTCCTTCTTACAATATACGATATTTTAACCTCTGACATTATTATAACGATGTGCTTGATGAAATACAATCGTTTTTGAGTAAAATGTGATTGGTTTGTGACAGATATGTCAAAAGCTTATCGGAATCTTAACAAAAAACCGAACAAATGTTCAAAAAATCATTGACTCCGAACATTTATTCTGATATATTATAGAAAAGAACACTTGTTTGAACGGGTTGAAAAGGAGAGATGCGCCATGACAAAGACATACAGGATCAAAAGCAGGACAAGATTTACATGCTTTGTAACGCTGACCATAATACTTATCACCATACTAGCCAACTTTGCCCTTGGCTTCAGCACAGCCAGCAGCCTGACCGTACCGCAGTATGAAGAGATCAGGATACAATCCGGCGATACACTGTGGGACATTGCCGGCCGGTACACGGACAACAGCCAGGATATCCGCTCAGCCATACATGAAATATGTCAGATAAATGATATTTCAGCTTCAGAGCTGTATGCCGGCATGACTATCAAGGTTCCTGTTTATTAGTCCCATATGCCATACGCTGCCAGTAGGCCCGGTTTCTGGACCTGAATGCCGTTTGCCGGATTTTTTCGTATATATCATACAATCGCAGGAACTTCGCTCGATTTGAATATTTGCCATCACGCATACGCAAGGTATAGATGCCTGGGATATGCCAAAAAAAACGCTATGTATGCCCAAAATGCGGCAGCACCAGTTATGAAACAGATCAGTTCCAGGCTACCGGAGGAAACTTTGCAAAACTGTTTGACATACAGAATAAAAAGTTTTACACGGTGACTTGTACAAACTGCGGATACACCGAACTTTACAGGGGAAATAATGAGGACGGCATGAATATCCTTGATTTTCTTATTGGCAGATGATATGAAGCTTACATCATCGGAGAAGACTGCGCTGGGGCGGTCTTCTTTTTTTATGTATTAACTATTCCCAAAATTATGATTTTAGGAATAGTTATTTATCTTTCAAAAGAAGCGGAATCGTCTATGATTACCGCCCCTATCTTCCATCTCTTAAAAAAGATCACTGTGTGTACCTGTACGGATAAGCTTCAAAATAAGCATATCTTTTTCAGTTTTATATATCAATAACCAATCCGGTTCAATATGGCATTCTCGCATTCCTTTATATGCTTTTGAATTTTGTAATGCATGATCTCTATATCTCGCCGGAAGTTCTTTGTCCTGTAAATTCCGTTTTAAGCATTCAGAGCCTCCATCAGTTCATCCACCGATTCAAATGGGCCGTAGAGATCCTCCTCCTTTTCAGCAGCTTCCATGGCTGCATAGGTTGTATCATTAGGTTCATCTATTTTAACATCAAACGGCAATCCATGACACCTTAAAGCCTGTCGATAAAAAATTCCGGTTGCTGTACTGAGATCGAGACCTAACGCCTCAAAAAGTTTAGACGCTTTAGCTTTTAAATCCGGATCTATCCTTAATGTCATATTAACCTTATTATTAGCCATGTTTATATCCTTCCTTTTTTATTTGCATTGCAAGCAAAATTGTTTTATTTTATCATACCATCAAGATAACTCTGCAATATGATCACGGCGGCCTGCTTGTCTATGACTTTTTTTCTCTTGGATCTGGAAACATCTGCTGCAATGAGCACCCGCTCAGCCATTACAGTCGTAAGCCTCTCATCCTGCCATACGATCTTTATGTCTTTCATCCCAGTGCTCCTCATCTTGTTTTCCAGCATAGTCCTGAATTCCCGCACCTTTTCGGTCTGTATACTGTCAGAACCATTAAGATTCTTGGGCAGGCCTATAACAACGGTATCGCAGCCGTATTCCTTTACCATGTCTATTATCTTGCCGGTATCTTTTCTTATCCCTACCCTTTCAAGGGTCATTATGCCCTGGGCGGTATATCCCAGTTCATCGGATACGGCTATACCGACAGTCTTGTCACCTACATCAAGGCCCATTTTCCTCATTTTTTATCTCCTGTGCAAAAAAGTCTTTAAAAAGCCGGACGCATACACAGCATCCGGCAATACAGAGCAATATTATTCACATCAAATGTCCGGTAAGATCAGATTGCGGGCGCAGCAAAAAACCATCTCGCTGTTTCCCGGCCATGATCAAAGCCGCAGCAAGATCCTGCTGCGCTAAGGCTTATGTTCAGTCCTCTGAAATATATGCCCGCAGCATCTCGGCCACCAGTTCATCCCTGTCAACGCTCTTTATGAGAGCCCTGGCATTGTTGTAGCTGGTGATGTATGACGGATCTCCCGATATGATATATCCGACCAGCTGGTCGATGGGATTATAGTCCTTTTCTTCAAGGCAGTTATAAACTTCTTTGATTATCTGCTTGTTGGTTTTTTGTGCCTTGAAAGAGTCAAACATTTTCGTACTTTTTTCCATATTATCCCTTTCTAAACATGTCAAAACTACAATCCTATTTATAAAACACCTAATGATTAGATTATACTACGATAAAAGTTTTTTAGCAACAGCAAAGGCGTCATTAATTTTTGAAGGGTCCTTTCCTCCGGCCTGGGCCATGTCAGCCTTTCCGCCGCCTCCTCCTCCGGTGGCCGCAGCAATCTCTTTTATCATCTTGCCTGCGTTATATCCTCTCTGTACCACATCATCGGTCAGTGAAACAAGAAAAGTGACCTTGTTGCCGCCGTTGGAAGCAAATACCATGCACACGCCCTTGTTTTCGGCTTTGATGTCGTCGGAAAGGCTGCGCAGCTCGTTGACAGAAATATTGTCGAACTCCTTGGTTATCAGCTTTATACCGTTGATCTCTTCGGCTGTATCAAGAAGCCTGCCTGCCTCATCGCCCATGGCTGCCTTTTTCAACTCTTCATTTTCTTTTTTCAGTGCCCTGACTTCATCGGAAATGCTCGCTGCCCTGTCAACTATGTTGGACCTGTTGGCTTTTAAGGTTTCCGCCGCTTTGTCGATCACATTAAGGGAATCCATAGCTGCCTTCAGCACACCGGTGCCTGTTACAGCTTCGATGCGACGCACACCGGAGGCTATGCCGCTTTCAGAGATTATCATAAATGCGCCTATCTCGCCTGTATTTGACACATGGGTACCGCCGCACAGCTCCTTGGACCAGTCTCCGGCGCTGACGACCCTTACCTGCTCGCCATATTTTTCGCCGAACAGAGCCATCGCTCCTGCTTCCTGTGCCTGTGCCATGGACATCTGTTCTGTTTTAACAGGCAGGAATTCGTTTATTTTTTGATTTACGATATTTTGTATATTATCAAGTTCTTCGGCGGTAACACCCTCAAAATGGCTGAAATCAAACCTGAGCATATTCTCATTGACTGATGAGCCGGCCTGCTGGACATGGGTGCCCAGGACTTCCCTCAGAGCTTTCTGGAGAAGATGAGTTGCGGTATGGTTTCTGGCTGTGCAGTTCCTTTGAGCGACATCCACCGCCGTCCTTACACTGTCGCCCACGCAGAAAGCCCCTTCTTCCATGCGGCAGTTGTGGATGATGATGCCGTCGCTTTTTTCTACGGATAGCACCTGGGCCTTTGCTCCGGATGAAGTGATGTATCCGGTGTCGGCAGCCTGACCACCTCCCTCAGCATAAAAAGGAGTCCTGTCAAGTACGATCTGGACATTCTGCCTGTCGTCATCGCCAGCGAATACAGCAAGAACAGTTCCCTGGTCTGAAAGCTTTTCATAACCGGTAAACTCGGTTTTTTGGATTCCTGCAAGGTTTCTGGCTTCTTTCCAGGCTTCGGACTCGGTGTTCTTGCGGAGCCTTCTTGCCTGTTCTTTCTGGCGGGACATGTTTTCCTCAAATCCCTTGTTGTCGGCTTTCAGGCCGTTTTCTGCGAGGATCTCCATGGTCAGCTCAGGCGGGAATCCGTAAGTATCATATAGTTTAAAGAGTTTTTCGCCGTCAAGGGTGTCCCTGTCGTTTTTTTTCATTTCATCCACATACTGTCCGATGATGGTCTCCCCCTGGTCGATGGTTGCGGCAAACTTGGCTTCCTCAACGCTGATTATCTTTTGTATATATTCTTTCTTTTCAACCAGTTCAGGATATGCTTCTCCGGAAACTTCTATGACCTTGTCGGAAAGCTCTGCGATGAAAGGCCCGTTTATGCCCAGCAGCCTTCCGTGTCTTGCAGCACGGCGCAGGAGCCTTCTGAGCACATATCCTCTTCCTTCGTTGCTGGGCATTATGCCGTCAGCGATCATAAAGGTGATGGAGCGCAGATGATCTGTGATTATCCTGATGGAAATATCTGTCTTTGTGTGTCCGTCTGTATACTTTACTCCCGATTTTTCAACAACGCCGTCAAGGATATGGCGTATAGTATCGATGTCAAATATGGAATCTACCCCCTGCATTATGCAGGCCATCCTTTCAAGTCCCATTCCCGTGTCTATGTTGGGATGTGCAAGGTTGCTGTAGCTGCCGTCCTCTTCTTTGGAAAACTGTGTGAAAACATGGTTCCAGAATTCAAGATACCTGTCGCAGTCGCAGCCCGGCTTGCAGTCAGGTTTCCCGCAGCCGTATTCCTCTCCCCTGTCAAAATACAGTTCAGAGCATGGTCCGCACGGTCCCAGGCCTATCTCCCAGAAGTTATCGTCTTTGCCAAGCCGGACTATCCTTTCTTCAGGCATGCCCAGGCTTTTCCATATTTCCACGGTCTGGTCATCGTCCTCATATACTGTAGCCCATATCCTGTCAAATGGCATCTTGAGCCACTGAGTCATAAACTCCAGTCCCCAGGAAAGGGATTCTTTCTTGAAATAATCTCCGAAAGAGAAATTTCCCAGCATTTCAAAAAATGTGCCATGTCTTGCAGTTATTCCCACATTGTCTATATCCCCTGTCCTTATACACTTCTGACAGGTTACCATCCTCTTTGCAGGCGGTGTCTCAACTCCGGCAAAATATTTTTTAAGGGGCGCCATGCCCGAATTTATTATCAAAAGGCTCTTATCGTCTTTTGGGATAAGAGAAGCGCTTTTTTCTGCGTAATGCCCTTTGCTCTTGTAAAAGTCGATGAAAAGCTTTCTAATTTCGTTTAAGCCAAGTTTTTCCATTTATATAATCCTCCTAATCAACTATGATATTTTATCATATGGTCAGGAAAAAGTCTACTGATCAGCGGTTTTCAAGCTGTTTTTTGTCTGCAACGGTCATCAATTTTGCGTAATTTTCTTTGAATTTCTGCTGCCATGGGACATTTTTATATTCGCCGGATATCACATCCCCGATCAGGATTTTAAAATCTTTCCTGGTGCAGAGGTTCATGGTCAGCTGATATTCCTGAAATACCCTGTCGCTCATGTCGTCATAATAAATGTCTCCGTGTTCTCTTATCTTTTTGATGATGTCTATGCTGAGGTATACGCCTTTGTAGCTGTCCGCCAGCTCCTGTCTTGAAATCTTTCTGTTGATGTATTCTACGAATCTGTCATAATATTCAATGCCACTGACCTGGAAATATATGTAGCACAGATAGTGGTAGACCGCCTGGGGAATCATCCCAAGGGCCTCGTAAAGCCTTGCCGTTTCAAGATGAAATTCCCTAACAGTTCTGAAATCGTCCACTCCCCTGCTCTCCTTTATCTTTCCCAGCAACAGAGTTATCATTACGGCCTCAAATCGTCTGTCGCCCTTTATATTTTCTTTTGCAGTTTCGTATTCGCTTATATCAACATGATCTATCGCCAGGTCGAAAAACCTGAGATAGTCGTCATATGTATCTGCGAATTTTTCACCTTTTGATGTCAGCACATACCGGCTGTTCTTTTTGCTCAGATATCCCTGTCGCAAGGCGCTGTTTTCCAATGCGGTCACATCAAAGATGCCCAGTTCTTCGTAGAAATACCTGGGCCATGAAAATGCGTGATCCGGCGCAAACCGCCGTACATAGTCGAGGAAAATGACCATTATGTATCTCTCCTCGATCTTTTTCCTGTCGCTATTGGATATTGTGATGTCTTGTCGTTTCTTTTTCATCTTCTTCGTCTAATTTGAGATATGGCATGAAGTAGCGAGGGCTGTCCTGAGCAGGCTGTCTGTTAGATGACTTTTTGTTCCTTATCAGAAAAACGCAGGCCACAGCAAATATCGCTGCAATACACGCAAAGACTATAGTCAATACCCGACTGTTCGTCCCTACTGTATCTTCATCGCCATCCTCCTGCGCATACAGTGGCAGGAAATCCTGCCCATCTCCTGTCACGATCAGAAAGCCGTTATCATCATGCGCAAGCTGTCCATCAAAAGAAATGATGATCATACTCTGGCCGTCTACGGTCATCAATTCGGCAGGATAACCAAGGCTGTTATCGGAATTAAGGGTGTACCAGACAGGATCTACCCCTTCTTCGTCCTCTGTGCTTAAACAAATAAGGCGCAGAATCCCGTCTGATGACACTGCGCACGGGAATGAAACATCGGAAAAATCAGTGTCTACAACAGAAAATCCCTCCGGAAATCCCGAAATATCGATCTGGGACATCGGCGAGTATAATGTGTTTCCCGTAAGCAGTTCATAATCCTCTATCACATGAACATCTATGACATATTCGCTCCTGCTGCCATCATCAGCGGAGACGATAACTCTTTTTTCCACACTTTCGTCTCCATACTCAAGAGGTCCCTCTGCAGTGATATCAACATTTTGGCTGATAGCTTCGGCCATGGTTCCGCAGGACTTGTCCTCTGCGTCCCTGGACACATATACGGTATATTGGTAAATATCCGGGTCAAACTCAGGAATAAGCTGTCCGCAGCTTATGGTCAGTGTCCTGAGTCGTGTGTCTGTAGTCTGCTGAGTCCGGACAGATGAACTGCCGTTCTGGCCTGATGTTGCGGTTGAACCGGATGATGCGGAAACAGATGACTGGCCGGAACTCGTGCCTGACGATCCCTGGGAACTGCCTGTATTTGAATTACCCTGGTTTGAACTTCCGGAACCTGTCGTGTTTTCCCCTCCCGATGAAGGCTGCTGCGTCTGAGAACCGCTGCCCGGCTGCGTTTCCGAACCGGTATTCCCCTCCTCCGGAGGGGTTGTCGGCTCCTCCTGATCACCTGGGTCGGTGCCCGTTTCAGGAGTGTCCTGCGGGACATCAGGATCTGTACCGGAGGTGGCGAAAGCCGCATTGTTCACTGCATATAGTATCAAGAAGATGCAGGTTATGGCAATGAGTAAAAATATAACTGTCTTTTTTGTCTTGATATTTTTCACTGATTTGCCTCCGTAAAAGTCATAGGGACATTATCCATTGGTAGATGTCTTCTAAGAAAGCCGATTTAATGTTATTTTTTTGTATCGTCAGCATTATTTTATCTATATAGTTCTTTATCCCTTCTCCGGAATACGCCAACTTCTCTATACTTTCCTCATTCAGGTTGTTCCATTCTTCCCTTAAAAGTCTGTCTTTTATTTCCCTTGTATATGAGAAATATGGCGTATTCAGCATTAAATGCATAGGATGAATGTTAATCACTTTTAGTCCGGGAGATAAAAGCTGCTTTTTCATCAATTCAAAATCAAAGCTGTCTGAATAGTACAGAAAGGCACCGTCCTCCCAGAAAATAGGAAAGCTGATCGTCTTCGATCTATGTAAAAACGGAGGTACAATATCCATTAAAGTGCATACATTGGACTCGAATTTTATCCCATGTTTTGTGAGCTTGTCCATAGTATCGTTGACATCGTAATACCTGTGCGCCCTGAAGCAGTCGGCTCCCGGAACAAGTTTAAGGCAATAATCAATTACCTCATCATAATTAGCGCCCTGGCTGCTGTCAGGCATAAAGTTCGGGTGTATGCCAAGTCTGATCTTACCTGTTTTGGCATATTCTTCTACAGCCTTGTTAGGGTTTGTAACAAAGGCTGTCACCTTTACTTTATTTTCATCAAAATATTCAAAGGTCTTTCTTGCTGCGTACTCAGATGCCCAGTCAAGATCGGAAGTAATGCAGACTATATTATCGTTGCTGAGTGCTGCTCGTGCTATATTCAGTTTCTGTAACAAATCTTTCATATCGATTCCTTTTCTCTTGCCGGTACTCCCATTACTTTTGTATTTTGCTTTACATCTTTTGTAACAACGGAGCCAGCTCCAACAATAGCGTTTTCCCCTACTTTTATATTCGGTAAAATAGTCACACCGGATCCGATTTTACATCCTTTTTTCAATATTATGATATTAGCTTCTCCTACTTCCCTTCCTCTTATGGTCATTCTGTTATCATTAGTTGTATTTACTCCGGTACCGACAAAAACTTCTTCCTCTATGATAGTTCTTGATGTTATGTGTGTTGAATCTAAAACTTTAGCATCATCTTTTATCGTAACATGATGATTAGTGGTACACAAACGGGAGAACACAACATTGTTACCAAGTCTGCACCCTTCTCTAAGCATTGCGCCATCACCAATAAGAGCATTATTTCCGATCTTATTATCAGCGTATATAACAGCATTGCTTCCTATCACACATCCCTGTCCGATTTCAACAGGATCAAAGCTGCTTTCAAGTTTATGCACCAGGTTTCCGGCGCCCTTTGGCGGTCTGCCGATAACAGCACCGTCAAATATTTCTGTTCCATCGCCAACAACAGTTCCTGGGTAAAGAACAACATTGTGGTGTATGATAACATCTTTGCCGATTAAGCAGTTTTTTCCTAGAATTGCTGTTTCTTCAGCTTGATATTCTTTTTCTTTCATGCGTTTTCCCTCTCAATTCCCATGCTGTATTTTCTTTTGTTTCTTAAGTGAGCACACAAATGAATCATTTATGTCCCTTACTTTAATCATTCTATTATAATCATATTTTTCAATAGGTGAGTCATCACAAAAAATCTTTGCTATTATGTTTGTTCCTGTTGTAACATAATCTGCAAGTTTTGAATGTAGATAAGGATTAGCCCTACCAGGAAATTGATTTTCCTCGATATATAAATAATCCATTTTAGATCCTATGTTCAAACATTCTAACTGACTTACTGCGTCATTTAAGTGAACCCTAGAAAAATCAATATTTTCTAATGAATCAATGTTATACTTTTGCTGTGAAAAAATATGTAAAACTACTTCTTTATTCTTTAATAGTTCAAACATACCGTCTATACCTCTATTACTATAAAAACTACCAAAATAAGCTATATTTATTTTTGAATCATCAATTCTATATTCAGTTTTAATGACATTACACCAATTTGAGGAAATAACTGGATGAGGTGCAACAATGCATTTATCGTTATATTTAACATCATCCCATGTGTTTAACAACTCGTTATTCTCCTTCATGAAGTTTTTTTGATTATCATTGTTTAATATGACTTTATCAGCATTTTCAAAAACAAAGCATTCAATATCATACCAAAAATTATTTAAAAAACTGTCATCCCCATCATAATTAAGTGATGGTTTCCTCACTTCACATTCAGCAGTCATATATAATGGATCAGAGAACTCTGCATACCAAAACGCCTCGGGATGTGCTTTTTTATAATAATATGCTGCCACATGAGAAGCTGGCCACATACTCCGTGAGTATATGTATTGATATGATTTATTCTCCTCCATTATTTTCGCAGAGGATTTCACTCCCCATTCATACTGTGCCTTTTCATTCCAATATGCTTTTCCATATATTTTTCTATCATTGTATTGTGATTTAGCGAAAAACATATCAAAAAAAATGTCTTTTGTCCGTATGGCACTCATGTCTGCGCAAATAATATCCCAACATATTAATTCATTAGCAATTGAATCAATTTCTCTCAATCGTTTTGTGGCAACAAAAGCCGAAGCATCCACAAATGGAGAAAAATTATGACAAAAAGCAATGCCTTTTTTTGCAGAAAAATTTCCTTTGTTTAAGCACTGTGACTTGCATTCAGAAATCATTTTTTTTGCTGTTGTTCTTTCTATATCACTGAGTATGTTAGAAAAAGCATTTAGCATATGATTTTCTTGTGCTTGAATCAGTACATAAACAAATCTTTTGTGCATCATAGGTATTTCTTCAGTAAATATATATTTTTCTATATATTCAATTACTTTAATCCTGTCCTCAATGTAAAATTTCATTTTCTCTTTTATGCTTGGCCTGCTTAAACTCTCATCTCGAACTCTTCTAATATATGATTCCTTACTGTTACTATTCACAACATAAAATGGTTTGTTCATTTTATATGCGTTTTCGCACCAAAAAACCACATCTTCTGTATTCGTAAAACCCTCATTTACAGGGGAAAAAACTTCTTTTAATAATTTTGCGCGATATAATTTCCCGCAAATAGTCACGAATAATGAGGTTAATTGATGATAATCATTATGCAAACCTTCTCCTGCTTGCCTTATAACATTATTAATATAAGTATTTTCAGCTACTTTTCCATCCTTTTCAAGATTAGACATTTTCCCACATACGATGTCAATGTTTTCATCAGCATATGATACTAATTCAGCAATTAATCCACATGTTAAATAGTCATCATCATCCAAAAAATATATATATTCACCTTTTGATTTTTTTATTGCGGCATTCCTTGCAACTGAGGCACCTTTCTCTTTTTCAAAAATGACGGTGATATTCTTATGGACATGGTATTTATCACGAATTTTTTTATAATACTCTTGATTCCCTCCATTAACACAAATTATTATTTCTATTTTTTCAGGTGAATAAGTTTGTTTGAGGACAGAATCGATACATTGTTCTATCCATTCATTTTCTTTATATGTTGGAATAATTATGCTTATTGTTTTAGATTTTTCCTCTGAAGAAAGTGATTTTTTTTCTTTAATAGCTTTCTTGATTTTTCGTGCAAAATTATATAATTTTACTTCGACTAATCGTTCATACATTTTATTTTCTTTATTTGCTTTATATAAACGATTATTTAATTCTTTCGATTTTTCTTCTTCTATTGATAATTCCTTTTTTATTATTAATAACTGATTTGAAAGTTCATTTGCTTTTTTTTCAGTTTCGACTATAATATCATTTTGTTTTTTACTACTTATTTGAAGATTAAAAATCGAACTTTTTAATTTGGCAATATTATGTTGATTCTCCTCAGATTCGGTAATTAATATTTTATTTTGTTTGAGTAATTCGTATATCTTTTTTTCTTTCTCCCTTATATCTTGCTCTTTTTCCGAAAGTTCGGTACTAAGTTGTGCCAACTCCTGTTGCAAAATATCAGAGGCTTCTTTTCTTGCCTCATATTCTAAAAGCGTTTTGTTTAATTTTTCAATTTCAAGCTCAAGAGATGAGATTTTGCCTTCAGCATCTCTATTCTTTTTATTTCTTACTTCTATCCCTTCTTTGGCGGTTGCCAAGTCGCTTTGTGCCTCCTCTAACTTTGAAGAAGCCTCTTGCAGCGTTCTCTTCGTTAGCTCGTTTTCTTCTCTAAGTGATTTTAATTCATATTCCTTGATCTTATTCTCGTATTCAAGGTCATATGAGCGAGTTAAAACATCTGAATAATCGCTTGTTATCTTATTCAGATCTTCCGTCCTGGCAGAATGATCAGCTCTTAAAGTATCCAGCTTGATAGTTTTTTCATTAAGAAGCAGTTTGAGATCGTATATATCCTTTTCTTGTTCCCTTATATTCTGGTCGTATTTTTCTTTAAGGGAAGTGAGTTTATTAATTTGTTCTTCATTTTGCTCTTTTATTTTTTTCAGTGTGGCTTCCAGTTCGTTGATTTTTTTGTTAGCTGTCTCAACTTTAACATTGCTGCTATTATGCCAACTGAGCACCCTGTCTATGCCGGCTTGTTTTCTGCTGTCGATTTTAAAGAAAGCATCTTCCAGCTTTTCAATAAAATTTTCGTCAAATTGTATTTTGGATTCTTTATTTGATAAATCCGCAAAAAGCCCCAGCCAGCTTTCAATAAAAACAATATCAGACACATAGATTCTTTCATTTATCTGTCTGAATATTTCAAGAAAATAATATGTCCTCTTATGATCAGGAAAAGGATTTATGCCGAATGGTACGGTCACTATAAGTCTGCCATCTTCGGTCAGCAGATTTTTTGCTTTTTCGAGGAAAAGCACAGGACTGAAAACATGCTCGAGGACCTCACCCATGATCACACAGTCAAATTTGCTGTCAAACTTATGACAGAGAAAATCGTCACATACGAAAGTCAGGTTGTCGCCGATACCCTCGCTCATCTTATCGTTTTCCGCATATTCTATCCTTGAACGCTCGGAGTCGATCCCCACGACCGTTTTGCCTTCTTTGGCCAGCAGTATAGAAGTGATCCCCTGCGAACACCCCACATCGAGAACAGTATCTCCTTTTACATTTGAGCGTATCCAATCTATCCTCTTATAAGCGTCTTCCTTTGACTGTTCGCCCAGTTCACCTTTGTATGCCTGGCTTATCCTATCCAGCATCTTTTCGTCCATCTTACAACTCCCTTTCCAATATCTCTCTGATCCTCTCGCTGGCTTTGCCGTCTCCGTAAGGATTCTTTGCTTTGCTCATCTTTTCGTATTCGCCCCTGTCGGTCAGCAGGAGCCTGAATTCGTCGTATATATGATCTTCTTCGGTGCCCACCAGCTTGAGGGTCCCGGCTTCTATGCCCTCAGGCCTTTCTGTGGTATCTCGCATTACGAGAACCGGTTTTCCCAAGGATGGGGCTTCCTCCTGTATGCCGCCGCTGTCAGTGAGGATCATATAAGACCTTGCCAGGAAATTATGAAAATCTATGACTTCCATAGGGTCCGTCAGCTTTACTCTTTCATGGTCTCCCAGAACTTCTTTTGCTGCTGAACGAACAGCAGGATTTAGATGCACCGGGTATATCACCTTGACATCATAGAATTCATCGACTATCCGCCTTATGGCTCTGAACATGCTGTGCAGATGTTCTCCGAGATTTTCCCGTCTGTGTGCCGTCAGCATGATGAGGCGGCCCCCATCTGCCCACTTCAGGAGCGGATGGTCATATGCAGGCCGGACAGTGGTCTTGAGGGCGTCTATGCCGGTGTTACCTGTCACATATATGTCCCCCGACGGTTTACCCTCTCTCAGCAGATTCTGCCTTGCTTTTTCCGTGGGTGCGAAGTGATATTTTGCGATTATCCCTGTAGCCTGTCTGTTAAATTCCTCAGGATATGGCGAATATATATCGTAGGTACGGAGGCCGGCTTCCACATGGCCCACCGGTATCTGTTCATAGAAACACGCCAGGGCTGCCGCAAATGTGGTCGTCGTATCTCCATGTACCAGGACTGCGTCCGGCCGTTCTTTCTCAAGAACTCCTCTGATCGACAGCATTATGTTTGAAGTGATGTCAAAAAGAGTCTGGCGTTCTTTCATTATAGAAAGGTCATGATCAGGCTCCACTTCAAAGGTATCCAGCACCATGTCAAGCATCTGTCTGTGCTGACCTGTCACGCAGACTATGGTGCTCATCTTTTCGGATTTTTTCAGTTCTTTTATCACCGGGCACATCTTGATGGCCTCAGGCCTGGTCCCGAACACTGCCATTACTTTTTTCATCAGTTTTCTCCGTACATGAATCTGCTGTAGGCGTCGAGCACCTCTTTTGCATCACCGAACATCATCTGCCGGCTGTTGTTGAGCCAGAGGACTTTGCTGCACAGTTCTTTCAGCTGGCCGACGCTCTGGGATACGATTATCACGCTCCTGCCTGAGTCGTTGATCATGCCCTTTATCTTTGCTGAGCTCTTTTTCTGGAATCTTATGTCTCCTACGCTCAGCACTTCGTCTATGAGGAGCACATCCGTCGCCAGGATAGAACTTATGGAAAAGGCCAGCTTGGAATACATGCCGCTGGAATATGTCTTGACCGGCTTGTCTATAAAATCGCCTAGTTCTGAGAATTCGATTATCTCGTCCATCTTGGCTTCTATCTCTTCTTTGCTGAAGCCCATAGCATAGCCGGAAAGGTATATGTTGGTCCTGCCGGGCAGCCTGCTCTGAAAGCCTACGCCCAGAGCCAGCAGGGATGTCCTGTCGCAGTTTATCCTCATGTGGCCTCCGTCTATGCCGTAGATCCCGGCTATGGCCCTCAGGAGAGTGCTCTTGCCCGATCCGTTAGCTCCCACTATGCCGATGGTCTCCCCTTTATACATATTGAATGTGACTCCGTCGACGGCGGTGAAATAGTTTGCTTTCTCCTCAGCCGACTTTTTTAGTATCCTTTTCAGAAATGTCCTGTAACCTGTGGGCTTGGTGTTCCTGTAGTTTATCTTTACATTTTTGAGAGAAATAATGGGTCTTTCTTCAATCATCTATATTACCTTCATGTATTCGTTTTCTTTTCTGTATAACAGATTCGCCCCTATAATGATAAAGACGATGCCTATACATATCCAGTAGCCCATCCGCATGTAGTCGGCGTTGAGGGACAGCATGAGAGCGTTCCTGAACTGCACTATCAGAAATCCCGTCGGACACACCATGTTATAAATGCTGAGGAGACCCTCCGAAAACCTGTCCAGCGTGTAGAATACTCCTGACATGTAGAACAGGAATCTGAGTATCACTGACATCACATTGCTGAAATCTGCGATATATACACCTATAAAGGCGCTTATCAGGGCGACTCCGTATGTGAAGATGACGAGGGTTACCAGCACCGGGATTATATTGAGGATATAGGGCCATACATCCAGTCCGAGCACCGCTGCGCTTATAAGACATATTCCAAGGGAGATCAGCATCTTCACAAAGTTGACCATCTCCACCATGAACACCAGCATTATCTTTGGTATGTACGCTTTGATTATCACGGCAGCGTACGACCTTATCACTCCCACGGAACTTGCGACCGTTGCACTGAAAAAATTCCATACAGTGAGTCCTGCGAATACAAAGAGCCAGATGTTATCTACATTGCTGCCGAATATATAAGTGGTGATGAACGCATATACGAACATGAACAACAGCGGATCGAGGATCCACCACAGCCATCCCAGATACGAGTCGGCCACCTGTGTTTTTAACTCGGAAACGGCCGAAAAAGCCGCATAGTTGAAATATCTCTTAAAGTCTCTTATTGCTCTCATTTACTGTCTGTCCTGTCAATATATTCATTTACATCCTTTCCGTACAGCTCGGTAATCTGACCGATCATATCGAGGCACTCCTTCTGTTCCTCCCTATCGACCAGGAAGAGTTTATCAAGATACCAGTTGATAACAAAGTAGTCGAGCCGTCTGTTTATGTATTCCTCTAATATTCCGTATCTTTCAAAACGCCGCACCTGTTCCTTTTCAAGGATCAGGGACTTCTCAAAAAAAGAAGTATCGAGAGTATTGACGGATGACCCGCTCCTCTCGGCGTAATATATGTGGATAGGCAAATTGAGATAATACGCAGACTTCGCATTTATCATGAGTTCCTGAAAGAACAGAGAATCCTCTCCGTAGGCCCCTTCCACATTGGTGATATCATTATCTAAAATGAACTGTCTTTTTATTACACAGCCCTGAACGCTTTGCGGCCTTAGGTTTTCTTTTATCAGACATTCTCTCGGGTTTAAGATATATGTATCCTTGAAAAGAAGTCCAAGTTTTGAAATGGTCTTATCCGTCCTCGTATATATGCTGCCAAAGGCCATGTCACAGTCTTTTTCCTTGATCTTTTGAAGCAGCCTGGCATATCCGTCGCTTATGGCCTCATTGTCCGGATCCAAGTATGTGACATATTTTTCCGCGGCAAGTTGCACGCCCTTGTTCCTCGGCCTTGCTGCGCTGCCGCTTCCGCCATCGTTGAAATAAAACGGGATAATATTATCATATCTTTTGCTCAAGTCATCAACTATATCCAGCGTTGCCTGATCTGTTGATCCGTCGTCTACGAGATATATGTTCATCCTGTCAAATATGCTGCTGCGGAGCAGGCTTCTGAAGCAGCGGCCATAAAGATATTCCCCGTTGTTATATACGGGCACGATGACAGCCAGTTCCTTCTTCTCATTCGAAATTTTTTTAACTTCGTTGATCTGGAACCGATCTATCTTTAACCCGTTACCCTGTAATGGGCCAAGTTCCGTCATGAAAGTATCGCAGGCCTCTCTTTGGACCATTGATTTTCCGGGATCCGCCGGGCCTGTCACCAGGTCGTATTCCTTGCCGGGACAGTCTGTGTCCTTTGTCACAAAATCACAGTCTGAAAACTTGAACCCGTTGACCAGATCCGTTATATAATCCCTTTCATAAGTGTTTTTTTCATCCCAAAATGCTATATAGTCAAATTCAGCGTTTTCAAGCTCGTCAGCCGTGCAGAGGATCTTTTTCTCATAAGTCTGCTTGTTGAACATCTCAATGATCTCAGCTGACTTTCCGCAGCAGAGGACGGCTACCGTCTTTTGAGCAAATCTTTTTGGCAGGCCGCTTTTTTTGAAAATGAAGTTGAGCCTGTCATATACGGTGCAGTCTGACATGACATTTCTGAGATTGTCTGCCCTCATCCTGTCCAGTTCATCCTGCGCATATCCGGAAATTATATTACCCGCTTCTTCTTTGTTATTTATAATAAACAGACCGGGGAAATTTTCAGAAACCGCAAGGGCATAGTTAGACAGAATCATACATCCAAGGGCCTGCAGTTCATATACCCTCATGGCGCACATGGTGCTGCTGTCCTGTACGGTGTTGATATTTATGTTGAAATCAAACAGCTTGTGTACCTGTTGTAGCAGACTGTGTTCAATAGGCGGTACAGTAAATCTCTGATATGCCCTCGGATATTTATAACCAGGCAGTTTGACTTCCACATTTCTGTCAGCAATCATCAGGTTGTGATCTGACTCTATAACACCGTCAAATACTGTCCTCATGTCTGCACAGCGGTTTTTGTATATGTCCATCCAGCTTCCGGCAAAGAAAACCGTATTATCGTTTCGATCCGTGTTTATCCCTATGGGATTGTGGAAAAGCGGATTGACGCCGTATTCCAGCACGAATACATTGTCATTGCGAGTGTCCTCTCTATACTTTTCCACCAGTTCACGGCACGATGTAAATATGAAGTTGCTGGCCTTGGCGATGGGAAGGAATCGCTGATAACTTATAGGATCTTCGATGGACTGGAAAAAGGTAACTATATCGTGATCATTGGCATAGCTGAAAACCCGGGGGATCATTCCGTGATTTATTTCGCCGTACCATTCGTCCCCTTCCATGCCATGCCAGCAACTTACATACAACAGGCAGTCGATCATCTTATTATCTATCAGCTCACGATAATTATCGGGAGTAACCGTTACAAGGCCGACTGCATCCTTGTAATAGTTGTACATGAATTCATCGGTGATTATACCGACGGTAAGATCGCATTTATCGTAATATGAAGACTCCGTCCTGCCGTTCATCTTGCCGGCAGCGACCAGGGTCTCCTCATACAGCTGTGTGTTTATCTTCTCTGTATTGCTCAACGATATGGTCACAGGTATCTCTCGTACGAGACTTATCAACTTGTTCACTACTCTGCGAAAAGTGAGATGCCGCAGTTTGACCAGATATTTGTTCATTTCTATACGATTAAATGATTTTTCTCCTTTATCTTATCGAGCTGTTCCAGAAACTGACGGTGTTTGACCGTCAGGACAGCCAGGTTGGATCTTTCGAGGGCCTCGTCCAGACTGTAGATAGGAATACCGTCCTTTTCTTTCAATTCTGTGTTAGGTTCACAGCCGATGACTGTATATCCCCTTTCCATCAGCGCTTTGGCCAATACTACTGACGGCGATTCTCTCAGATCGTCGATATCGGCCTTGAAAGCAAGCCCAAGGATGGCTATGACGCAGTCTTTGCTGCCATGTATCTTTTCCTCGATCTTATCCACAACAAAATATGGCTTATGATCGTTGACATTCCTCGCGGCAGCTATTACTTTTGCTGAATCCTTGAACTGTTCGATGAGGAACCACGGATCCACGGAAATACAGTGACCTCCTACGCCCACACCCGGTGAGAGTATATTCACTCTCGGATGTTTATTCGCCAGGGATATAAGTTCGTTAACATCAATGTTCAGTTCATCACAAATGATAGAAAGCTCGTTGGCAAACGCAATGTTTACATCACGGAAAGAATTTTCCGTAAGTTTGCACATCTCGGCCGTCACATCATCTGTGACATACACCTTGCCGGTGGTCAGAAAGGATTCGTAGATTGCTTTAGCTTTAAGAGCAGCTTCTTTTTGCTCTGCACCGATGATCCTGTCGTTGTGGAGAAGCTCGTGAAGTATCCTGCCGGGCAGTACCCTTTCCGGGCAATGTGCGGTGTAAAATTCGTTTCTCCCAAGACCGCTCAGCTCGCACAGCATATCTGTCATTTTCTTTGTCGTATAAGGAGGGACCGTTGATTCGAGTATGACCAGATCCCCTTTTTTCAGATTTTGAGCAACTTTCTCCGTCGCTGAAAAAACATAGGAAAGATCAGCCTTTTTCTCCCTTTCGATCTTCTGAAAAGGGGTGGGCACGCAGATTATGTAAACATCCGTCTCCTGAAGCTGATCAAAGGCCCGGAATGTGCCTGCCTCAGTCACCTGTGTGAGTTCTTCCTGCAGGCCCTTTTCTATGATATGGAGCTTGCCTCTGTTCAAAGTGTCCACTACATCCTTATTGGTATCGTAACCGCATACCTCATAGCCGTTGAGAGCAAAAGCTATGGCCGTCGGCAGACCTATATATCCCAATCCGAGCACACTGATCTTCATCCTGTTTTTCTTATCCTCCTTCGTTCGTCTAACACGATCTTTGCATATGTGATTATCGTTTTATTTTCTCTTATCCTTGTTGGTTTGCATATCATCCTGAAAAGCCATTCGAGGCCTATTTTTCTTATTATCACAGGCGCTCTCTTGGCGTGTCCGCTTATGACATCCACGCTGCCGCCGACGCCCATTATGAGCCTGACATTGTGCAGCTTGTCTGCGTTGTTGTATATGAAGATCTCCTGCTTCGGACTTCCCAGAGCTACAAAGAGTATCGTTGCTCCGCTCCTGTTTATGGCTCGTACAACTTCATCGTCTTCATGGTCATATCCGTCCATCCCGCCGACAATATGGACATTTTCCTTTCGCAGTTTGTCTACTGCGTCTCTCAGGCTCTCAGGAGTTGCTCCGTATATGTATATCCCGTATTGCCTTTCGTCTGATTCCTTTGCCAGCGTATGACAGAGCAGAGACATGAGATCTGTTCCCGTTATGCGGTTTTGGATCCTGTTGCCGAGCAGTTTCGAGGCCAGGATGATCCCATATCCGTCCGGTATCAGGATGTCTGCCGACTTTAAGGCTTTGCCCGTGATCTCGCTTTCATGTGCCAGCGCCACTTTTTTGGGATTAAATGCGAGTATGATCTTTCTCTGTCCGGCGGCTATAGATCGCTCAATGTAATGCAAAAAATAATCATATGTTGTATCACATACCTGAAAGTCAAACAAAGAAACAGTTTCAAGATATCCGTCACTGTCCTTAACTTTTTCTAAAGCGCCATCCATTACCACCAGCTCCAAGGGAAATATCTTATATTTTCGTAAATATTATACCCCCCCATATCATTTTGTCAACAATAAAATATGCCTCCCCCGTTGTCAAATTCCGGGAAAGGCATATCCATATGATCCGTCTTTACATCTGGTTCTTCAGGTTGCGGGCCATTTCGGTCACATCCTGCCCAACATTGCTCATTTCCTGCCTGACTCCTTCAAGGTCTCTGGCAGTATTTTTTATATCATGCTTGAGCTGCTGTTTTGCGGCTGGTTTCATAAAACCGTAGGCTACCGCGGCCGCAGTTCCAAGAGCGGCCAATGTCACCATTGCGGTGGTCGTTGTTTTTTGCATTTGATCACTCCCTTTCAGTATTATTATCGCAAAAAAGAAAGGGAATATTACATGAATAAAATAGAAATCAGACTATGAAGCCGCCGCCGACCACTATGTCACCATTATAGTATACAATGGACTGGCCCGGCGCCGGCGCCCGCTGCGGATCGCAAAATGTTGTGATAATTTTTTTATCGTCAACTTTTTTGTTGTCTTTGCTGATTTCTCCACTGTCTATGACCTTTATGGAACATTCTGCCGGCCGTGCAGTATACCTTATTTTTGCTTTCAGTTTTTTCCCTTCAAACCTATGAGCCGCAAGACCAGTAAAGAAAATATCACTGCATATCACTTCTTCTTTGAACAGTTCATCGTTGCTGCCCAGTACCACAGTGTTATTTTCCTTATTTATCCTTATCACATAAGCAGGCTTTCCGAGCGCTATCCCAAGGCCTTTTCTCTGGCCTACGGTGTAGCTGGTTATCCCCTTATGGCGGCCCAGGATGTTTCCGTTTTCATCGACAAAATTTCCGGCAGGAGATCTGAAGCCTTTTTCCCCGATAAACCGGGCGTGATCTTCTGATCCTCCCAGGAAGCATATCTCCTGGCTATCCTTCTTTTCGGCATTTTCCATGCCGTGAGATCTTGCTATCTCCCTGATCTGTTCCTTATCTTCAAAATCACCAAGAGGAAATATCAGCCTTCTGAGTACATCCTGTCCCAGTCTGTAAAGCATATAGGACTGATCTTTCTTTTTACTTGCACTCATCTTTGGATAAAACAACCCTGTATCTTTGTCAAAATATATCCTGCAATAATGGCCTGTGGCTATATGATATGCGCCTATCTCGTCGGCTTTTTCAATGAGCTTTCGGAATTTTACCTGAGGGTTGCAGATGACGCACGGGTTTGGTGTGCGGCCGCTCATGTATTCGTCGCAGAAATCATTTATTATCAATCGGTTGAATTCAGACGAAACATCTTCACATATGAGCTGGATTCCGAGTTTATGGGCCAGTTCCTGCGCCTCTTTGAGTCCCTGCCTGTTGCATCCGGTGACATCGAAATAATATCCGGTCACATCAAAGCCTTTTTCTGTCAACAACAAAGCGGCGGCAGTGCTGTCCACTCCGCCGCTCAGTCCGAGCAACACTTTGTTCTTATTCTTCTGTTTCTCCATGGTCGTCGTCCTCATCGGCTTCAGGATCGTAACCTTCAAGAGCGGCATAATATTTCCCATGTTTCTGGGCGTAATCATATATGGCGTTCTTTATTGCCTTGTCTGCCAGAACGGAACAGTGTACCTTTACAGGCGGCAATCCTCCCAGATTATCTATGATCTGCTTGTTTGTCACTTCAAGCGCCTCTTCAACAGTCTTTCCGATTATCATCGTAGTAGCCATGCTGGAGGAAGCGATGGCACTGCCGCAGCCGAAAGTCTTGAACTTGGCGTCTGTTATCACATCATTTTCGTCTACATTTATCTGGATCTGCATCATATCGCCGCACACAGGGCTTCCGTATACGCCTGTTCCATCAGGATTTTCCAGTTCACCTACATTTTTCGGATTTAAAAAGTTGTCCATTACGATATCGTTATATAGAGCCATTTTTTTACCAGCCTTTCTTTGCGTTTACAGAGGATATTTCTCTGAGTCTTGCTACAACGGTCTTGAGATTATCTACCACATAATCTATGTCTTCTTTTGTTGTCATATCTCCAACGGTGAACCTTACAGTGCCGTGGATCATCTCGTCAGGGACCCCAAGCGCCGCCAGCACATGGGATGGTTCAAGGGATTTTGATGAACATGCTGACCCTGTTGATACGCTTATCCCAAACTGATTGAGAAGAAGCAGGATGGATTCACCCTCGATATATTCAAATGTCACATTGAGGTTTCCAGGGTGCCTTCCGTCCATGGTACCGTTTACAAATGTATCCGGGATCTCGCTGAGTATCCTGTCCTTAAGGTAATCTCTCATTTGAGAGCTGTGTTTTACATGGGCGTCAAAATTTTCTTTTGCAAGCTGCGCTGCCTTTCCGAAACCCACGATGCCTGCCAGGTTTTCTGTTCCTGCACGCCTGTTGTTTTCCTGAGCTCCGCCATGCATATAGTTATCTATCCTCACGCCCTTCCTGATGAAAAGCGCTCCTATACCCTTGGGCCCATATATCTTATGCGACGACATGGACATCATGTCTATACCCATATCTTTCACATCTATAGGGACATTGCCAAGAGCCTGTACGGCATCGGTGTGGAAGAGTATCTTGTGTTTCTTTGCGATGGCGGCAGCTTCTTTGACAGGCTCGATGGTTCCGATCTCATTGTTGACAAGCATGATACTTATGAGTATCGTCTTATCCGTTATGGCATCTTCAAGCTGTTTCAGGTCTACCCTGCCGTCTTTATCTATGTCCAGGTAAGTAACATCATATCCTTCCTTTTCCAGATATGCGCAGGAATGGAGCATGGCATGATGCTCCACTTTTGTTGTTATTATGTGATTCCCCTTTGCTCTGAACTTTTCTGCTGTTCCGAACACGGCCCAGTTATCTGCTTCCGTTCCTCCGGCCGTAAAATAGATTTCAGACGGATCGGCATTTATGAGAGCGGCTACCTGCTGTCTGGCCTTGTCAACAGCTTCTTTTGACTCCAGGCCCATGTCATACAGACTTGACGGATTGCCGAATTTTTCAGTGAAATAAGGGATCATTTCTTTTAATACTTCTTCCTTTACGGGAGTAGTTGCTGAATAGTCCAAATATACATTTCTCATTTTGTGTAAATGCTCCTTTGCTTTTGTCCTATTTATTTCATCAACTTATTATACCAAAAAATCCGCACATTTAAACACATCTTTAATAAAATTGAGCCAATTTATACCTGTTATCTTCTTTTACGCATATTACCTGATATGTATGGGAGAATTCTTCCCTGCCGTCCAATCCTTCTGCTTCCCACCGCATGGTCACATCTGCGCATATCATATCTTCATGGGAATCAGTTATGCGTATATGTTCAAATTGGTATTTCTTCACCTGTTCAATATCTGTCCTGAAATATCTGTCTATATTTTCAATGTCCGTCTGCATCAACAGGTCGGTCTCCATATATGCTATCGTTTCTATTGCCTCATCCCTTCCGATTTCCCCTGCATAAAAACCGGCCATTGTATCTGTCCTCTGACTTATGAGATCCCTGATTATGGCCTCCTGGCTGTCTCCTGCGGCCAGTGCAGTTGCCAGTCCAACAGTCCCGCAGACCGTCAGTATGATCACCCATATCCTTTTTTTCATTTCATCCCCCTTGTCTGTCATAAAAGACTTTCTTTTATGATAAAACAAGGGGAATGAAAAACTTGTCAGAATTTCTGTTCCCCTCTAACTTTTATTGGATTTTCTTTTCTTCTTCAGCTTCAGCCTCTTTTTGGCCTTTTATCATATCAAGCTGGAATCTGAGATTATCTTTAAAAGAATCTATGTATTCTCTGTATAACTTTTTTTGTTCTGCAAGCTCTTCTTCTGAAAGGCCTTCTGTTTTCTTCTTTTTAGCCAGCTGATTTATCCTGTCTATTTTTTCTTTTGTTATCATTGTTCTGCTCCTGTATCATTACTGATGATAATTATATTATCTTTCATGACATAAAGCAAGCAGATCCGTCCGCTTTTCTTTTTATCCTACTTTTCTTTCCAGTCTGAGCTTATCTGCTATTATGGCGATAAACTCGCTGTTTGTCGGTTTCCCTTTGTCGGTCTTGACCGTATAACCGAACAGGGAGTCCAATGTCTCCAGTTTGCCTCTGTTCCACGCTATCTCGATGGCATGTCGTATGGCCCTTTCTACTCTGCTTGGGGTTGTATTGTTCATGGATGCTATAGCAGGATAAAGCTCCTTGGTTACAGCGCTGAGGAAATCCATGTTGTTTACCACAAGTGTTATGGCATCTCTCAGATACTGATAACCTTTTATATGTGCAGGAACACCGACTTCATGTATGAGATTGGTTATATCTATCTCAAGATCGTTGTTCAATATAGATTCTTTCATCACAAGGGATCTTCTAAGATTGGTATTATTGTCATCTCCGCTTAGTGCCCCGTAAGTAGGATCATTCATCTGGTTTATCCTCTTTATGAGGAGTCCCAGGTTGATCGGTTTGACGAGATAATATTGGGCTCCCATTTCCATTGCTTTCTGTATCATCGAATCCTGGCCTACTGCCGATGTCACTATGACTTTCGGATATTTTTTCAATTGGGTTGTGTTGAGTGCTTCCAGCACTCCGAAACCGTCCAGATGAGGCATGATCAGATCCAGTATCAGGATATCGGGACATTGGCTGTCATCCTTTAGGATCTCCATTGCTTTTATTCCATCGGATGCCGTAAAAATGATCTCCATGTTATCCTGTTTTCTTACATAATCCCTGACAACATCGCAGAAATCCTGATTATCGTCTGCTACACCAATTTTGATCTTTTTCATTTTTTCCTCCTGTGCACACAAATATTTTCCTGTTTTGTCATTTTTTTCATGTCGTATTTTTAGTTTAATATAACGGTCTTTGCCACGGAAAATTATTTTTAACCAATTTGTTACGCTTTTCGACGCAACACAATATTTTGTGCCTCATTCGGTCAAACTTCGGCTTTCTTCCACCATCCATTCAGCAAAAATTCCATAACCTTTTGTCGGGTCGTTGACAAAAACATGTGTGACTGCCCCTATGATACGGTCGTTTTGTATTATGGGGCTGCCGCTCATTCCCTGTACTATGCCTCCGCAGTATCCCAGAAGTTCTTTATCAGTTACGGTTATCTCAAGGCCGCGGCTTCCGGCTTCTTTCTGGCGGTTTACCTTTGTGATAAGCACATCGAAGCTTTCAACTTTATTGCCGTCTATGGTAGTAAGGATCTTGGCCGGACCTTCTTCGATCTGGTCCTGTGTTGCCATGACCATTGGCTCTGCCGCCGATCCTGCCTCATTGCCTGTTCCGATGCAGTAGATGCCGAACTGGCTGTTTTTTGCCACAGTACCCAAAGGAGCCTCATCTTCATAAAAGATTCCTCTTATTTCTCCCGGTATGCCGGCTTCCCCTTCTTTTACAGCTCTCACCTCTGTTTTCAGGAGCGTTCCCTCACCGGCCTGAAGTAAAGTATCAGTCTTGCTTTCATATATTCCATGTCCCAGGGCGGCATATACATTTGTTTCCGGATCGTAAAAAGACAGCGTGCCTATGCCTGCGATCTTTTCTTTCACCCAGATCCCTATCTTTTTAGTGCCTGTGTTACGGTCAGTCACCGGTTCAACCGAAAAATCCAGTATCTGGTCTTTTCTGGAAACCTGGATCTCCAATGAACCGGAAGCTTTTTCGACAATTTGTGTCACCTCGTCTGCATAATATACTTCCTGACCGTTTATGGAAAGTATCATATCTCCGACCTGTATGCCCGCATCAAGGCCAGGGTTCACTATCTCATTGTCTGCCTCTATCTCTTCAAGGCCTACAACCAGTACACCTTTTACATTCATCCTTATCCCCACCGACTGTCCGCCGGGAATAAGGATTTTTTCACTGACTACCCGGACAGCCTCCTGCGTGCTGTCCGTCTGTCCCAGTATCACACCTGCACCGCCTATTACAGCAATGGTCAGGATAAAGACCAGAAGCGATCTTCTGATATTTTTTTTCATCTGCAACAAGCCTCAACTCTCAAAATCTTGTAAAAGAGCGGCCAGCTCCTCCTGATCTGCCACCGTTATACCTTCGTCAAAAGATTTCTGGTCATCAGGAGTCAGGACATCGTACACTATATCCGTGTCCTCTAACTTTACTTGGTTTCCCTTCTCATCCACAAAGAATACCGAAACATTGCTGCCGTCTTTCCTAACAACATAATATGAATGCAAGCCTGATGAGATGTCATCATTTTCCATTACATCTCCGTCTCCGCTGCCGCCGGTATGTTCTGCGGCTGATCCTCCGTCATCTGATCCGCTATCTTGGATCTGTTCCTGCTGCTCCTGGCCCTCTTGTCCGGTTTCTGTCTGAGCGTTTACTTGAGCATCATCCTGAGGAGTACTGTCCTTTGGCCATAACAGCGCTGCGACCAGCAGGCATAATGTTATTACAAGTGCTGTATATACAAAGATCCTGTAGTTTTTCTTCTGTCTCGTAAACATATTATCACCTCGTGAATATTGTTTACATTTCAGGAAAATATTATACAGTGATATGATCTTTCATTTCGGCAAAAGTTTTTTCACCTATACCGCTTATTTCCATCAGTTCTTCAATGGATGAAAAATTCCCGCTGCTCTGTCTGTATTCAATGATCTTTTGCGCCGTTGCAGGCCCTACTCCCGGTATTTCCTGGAGCTGGTCCGAGTCAGCCCTGTTGATGTTTATCTTTCCATCCTGCTCTCCGCCGCCTGATATCTGCTTGTCAGATTCTGATCCTTCTGCATATATGATGATCTTTTGACCATCCTGCACTTCTTCTGCACGGTTTATCGTCTCCACATCTGCATCGTCCGTTATGCCGCCTGCCTTTTCAATTACCTGAAAGAGCCTGGTGCCTGCCTTGACCTTGTAGACACCCGGTGAATTGACACATCCGCTGATGTCAACATAGATCTCATCTTCATCTTTGCCGGTTTCTTCAGTCGTATCCATACTGTTTTCTTCCGTCAGGACTGTTTCTGTGTCCGCCTGTCCATTTTGCCGGACATCGCCGTCATCACCAACATCGGCACCATGCACATCGAGCATTTGGGCTCCCGGGAGGGCATTTTACACGCAAAGCTGGAAATTTTACAGGGCCTGCGTCCCGGCGGACGGCTGGTTTACAACGGAGATGAGATGCTCCTGTGGAACCTGCGGGGGACCGGGACGGTTGCGCCGGTTTATTTTGGATTGGAAAACGGCGCCTGTCAGGTGACCGGCTCTCAGGTGCGGGAGTCGGAAGGGCGCATCGACTTCACCGTGACGGCGGAAGGGGAGCAGGGGCTGGGGCACTCGGTACTGCGGACGGTGTTCCCCACCGCCCGTGAGCTGGAGGGGCGCTATCCCTATTTAAAGGAGAAGCCCTGGCTGCTGCCGTGGGCCTGGGGGCAGCGGCTGGTCCGCTACGCCGGA
>ERZ779866.14-NODE-14-length-158176-cov-12.709931_pt1 | contig 158176 bp, 146 predicted proteins | sample MGYA00511248_ERZ779866 | MGnify/ENA primary metagenome ERZ779866 (study PRJEB29588, sample SAMEA2155758) | human gut metagenome | biome: human gut; feature: human-associated habitat; material: faeces | place: Denmark | collected 2008/2010 ... | reverse complement strand
CCTTTTTATTCGCACTTCACAGACCATAAAAATTTCTCAAAACGCTCTTGACAAAAGGCTCTCGCTGCATATAATATGAAAGCATGAACAAGTGCTCATATATTCATCAGACATACATGCAGTCGCCAATCAACTCATGATGTCATCTATCGAAGGAGGGATCATATGCCAGATAACCGTGAGAGAGAAAATCTGGAGATATGCGAAGTTCCTGTTATTCATGAAGATGTCCTTGCAAGAGTCAAAGAAAAAATGCCGGATGAGGACCCGGTATATGAAGTTTCAGAGTTGTTCAAGGTGTTTGGCGACTCCACCAGAGCCAGGATCATCTGCGCCCTCAACATTGAGGAGATGTGCGTCTGTGATTTGTCTGCGCTGCTGAATATGACCCAAAGCGCCATCAGTCACCAGCTGCGTCTTTTAAAGGTGTCCCGGATCGTAAAGAGCCGCAAGCAGGGGAGAGTCGTCTACTATTCTCTGGATGACGCCCACATAGGAGAAATTTTTGCCATGGCATTTGACCATGTAATGGAAGAACGGGAGGGGTAAAAAACTATGGACAGCAAAAACAATGAGGCAATGGCCGCACACAGCCATGTGTGCGAGGGGAACGGCTGCGCATGCTGCCATGACCACACGCACGAACATCACGATGAACACCACCACGATCACAATGAACACGACTGCTGTCACGAGCACGACCACGGACATCACGGATGTTCCTGCTGCGGCCATGACCATGAGCACGAGCCATCCCAGAAGGAGCTTATCATCCTTGCCGTCGGAGCGGTCCTTCTGGTGGTGGGAAAATTCTTTTTCAGCGGTACACCTTCCTTTGTGATCCTCTTGGCTGCTTTCCTTTTAGTCGCCTTTGACGTATTGGTGGAAGCGGTCAACAACATCCGCAAAGGCGATATCTTTGGCGAAAGCTTTCTTATGACCATAGCCGGTATCGGCGCTGTATGTATCGGAGAGATCCCGGAAGGTATCCTGGTGTTCCTGCTCTACCGGCTGGGAGAATATCTGCAGAGCAAGGCTGTGGCATCTTCCCGCAAGTCTATTTCCGCCCTGTTGGATGTGCGTCCTGACAAAGCCAACTTGGTAGAAAACGGACAGATCAGGGAAGTGGATGCCCGCAGTGTAGCGGTAGGGTCCACCATTCTGGTCCGTCCGGGAGAAAAGATCCCTCTGGACGGCACCATCCAGGAAGGCGTTTCACAGCTTGATACATCCGCTCTCACCGGCGAATCCATGCCCAGGGAAGTCTCGGTGGGGAACGCCGTCATGGCCGGCTGCATCAACCTCAGCGGAGCGCTGGAGCTGCGGGTGGAGAAGTCCTTCGGTGAATCTACCGCCAGCAAGATCCTGGAAATGGTGGAGCACGCCTCAGAAAAGAAGGCCGCCAGCGAAAAGTTTATTACCCGTTTTGCTCGGGTGTATACCCCCATCGTGGTTATCGCCGCAGCCTTGTTGGCGGTGATCCCGCCTTTGTTCAGCTTGATGACTTGGGAAAACGCCATCTACAGCGCACTGTGTTTCCTGGCTATTTCCTGCCCCTGCTCGCTGGTGATCTCTGTTCCTCTCAGCTTTTTCGCCGGTATCGGGCGTGCATCCCGGGAAGGCATACTGGTCAAAGGCGGCAACTATCTGGATACCCTGGCCCGGGCGGAGATCGTAGCCTTTGACAAAACTGGTACCCTTACAGAAGGTCATTTCACCGTGTCGCAGTGTGTTACCGCGCCCGATGTCTCTCAGGAGGCCCTGTTGGAGCTGGCAGCGTTGGCTGAATCCCGCTCTACCCATCCGCTGGCACAGTCCATTATTGCCGCCCATGGGGGGCAGCCTGCTTCATCGGCTATCGAGGATTATCAGGAGAAGCCCGGTCACGGTGTATCTGTTCTATCCGAAGGTCGCCGAATTCTGGCCGGCAAGGCAGACTTCCTGGCGGAGGCCGGTATTCAGGTCCCCCATCTGGACATCGGCGCAGCCACCGCTGTCTATGTAGCTGCTGACGGCATCTATCAGGGTGCTGTGCTGCTGCGGGATGCCCCCAAATCAGATGCCAAAAAGGCTATTCATGATCTGAAGGCTATGGGCATCCGGGAGACAGCGATGCTCTCCGGCGACAGTCTCCAGGCTGCTCAGGAGATCGGTCGTGAGCTGGGAATCGATACCGCTGTGGGACAGCTGCTCCCCGGCGACAAGCTGCATGAACTGGAGCGGCTGAAAGGCCATCTCAGTCAAAAAGGCAAGTTGGTCTACGCTGGAGACGGCATCAATGATACCCCCGTTCTGGCAGCCGCAGATATTGGCGTAGCGATGGGCGGCCTGGGCGCAGACGCCGCCATCGAGACAGCAGATGTGATCATCATGGGTGACGAACCCAGCAAGATCCCTGCCGGTATCCGTATAGCCCGTCGGACCCGCCGTATTGCCACAGAAAACATTGTTTTCTCCATCTGCTTCAAGGCAGCTGTCATGCTGTTGTCGGTACTGGGCCTGGTAGAACTCTGGGCCGCAGTATTTGCTGATGTAGGCGTATGTATGATCTGTGTGCTCAATACCCTTCGCGTCACATTGAAGTGAAGGCATATACAATAGATGTTTAAGCGACAAACCCGTATCCGTATTCAGTTCCGAATACGGATACGGGTTTTTTATTTGGCATCATAAAAAGGGGAGAGGGGAGGGGCAGATCATTTCTTTTGCGCTACTCATCCTTTTTCTTTCGCTCACTGCGCTTTACTCTGCCCAAAGGGTTGGCTCTGGCTGCTACGCGGAGAGCGTCGTTATCAATGTGCGTATAGATCTCTGTGGTGTTAAGATGCTCGTGGCCCAAAACCTCCTGGACCGCTTTTACATCCACGCCGTTTTGCAGCATCAGCGTGGCGGCCGTATGGCGAAGCTTATGGGCCGAATATTCGCGGCTATTCAAGCCTGCCTGCAAAAGATGCTTTTTTACCAAAGCATGGACAGTGGAACGGCTGATGCGCTGATTTCGTGAGGAAAGAAACATAGCGTCCTGATCCCGCCCGATAATAGGACGGCGCACGGCCAGATAGTCAGCCAAAGCCGCCTTGCAGGCCTCATTGAGATATACGATACGCACTTTGTTGCCTTTACCCAGGATACGCAGTGCATCGCCCTGGACATCTTCCAGATCCAAGGCGATCAGTTCTGATATCCGCAGCCCACAATTGAGAAACAGCGTAAGGATACAGTAATCCCGCTCCCGCTGAGGGCCATCCACGCTCTCCAGCAATTCAATGCTCTCATCCAATGTAAGGTATCGGGGCAGATCTTTCTTAATTTTAGGAGAATCAAGGTCTTTTATTGGGTTTACATCCAATAAATGTACTTTTGTAGTAAGATAGTTAAAAAATGAACGAAGTGTGGCAATTTTTCTGGCACGGGTAGCTGCTGACAAACCATACTCAGTATGGCTGCTGTTAGGCTGCTGCGCCCGATCACGGCTGAGGTATGTCAGATACCCATAAACCTCTGTCAATGTGATTTTTCTGATAAAGGAGATGTCCACGTCCATAATGGAGATCTCGTCCCATGGCTGTTCACGCAGGCTGCGGTCACGGGACTGTTTCAGATAGCGAAAGAAATTGCGAAGATCCAGAAAATACTCGTCAACAGTTTTCTGAGAATGAGCTTTGATCGTCTCATGGTAAGCCAGGAAGTCGCAGAGAATCTGCGGTGCCTGATCCCGATAATCCATCATCGTATGTATGACACACTGATAAAATACATAAAAGAACTGTCAGAGCTGCAAATCACATCGCAAAATGCTACAGCCGCTACTTGGCGCACTACAGCAGCCCTAAGCGCCGCTGAGAGGGATTTTTGAGAAGAGATGCGTAAACCTCTCCCCTAAATTGAACAAAATTTTTATTTTGTTCAATTATATGTGGACCTCATTTTGCCTCTTCCCTCCAGCGGTCTCTTATGTCAGAGTGCTTCGTATCATTACCAGCCAGCATGTCGCCGCAAACGTATGCAGAACACAGTTCGGACAGCTCTCTGTTATCAGTGCTTTCCTCCTTAATGGTAAATATTTTGCTTGTTTCAGTCTATCATCGGCCAAAAGCCTTGTCAACGTTTCTCCCGATCCCAGTCCGTGCTCCATTCAATAAAACGCCGGACAGCTTTCCTTTACTGCTGTCCGGCATTTCTGATGTACCATAACAAAACATTATCTCCCCAGGACCGCGCGGATCGCTTCCCCAATGTGGGCCGCCTCGATCAGGGTCAATCCCTCCGGTGCTGTTAGACGCTTTCCGCGCCGTTTGGGTACGACACAAGTGCCAAACCCCAAACGCCGGATCTCACTGAGACGCTGATCCAAATCATTCACCGCCCGCAGCTCACCTGTAAGGCCAACCTCTCCCACCGCAGCTGTATTCTCCGGTATAGGCTTGTCCAGATAACTGGATGCCAATGCCAAAATAGCTGCCAGATCTGCTGCCGGTTCATCCAGCGTCAATCCTCCAATAATATTCATGTAGGCGTCGCAGACCGACACTTTCAGTCCGCCCCGCTTCTCCAATACCGCCAATAGCATAGCCGCACGGTTATAGTCAAAACCGTTGCAGGAACGGCGTGCCCCTCCGCCATAGGCCGCAGGCGCCAGCAGGGCCTGGATCTCTGCCAATACCGGTCTTGCCCCCTCCATCACACATGTGACACAGGTCCCGGGTGCACCTTCCGGCCGTCCGGAAAGCAGCATCTGAGAGGGATTCTCCACTTCTGCCAGCCCGTGGTTCTGCATCTCGAATACGCCGATCTCATTGGTTGCACCAAAACGATTTTTCGCCGTCCGAAGGATCCGGTAGCTCATATGCTGATCGCCCTCAAAATACAGAACGCAGTCCACCATATGTTCCAGGACCTTAGGCCCTGCAATGGAACCTTCCTTATTCACATGGCCAATCACAAATACCGTGATCCCCTGACTTTTTGCCAACTGCATCAGCGCCATCGTGCATCCTTTGACTTGGGTCACGCTGCCGGGCGCACTGTCCAGCTCCGGATCATACAGCGTCTGGATAGAGTCTATGATCAAGGTGTCCGGCGCCTCTTCTTCCACTGAGGCCAGAACATCTGTCAAGTTAGTCTCAGATAACACCAAGAGAGCTTCCTGCAGGGCATTCAGGCGCTGCGCCCTCAGCTTGATCTGCCCTACCGATTCCTCACCAGAGACATAAAGCACCTTACAGAAGCGGCAAAGGCTGCTGGATATCTGAAGCATCAGCGTGGATTTACCAATACCGGGAGCACCGCCTACCAGGACGAGAGAGCCTTTTACCGCTCCGCCGCCCAACACGCGATCCAACTCCCCCATCCCGGTAGAAAACCGTATCTCTTGGCTTTCTTCAATATCTGTAATGTGTATAGCCTTTACGCGTTTTCCGCCACTGGAGCGGCCTGCTGTCCTGGTCTGCGGCACAGCTTCCTGCTCCACCACCGTGTTCCACGCACCGCAGGCCGGGCAACGGCCTGCCCATTTCGGCGTCTCATTTCCGCATGCAGTGCAATAAAAGATGGTTTTGATCTTCCCTGCCATCGTATCATAACGCTCCGTTTCTCAGATTCGGCAGAGTACTCAGCTTCCCTGCCGTCCCGATCCTCTCGCATCGCGACAACAGCATTATAATACAGATACGCCGCTTTTGGAAAGTCCCTTTCTTATCCCTGGCCGTCGTTTCCCTCCGTCATGTTGATCGCTGCACACAGCATGATACAAGCCAGCTTCGTCTGGTATGCCGGGTCTTTTAACGCCTGCAGCTCCTGGCTGTTGGACAGGAAGCCGCACTCTACCAATATAGACGGGCATTCTGTATGCTCCAGCAAATACACACCATCTCCAGTGGGGCGGCAGGTCTTTTCCCGTTCATTTATTGTCTGATTGAGATAGGTCTGCATCCCTTCTGCCAGTGCCTCACTCCCCTCGGCGGAGCCATAGAACACCTGAGCCCCTCTGGTGCTGGGAAACTCCGGGAGGCTGTTCTGGTGGATACTGATCAGTACGCCTTGGCCAATTTCATTGCAAAAAGCCACGCGGTTTTTCAGATCATCCCGCTTCTTCTCCGCAATGGTCTGAGCGCCTTCTCCATGCAGAGAGATATCTGTGCGGCGCGTGAGGACCACCTCCCGCCCCAGCAGATGGGAGAGCTCCTCCATCTGGAGGGCAATGACCAAATTGATGCCGGCCTCTGCAGTCCCGTCCGCAGCCACCGCTCCCCCATCCTCTCCGCCATGACCGGCATCAATGATCAGGATGGGGCTCTCTTCCGTCAGTACAACATTTTTGGACACGTTCACTGCATTGCCATGCCATAAAATAGCCGCAAATCCGATAAACAGTCCTAAAAGGCAAAAAATATAGATGGCGGTCCATTTTTTAAAGGTAAGGAACAATATGAACACCCCCCATGCACTGTATGCACCAGCTGATCAGACTATGCCGCCAGTTCCCTCCTGCAGGAAGGAAGCATAGGATGGTCTGGAGGCGCATCTACGCACCTCTATCTTCCCCGAAGGAGGCATCTACCCTTGGAGACGAAAAACTCCACCGCCTGCGGTGTCACAGAAGGCGCACTCCCTGGCGCATGTGCCAGCATGGTGTTCCCCTACGTGGCCCAGCAGGGCGAGAACCCCAAGCGTTATGATCAAAAAGAGGGGCTGGCAGCCGGTACGCTTTTCCCCGGCCTGCATCTTCCCTTTTTCAAAGCAACGCAAGCGCGTATGCAGTGCAGCAACACAGCCTTGTGTGAGCTGATGGCTCTGGACTTTGCCATCACAGAGCTGGGTCTTTACCTGGACACTCACAGGGACGATAAAGAGGCTCTTCAGCTTTATACCAACTACGTCACGCTGGCCAAGGATGGCCGTCAGCGCTATGAGGCAGCTTATGGTCCTCTGCAGCAGACGGCAGTCACTCTTGCCGGAGGATATACATGGCTGGATGATCCCTGGCCCTGGGAAAATATGGGAGGGCAGAAATAATGTTTCTTTATGAAAAACGGCTGCAATATCCCGTCCGCATCACCAAGCCCAACCCCAAGCTGGCATCCTGGATCATCAGCCAGTACGGCGGGCCTGACGGTGAATTGGGCGCCTCCCTCCGCTATCTGAGCCAGCGCTACTCCATGCCCTGGCCGGAACTGAAGGGCCTTCTCACCGATATCGGTACCGAAGAATCTGTACGTTCCATTTGTCCGTGAGAAAATCAGCAGCAATCCCGGACAAAATCTTCCAATATTTTTGTATTTTAAAATATCGCAAGCTCTATTATCACATAAAAAACCAGTCTTTCGGTTAAAAAGAATAGGGATCTCTCCATGTGAACCGCTCTGAAGTACCAGTTTAAATACTATTTTTTTACGCTCATATGACTGACATTCCCGAAGAAAATACCATATAATTTACTCATAAGCCATGTGCAGCAACAAAGGAGAAAAAGCATGTCGATCAATGTGACCAGTGAAATTGGGAAATTGAAAACTGTGATGCTCCATAAGCCCGGCGTGGAGCTGGAACACCTGGTGCCGGAGGAACTGGAACGGCTACTGTTCGACGATATTCCCTACCTGGAGACAGCGCAGAAAGAGCATGCCATTTTTGCCGGAATTCTGCAGGAGAACGGTGTAGAGGTAACCTATCTGGAGGATCTGACTGCGGAGGTCCTGAAACAGGATCAGCATCTGAAGGAGACTTTTGTCCGCCAATTCATTCAGGAAAGCGGCAGCACAGCCAAGAAGTTCAGCCAGCAGCTGTATGATCTGCTGATGGATATCAAGGATGAAAAGGAGCTCGTCCTGAAGCTGATGTCAGGTGTGGGGATGAAAGAAATCCAGTCTGCTGTCAGCAGCCCCTTGGTAGACCTTGTTCGGACAAGCAGCCGCTTTATTATGGACCCCATTCCCAACCTGTATTTTACCCGTGACCCCTTTGCCACGATTGGGAAAGGCGTGAGCCTCAACTGTATGTACTCCAAAACCAGAAGACGTGAGACTATCTTCGGGCAATATATTCTGGAATACCACCCGGATTTTGCAGGGACGCCGCGGTACTATCAGCGGGACTTTCCCTTCTCTATTGAAGGCGGCGATATCCTTAATTTAAGCCGAAACGTCCTGGCGGTGGGGATCTCTCAGAGGACTACACCGGAAGCCATCGAGATTCTGGCCCAGAACATGTTTTCTGACCCCACTTGTGAGATCGATACCGTCCTGGCCCTGGACATTCCCAGCATACGCGCCTATATGCACCTGGATACGGTCTGTACACAGGTGGACTATGACAAATTTACCATCCATCCCGGGATTTTGGGGAGCCTGCGTATCTATAAGATCCGCAGGAACAACACAGGAAAAGATACCCTTCATGTAACACAGCTGGATTCCCCCCTGTCCGAGGTTCTTGCATCCTGCCTGGAGGTGGATCATGTGACCATGATCCACTGCGGAGGAAAAGATCGAATCGCCGCTGAGCGAGAACAGTGGAACGACGGCTCCAATACCCTTTGCATTGAACCGGGAAAAGTGGTAGTCTATGATCGTAACTATATTACCAACCGGGTATTGGAGGAAAACGGCATCCAGGTTTTGGAAATGCCCAGTTCCGAACTGTCCCGGGGCAGAGGCGGGCCCAGATGCATGAGCATGCCCTTGATCCGTGAGGATATGTAACAGAACAAACAGAAAAGGAGAAATACCATGGGAGTCAATATTCGCGGCAGACATTTTTTGAAGCTTTTGGATTACACACCGGAAGAAATCCGCTATCTGTTGGATCTGGCCAAGGAATTTAAGAACATGAAGCGCAATGGCGTCCCCCACCGCTATCTGGAGGGCAAAAATATCGTCCTGCTCTTTGAAAAGACCTCCACCCGTACCCGCTGTTCTTTTGAGGTGGCCGGTATGGATCTGGGCCTGGGTGTGACCTATCTGGACCCGGGCAGCAGCCAGATGGGCAAAAAGGAGAGCATCCCGGATACAGCCAGAGTACTGGGAAGAATGTATGATGGTATTGAGTACAGAGGCTTTGATCAGCAGATCGTGGAGGAACTGGCAAAATATGCCGGCATTCCTGTATGGAACGGGCTGACAGACCAGTTCCATCCCACCCAGATGCTGGCAGACCTCCTGACCATGGAGGAAAAGTTCGGCCATCTGAAGGGCCTGAACTTCACCTATATGGGCGATGCCAGAAATAATATGGGCAATTCTTTGATGATAGCCTGTGCCAAGATGGGCCTGAACTTCACAGCCTGCGCCCCCAAGGAGCTCTTCCCTGCCCAATGGCTGGTAGATGAGGCCAAAAAGATTGCTGCCGAGAACGGCTGCACCGTCCGTCTGACGGAGGATGTAACAGAAGGCGCATCCCAGGCCGATGTGATCTACACTGACATTTGGGTATCCATGGGTGAGCCGGATGAAGTATGGGAGTCCCGCATCAAACTGCTGCGGAACTATCAGGTAAATAAAAATCTGATGGAGTTGGCCAAGCCTGAGGCGATCTTTATGCACTGCCTGCCCTCCTTCCACGATACCAAGACCACCATCGGTGCTCAGATCGCGGAAAATTTTGGTATTCCTGAGATGGAAGTGACCAATGAAGTGTTTGAATCCAAGCAATCCGTGGTATTTGATGAAGCGGAGAATCGGATGCATACCATCAAGGCGGTTATTTACGCCACACTCTGCTGACATAGTCTCCCTTCCATCAGAGATCAACCGTCAGATACAGGAGGAACTGTCATGCCTTTTGAAATGCCCCAATATTACGCACCCGACTTTTCCCTGCCGCAGTTTGTAAATACTCCTGATGCGGCCTTTGCCATAGCGGAAATGGATGGTGTCGCGCCGGACAACTACCACAGCACTTCCATGTATCCCGAGTATTTTAAGGTCAATGGAAAATGGGTTCTGGCCGAGGAGAGCCGCATGGATTCCAGCGTTGTGATCTGCGACGACGGCCACCTGGCCGTGGTGGAAAACCGGAACATCCGTAAAGGAGATAAGGTGATCCTCGGACGGACGGAGCGGTGCGAAGAAGGGATCTATATGCACTGCAGCGGCTTCCAGGTTCCTGGGGAACACATGGACGATCAGTTCGTATTCCGCCAGGGCAGAAGCCGGGAAACTTCTTATGCCAGAGACTATGACCGTTTGTTTGAATTGCTGAAGCATGAAAAGGAACACGGGAATATTGTATGGGTAATGGGCCCGGCCTTTGCTTTTGACGCAGACGCAAGAGCCGCGATGCAGGCGCTGGTAGAAAACGGCTACGCCCACGGTCTGCTGGCCGGCAACGCTCTGGCTACCCATGATCTGGAGGGAGCACTGCTGCACACTGCCCTGGGGCAGGATATCTATACCCAACTCTCCCAGCCTAACGGCCATTACAATCATCTGGATGTGATCAACAAAGTGCGGAGAAGCGGTTCCATTCCACAGTTCATAAAAGACTATCAGATCGACAATGGGATCATGTACAGCATCGTCAAGAATAATATTCCCTTTGTACTCACCGGCTCCATTCGTGACGACGGCCCCCTGCCGGAAGTGATCGGGGATGCCTATGAAGGACAGCGTGCCATGCGGCAGGTAGTGAAAAAGGCCACTACCGTGATCTGCCTTGCCACCATGCTGCACACCATTGCCACCGGAAATATGACGCCATCTTTCCGGGTCCTGGAGGATGGCACCATCCGTCCGGTATTCCTGTACACGGTGGATGCAGATGAATTTGTGGTAAACAAACTGTTGGACCGGGGAAGCCTCTCCGCCACCACAGTTGTGACCAATGTGCAGGATTTCATTACTATCGTTGCCAAAGGCCTTGGCGTGATGAAGTAAGGCCGTAAAGAATTTTCGTATGGTAAATAAAAGATCCGTGGAGAAGAACCGGCTGTCGTTCGGTGTTCTCCACGGATCTCTTTATTTTGTACCAGTTGGATCATATCTTACTGCGGTTTTTGCAGCTCAACTGTCTTGCGGAACTTCCCCGGTGTCATGGCACGAAACCGGAGGAAATGCCGGTTCAGGGTTTTTTCCGAGTGGAATCCCACCTCCAGTGCAATTTCCAGAATGGTCTTGTCACTTTCAAGCAGCAGTTCCGACGCTCTGTTGACCCGCACAAAATTCAAAAATTCAGAAAATCCCATCTCTACCTGATAGAGCAGAATACGGTTCAATTCCCGGGGAGACAGATGGAACCTTTCTCCTACCTCCTTCGGGCGCAGGTCCTCGCTATAATGGCGGTAAATGTAGGACACAAGGGCATAAAAGTCCTTTCTGTCCCTGATATGGCACATATTTCCCACATTTTGATAGGTATTTCTAAACTCGTTGGCATTCATACCGATCCTGGTCAGAAACACCTTGCTGATGTGTGCGCTGTCTACAAATCCCAAAATCTCTGCCAGTTCCTCCAGCGTAAAATCCGTATACAACAAATAGTTGATGGTCTTTCCAATACGCATCTCGTTGAGGAGATCGAAAAAGGACAGGCCGGTAGTACTGGTGATATAGGCGCTGATGGCAGACTCACTCATGAAGAAGATCTTTGACAGCTGGGCCAGAGTGATCTTCTCATTTAAATGGCTGTACAGATATAGAAGGATCTGGCTGGGGTCTGTCGGTTTCTCCTCCGGCAGGACCTCTTTCCGGCTCTGTTCCCGGAGAAAGCATATGATGATCTCAATCAGTTTGTTGGTGATGTAGAGATTCCCCAGAGCTCCTGCCGGCGGCTCCATATCCTGAGGAGTTGGTGTGGAATCCATACCTACTTCATCCCGGATCTGCAGGAAAAGCCCAGATACAGATGCGGCTGCCGCCTCCGGCAGCTGGATCACCGGCTGATGAGCCATCGCCTGCATGACGGAAAGAGGCGTGTTTCCCGGGTTATAAAATGTTTTGATGATCTCATGGATATTGTCAAAATAATATACCAGGATCAGCAGACGAAGGGGCGCTTTTACCTCCACGATATCTGTGATCTGCCAAGGCAGTACAGATACCAGCGTACCGGGCTTCAGAGGATACCTCCGGTTATTCAGCAGCAGCTCCCCTTCCCCACTGTCGACCATCCAGAATCGAGACATGGGATGGATCAGCGGTGTGGTGGGCGCAGAAACCACTTCAATATCAAAGCTGCAGATCTTTTTTTCATCCTGCCTGGAGCAGTATAAGCTCTGCATAGGTACTATTTTTGTCATATGAGAACTCCTTTTATTATTCCATATGCAAAAGAAAATCGTCATGCCTCAAGACGCAGCTGCTTTGCCCGCAGGGCCACCGAGAGAGCCACCTTTTTGCTCTCTCCGCTGTCAAATTCAATTACAGCAATATCTCCGCTGCGGCTCACCAGGGTCCCCGGCCCAAAGGCTTTGTGCAGCAGCTTCACTCCGGGGAGGTAAGCCTTTGACTGCACTGCGATCTGCTCTTGACCCGGCTTCTTCACCGGTGCAGGCTTGGGGGCTGCCGGAACGCTCTGCCGTTTTGGCGGGAAGATTTCCCGGGAAAAGGCTGAGGTCAGTCCCACCTTGCGGAAAGTAACGATATCCAGCTCCTCCCTGGCCCGGGTCATCCCTACGTAGAACAGCCGCCGCTCTTCCTCGTAGGCATCCCACTCCTCCGGCGGCGCATCTTCCTCCGGCAGAGTTTTGGGCAGCAAGCCGTCCGCTACATCCATCAGGATCACCCGCTGATATTCCAGTCCCTTGCTGGAGTGGATCGTGGAAAGGACGAATTTGCTGTCCCGGTCTGTAGACCCTGCCTGCACCACATCCCGCAGCTCCTCCAATCGCTCCAGAAGCCGTACCGGGGTAGGTTCCTGGGCTCCCAGAGCCTCCAGAATATCCGCCTTGCTCAGATCCCCACCTCGCTCCTCCAGGTAGGCCCCATAGCCCATAAAGTGCACGATACGGTATACCGCCTTGTCCGCCCGTTCATGAAGGAGATTGGTCAGGTGGGTCTGGAGCGCACGGCACTGCTTTCTGGTCCAGGGGGAGGCCTCCGGAAGGTCAGCTATATAGGCAAGGATCGTGTCCCCTGCCCGGTCATTCCAGGCCGCCTCCTGGGCGAGGGGGCGGCTGATGCCTGCTCCCAGCTTATAGTAGATATTCATAAAGAGCTCCCCGTCGCCGGGGGCCCGGGCAAAGCGGATGATATCCGTGATGTCCCGCACTACACGGTTGGTGAAAAACAGGCTCTCCACCTGGCGGCAGCGGTAGGAGATGCCCCTTCGATCCAAAAGATCCAGCAGCGGCAGCGCACTGTCGTTATCCCGGTAAAGCACAGCAGTTTCCACAGCGCAGTCTCTTGCCGTGCTGCAGAGATATTCGTACTGCTTCTGCCGGTCATAGAGCGGGATCTCCCGGACCGCCGGGCCGCTCCCCCGGACCGCTTTCATCTCCTTGGGGCGGCGGTTCTTGTTTTTCCGGACAAAACGGTCCGCCGCCGTCACGATCTGCTGGGTGGAGCGGTAATTGCGCTCCATAAAGAGCACACGGGCGTCAGGGTAGACGGTGTCAAATTGGGTGAGGGCCTGGGGATAGGCGGCACGGAAGCCATAGATACTCTGGTCCTCATCCCCCACCATGAAGAGATTCCCACTGCGCTTCGCCAGGAGCCGGATGATTGTATGCTGGATGCGGGAAGTGTCCTGGGCCTCGTCCACGCAGAAATAGTGGTACCGCTGCTGGAATGCCTCCAGGATCTGGGGATACTGGCGCAAAATCTGCAGGGCGTACACCATCTGGTCGTCGTAATCCATCAGTTGCCGTTTTCGCAAAGCCTGGCAATAGGCCTGATAGAACTCCGGGAAAGCGACTCCCTCCGCCTCCACTTGTTCCAGCTCGTCCCCTGTGAGCATCTGGTTCTTGGCGTAAGTAATAGCGGTCTGCAGGCTTTTAATGGCACTCTCCGCAGCAAACTCACCGGTGAGGTTCCGGTAGATCTCTCCCACAAGGGTGCTCTTCTCACTGCCGTCCTCCAGAAGACGAAACACAGTGCGGCCCATCGTCCGCTCATAGTACCGGATGATCCGGCTGCACACACCGTTGATGGTGCGAAATTCCAGTTCCTGCGCTGCCGCCTCTCCGAAAAAAGAGGTAAACCGCTGCCCCATATCCCGGGCCGCCGCCACGGTATAGGTCATGGTGAGAATGCGCTCCGGCGGGATATGCTTCACAAATCGCATGTAGCCCAGGCGGGTCACCAGTACCGTAGTCTTTCCACTGCCGGGCACCGCCAGCAGCAGTACCGGCCCCTCCACCGCCTGTACCGCCTGCTCCTGCTGTGGGTCAAGGCACAGGGAAAATTGATTTTTAAACTCAGCAAAATTCATGTATGCTCCGAAAATTCTGGTGGTCTTTCTTCTCTGCTGTTGTCACAGCAACTCTACCGAGCAATCCGGCAGCAGTTTCTCCCGAAAGATAGCATACCACGTCACAGTGTTTACCGGATCAAAATGTAAAGCGGAACAGGCGGCGTGGAGCCGGGCGGAACCGCTTCCCACCACGAAGGCCGTGGGACCGTCCGCCCCGCCGATAATCCCCATCACCATAGCGGAACCCACCGCCGTAGGTCCACCGGGAACCACAGCTTTGGCCCGGGGCGAATCTCCCCGGTCACAGTCCTGCAGCCGGAAACCATCATCTGCAATATCCGGCTCCAGTGTATAGGTCATGGCGGCATAATGGGTAGGATATTCCATCTCCTCATTGCTAAAGCAGCTCTGTTCCATCTCCTGGGTCTCGTACTCCCGGACGGTCAGAACATGCTCTCTACCGGTAATGGGATGGACAATGGTGACGCTCTCCCCTACTGCCGGCGTAGAAAAGCGGAGCCCTGGGAAGTCTTTGGAGGCCTGATGCAGGGTGATCGCCAGGGAGCGCAGCGCAGGTGGGCGTTTGGTAGCCCAGGGAAAGCTCAGGCGGTGGAAGGACCAGCACCGGGACGGGTCCAGGCCATAGTGCTCCACCAGCGCTTTCCCCTCCCTGCTGTTGTCCATCTCCCCTTCCAGGCAGTCCGGCGGAAGCCAGGCGACTCCGCTGCCGTGCTTCTGCCGGAGAATCTTCCCGTTGAGGGTGACAGTACAGCGGAAATCAGCATCCATGGGGTTTTCACTACGGATCTGCATTTGTTTATCTTCAGTATAGTGATGGTCCTCCTCGTGGAGAAGATTCCACTTGTTGATGAAATCCTTCATTTTTTGTGGGTCGGTCTCCTTGCAGAAATCCAGCACCATTCCCTTGCCGCAGGCATAAGCCGCAGGGACATACCAGGACGCCTCCCCCCAGGAAAACCACTTGCCCACTGGAATCTCCCGCCCTGCCCTGCCGGTGTGGCTCCAGAAGCCTCCATCATAGGTGACCTTCCATGGCTGCTCCGGCGGCTCCGCACCGGGGTTCATATCCGGGTCGTAGTACTCCGGCGAATAGGGAATCCGACTGTAATCGAAGGACTGCCGCAGCGTCTGGAGATAGCCGAAAGGGTCCTCCATAGCGGTCAAAGAGAAGGTTTCCGCCAAAGTATCTAAAGCAGCCTTCTGCTCCTCTGTGGGCCGGTTTTCCGCCACATAGTCAGCAAACTGCTCCTTATCCCACTGATGGGCCTGCTCCAAGGCATCCATGGTACCGCAAGCCAGCAGCAGCCGCAGCAGATCCTCAAAATTCCCGGCAATGGGATGGACATAGTCGCCGGGCAGGTTCATGGGGCTGACGGCAAACACCATCTCGCCAAAGCCCCGGATCATGCAGTAGTGGATCCCATCCACCCCTGCCCAGCCAATGATTTTCGCCCCCTTAGGGGTGCAGAAATAGGTAACGTCATCGTCTCTCAGGCCAAGACCAATGGCATCAAAAGCAATCGGTAATTTTCTGAATTTCTGATACAGATTCATGACAGACATCTCCACCTTTCCTGTCTCCAAAAGTGATTCAGCTATCACTCTACCACAAGATAAGCCGGCACGCAAGGCATAGCGCCACCGGCAGAGCTGTCCCCTTTCGTGTCAGTCCCTCCCCGACCGACAAAAACTCCCCAATTTAGTTGTTGACAAATCAACATATTGCTGCTACAATGCAGCTCGTTGATTTTTCAACAACAAGGAGTGCATGCTATGGTCGATCGTTTTGCCCAGTTCACCGGCGCTATCCTGGCGCTGCACCGGTGCATCAACAAAATCAAGGAGCTGGAGACAGCGGAACTTGGCCTGCGGGGAAATCACGTTATGTGTCTATACTACCTGGGCCAGTATGAAGAGGGGCTCACTGCGGCCCAGCTCACTACCCTGTGCCGCGAGGACAAGGCCGCCATATCCCGGACCTTGAACCAGCTGACCGAACAGGGCCTGGTCTGCCGCACCCCCTCAGAGGGCGGCAACACCTATCGAGCCTCTCTCCGCCTCACCCCCGCTGGTAAGGCGCTGACGGAGCAGATCAACCGGAAAGTCGAAGCGGTCCTCGCCTGCAGCAGCCGGGGGATTTCCGACCAGCAACGGGCAGATCTCTATCTGTGTTTCCAGGTGATCCTGAATAATCTGGAGCAGTACATCGATCAGAAGGAGGCCTCTGTGCCGCCATGCACCAGCCAATCTAGGAAAGAAGGAACAGACGCATGAAGAAAGGGTTGAAGATCGCAGGCATTACCGTAGCCTGCGTGCTGCTGCTGGCGGTTGTAGCTGTCGGCATTATATGGGGAAATGAGCTTTTGACGCTCACTTCTATCAAAGAGATAGCCCCCTCCAACGAGGAGCATCGGGACGGTTTTGTCTATGAGATCACCGTCTCCGGCGACTACTACTTCGATCAATTTCTGGCGGAGGGCGGCGCATCCAGCGACCAGGAGCTGATCTCCTTCATCACTAACAGCATCGGCAAGGGACTGATCCCTCTGAACATTGAGGAATCCAGCATCTCCTGCTCCTCTTTCACCGCTGTCACCGAGGAGGGCGACCGGGTATTCGGCCGCAACTACGACTTTGACAAGACCAACACTGCCATTGTCTACACCAAGCCCGGCAATGGCCGTCATGCCTCTGTGTCCACAGTGGACCTCCAGTTCCTGGGTATCGACCCGGACACCGGCGTCACCGGCCTGGCGGATAAGTTCCTGTGCCTCGCCGCCCCCTACGCCCCTCTGGACGGGGTCAACGATGCAGGTGTCAGCTGCGGTATCTACATGACTTACCAGGGGGCTGAGACCGTCCCCACCGACCAGCAGACCGACAAGCCGGACATCACCTCCACCACCATGCTGCGCCTGATCCTGGACTACGCTTCCACGGTAGATGAGGCCATCGAGCTGGTAGAGAAATATGACCTCCACGACTCCGCCGGTACCTCCTACCACTACATGGTAGCCGACGCCCAGGGCAACAGTGCTATTCTGGAGTGGGTGGCCGGCACTGACCAGACGGACAACGACGGCACCGCTCGGCAGCTCAACGTGATCCGCAACGATCCGGAGCAGAACTATCAGTGCATCACCAACTTCATCCTGACCCCCGGCTACTATGAGGAGGGGGACGACATGGGCGGCAAGGACCGCTACGACCTGCTGACCAGCACCCTGGAGGAGATGAACGGCACGGTGGCTGATGACCAGGCCGCCATGGATGTACTGTCCCTGGTGGGCCGCAGAACCTGGGTGGTAGAGGGAGACCACACCCAGGGAACCACCGTACACAGCGTGGTCTACAACCTCACCGACAAGACTGCCCTTTGGGTAGGCAACGAGCACTATGGTGAGGAGGCCTATACCTTCCAGCTGCAGACCCCCTGACAGTACAGGATTTGAATAAAAAGGCACCGCACTGCATGGCAGCAGTGCGGTGCCTTTCCTATCTGGTATAAACGAGATCATGCCTTGTGCCGGCACAGGCAGTACTGGTATGGTCTCAGCTGACGGCAGCTGCAGGGCCCCTTCTCCCCGGTGATCAGGTCGGTAAATTCTCCCTCCACGGCGTCCATATATACCGTCTGGTCCTCCCCAGAGAAGTTGAACAGGCACACAAGAGTCTCCCCTGCCGTCCGCCGCACCAGCGCCAATACGTGACGGTTGGCCGTGTCCCAGGTAGTGACCCAGGCGTCAGGACCGAAGCACGGCTCCTGGCAGCGCAGATCTTCCAGTTGACGCAGGCCATCCCATATCCGCTGCTGGACAGTGCCTGGCTGGGTGCGTGCGGCAGCGTTCTCCCAGTTGAACCGGGTACGATGGAGGTTCCGGCTGTCCTCCCGGCGGTCCGGATCGTTGTGGTAGTCATATCCGTTGAGCTGCCCGATCTCGTCGCCGCTGGACAGCATAGGGAACCCGGCCATACACATCATCGCAGCATGCATCATGAGATCCCGCTGGATACCCATTGCCACCTGGCCCTCGTCTCCCTCGTACAGGCCTTTTTCAATGCCGCAGAGGCTGGCAGTAGTGCCGCAGGTCCGGGCATCCAGGGTGGCAGGGTTGTAGTTATACCGCTCGCCACGGGCAAAGCTGCCGGGAAAACTGCCCTCAAAGAACTCATAGAGATATTTCTTGTGAGCTACAGGGTCTATACCAATGGTCTTGCCGTATTCCTCATTGAGGCCCCAGCCGATGTCATCGTGACAGCGGAGATAATTGACAAACCAGCAGTGGGACGGCAAACTGTGGAGATCATCCAGCTGCCGTTTGAGCTGCCGGACGTCGGCGCTGGCCAGGGCACTCCACTGTGTGGCCATGGTGGAGGCGTTGTAGAGGAGATGGCACTCAGGCTTTTCCGCGGTACCGAAATAGGGAGCCAGCTCCTTGGGAGCCATCACCACTTCCCCTTTCAGGATCACAGCCGGACATACCGCCTCCGTGATGAGGCGGATCATCCGCATGATGGTATGGACCTTGGGGAGGTTGCGGCAAGTGGTACCCATTTCCTTCCACAGGTAGGGCACCGCATCGATGCGGAGGATCTCCACCCCCAGATTGGCCAGGTGGAGCATACTGCAGACCATATCGTTGAATACCGCCGGATTGCGGTAGTTGAGATCCCACTGGTAGGGATGGAAGGAGGAACAGACGTATTTCTTCATATCCTCCTGATAGATAAAGCTGCCCGGCGCGGTCTCCGGGAACACATCGGGAATGGTCTTTTCCATCTCCCGGGGAATATCCGGCGTATCAAAGCAGATATAGCGGTCGATGTATTCCTGTTCGCCCGCCTTTGCCCGCATGGCCCAGGGGTGAGTGTCCGCCGTATGATTGATGACAAAGTCGAGACACAGGCTCATGCCGCGACGGCGCATGGCAGCAGTAAGGCGGCTGAGATCCTCGTTGGTACCCAGGGACGGGTCCACCTGATTGAAATCCTCCACAGCATATCCGCCGTCGTTATCGGGATGGGGCATCTTCAGCAGAGGCATCAGGTGCAGATAGGTGATCCCCTGCTCTGTCAAATAATCCAGCCGCTTTTCCAGACCGGTCAGATCTCCTGAGAAGAGATCTGTATACATAGTCATACCCAGCATCTTACCAGAACGGAACCACGCCGGGTCCTTCTCCCGCTTTGTATCCAGACGCCGCAGGCTCTGGCTGCGCTGGCGGTAGGCGTCCTCCATCCGCTCCAGCAGTTCATCCAGTTTATCCCGCCGGTCATACAGTTCCATATAGAGCCATTCCAGCTCGTCCCGCCTGTCCTGCAAGCGGCGTGCAAAGGCACTGGTCATGTTCATTATCCTCCCTCATGATTCAACATCCATTGCTCCATCAAGAGCTTGAGCAGCATGGCCTGCAGCCTGCTGTTTGCCCCGCAGCAGATCCGCAAAACCATCAGTATCAAAATATCATTTAAAATGTCGCGTTTTTTATTGGTAACACCCTCAGCCTGTGCTATAATAATTAAAACAACACGCTGCGATCCATTCCGATATCTTTTCCAGAAAGCAGAGGTGATCTCTTGGACGATCTTTCCTTTTCCATTTTTCCCAATGAAAACTTTTTGGACTTGCGATTATATCAGTATGGCTGGGAGCAATGTGCCCCCCTCCACTCCTTTGGGCCTTTCGTCCGCAACCACTTCCTTCTTCACTATGTGATCTCAGGAAAGGGGTTTCTGGACGCAAACACTTCTGACGGTGTGACACACCGCTATGACCTGGAGGCAGATCAGGGCTTTCTCATTTGTCCAGGGCAGGTCAACACATACTGTGCGGACAAAGATCACCCCTGGAAATATGTGTGGCTGGAATTTGACGGTCTGCGGGTCACAGAATATCTGACTTACGCCGGGCTGGATGCCGCCCATCCCATCTATATTCCCCAGACCCCCGCCCAAGGCCAGGCGGTGCGGGACACCATGCTATACATCGCCAACCACTCCAAGGCCTCCACGCTCCATCTCATCGGGCACCTCTTCCTGTTTCTGGATGGTCTGGTCCAGTCATCCTCCACCCGGCGTACCGCCTCCGGCGGACAGCTGCGGGATTTTTATATCCAGGAAGCCATTACTTACATGGAACAGAATTACCAACGGGATCTGACAGTAGAAGAACTGGCCGATGTATGCAAACTCAACCGCAGCTATTTCAGCAAACTTTTCAGAGAGAGCATGGGCTGTCCTCCCCAGGAATTCCTGATCCGTATGCGTCTGTCCAAAGCCACGGAACTGATGAAAACCAGCCGCGCCGCCATCGGCGACATCGCTCAATTGTGCGGATATCCCAACCAACTTCACTTCTCCAGGGCTTTCCGAAAGCGCTATGGCGTCTCCCCCCGGGCATGGCGGGCTGAAAATCAGATCCATACAAAAGGCTGACTGCTGCACTGGCAGTCAGCCTTTTTCTGCGTCTTATTCCTCCGCTTCCAGATACAACTGAAGGGGCTGATAGTCGCCATAGAGCATCGGCAGCGGATAACCGGCCTGCATCAGCACATCCCCCGGATAGCTGGCTTCCCCATTGATACGATAGCGTACATCCGGATCAAGACCCTTCAGCCGCAGCGTCTGGAAAGGCGGTGCCGCACAAGTAGGGCCAGTGACCAGAGACACCAATGCCCGCTTTTTGTCACCGGAAACGTGAGACCAAGCTGTATACGGCCCCGCTCCAAAGGGGCCGCTGAGGCGGTAATACTCCCCCTGGGACACCAGATCCCAGTATTTCTTGTACCGCTGAATCTGCTCTGTAATGATCTTGCGCTCCTCCGGTGAAGTCTTGCTGAGATCCATCTCATATCCAAATGTGCCGGACATGGCTACCACTCCCCGGGTCTCCAGAGGCGTGATACGGCGGTTGATCTCATTGGGCACCACAGAAACATGGGCCCCCACTGTGCAGGAGGGATAGCAGAAAGACGTGCCGTACTGGATACTCAGGCGATCGACGGCGTCGGTGTTGTCACTGCACCAGATCTGGGGGGTATAATAGAGCATCCCGCCGTCAAACCGTCCGCCGCCGCCGCTGCAACCTTCAATAAGGATAGAAGGATAGTCCCGGTGGAAACGCTCCAGCAGCTCATACACACCAAGGACATAGCGGTGGTAGACCTCCCCCTGCCTGTCGGCAGGCAGGGCGGCAGACCAAACCTCCGAGAGGCTGCGGTTCATATCCCATTTCAGGTAGGTGATGTTGGCACTGGCCAGCACTTTTTGCAGTGAGGCGTAAATATAGTCCCGCACCTCCTGCCGCGAGAAATCCAGCACCAGCTGGCTGCGGCCCCGCGTGTAGGAGCGGCCCGGAGCACACAGCGCCCAGTCCGGGTGCTCCCGATAAAGCTGGCTGTCTTCGCTGACCATCTCCGGCTCGATCCACAGGCCAAACTCCATCCCCAGCGCATTGATCTGCTTTGCCAGCGCACCCAGGCCGCCCGGCAGCTTTTTTTCATTCACCCACCAGTCTCCCAGACCGCCCCGGTCATCGTTTCTGGTTCCAAACCAACCGTCGTCCAGGACAAACAGTTCGATTCCTAAAGATGCGGATACCTGGGCCAATTTCATCAGCTTCTCCGCATCGAAATCAAAGTAAGTAGCTTCCCAGCTGTTGACCAGCACCGGCTTGCGCCCGGGTCGGGTATCCCGGACCAGATGCTCCCGAATCGCACGGTGGAACTGGTGCGTCATCCCGGCAAAGCCGTTGGAAGAACAGAGCAGTGCCGCCTCCGGGGCGGTAAAGCTCTGGCCGGGAGCCAAGGTATAGCAGAAGTGGTAGGGATGGATGCCCATGACCAGCCGCGTATCTTCAAACTGGGTCCGCTCTGCCGCCGCCTCAAAATTACCGCTGTAGAGGAGCATCGCCCCATAGCACAGGCCGTGGTCCTCCCCGGCATCCTGTTCACACAGGATCACAAAGGGGTTGTGCTGGTGGCTGGAGGTACCGCGGACGCTGCCTACGCTCTGGACACCGTGGCGCAGCGGAGCGCGGTTGAATCCCCGCTCCATGGCATGGCGGCCATCAAAGGTGATAAGGTCCATATCAGCCCGCTGGAAATCAAGGCACAGGGAGGCTGCCCGGCACAGGCGCACCGTCGTCTCTCCCCGGTTCACCACCCGCACAGCCCGGGTGATAAGATCATAGTCAGCAAACACCCCGTAATACAGCTCAGCCGTCACATTGGCAACAGCATCCTCCAGGAAAATGACCAGTGTCTCTCCGCCTTCACCATGGAACGCAGGCAAGCCTTCCAAGGCGTACTTCCCCTCCCGCAGCTCAAAGCCGGCATAGCGCAGATCGGCAATATGACTGCCATCAGCCAGCTCCAGCTCCAGGGAGGGCAGACGAAAGTCCCCCACGCCGCAAGTGGAGTACTCCTGGGGCAGGGTATCCAGAGAATAGACCCGGCAATGTCCAGCTTCTCCAGGGTTGGGGGAAAATCCCCGGTCAGCCTGGCGGATCAGACAGGACAGATCCATATCCGTCACCCGGGCACCATAGTAGGTATGCAGCAGCACACCATACTGATCCACCTTCATCTGGTAGGTGGTATTCCGGGTGTGGAGCGTAAAGGTATTATCTTGCTTGTTATGAACGATCATGGAGAAATCCTCTCAACTAAAAATGTGACTGCGGCAATTTTATAGGATTTTCCGGCGTGATGCAATACTCCAGCCGAAAAAGATCGTGTATGGCACAGTTCATAGGGGAAGCCCCGGCGTCGGCGCGCCGATACCGGGGCTGTCGGGACAAAAGGATATTTGCTTGGGTTACTGTTATTTGCCTCCCGTCATAGCCACGCCCTCGATGAACTGACGCTGGAAGAACAGATACAGTACTACCATGGGCAGCATGGCAAGAAGGCTGCCGGCCATCAGCACCGGGAAGTTCGTGGAGAACTGACCACGCAGGGTGGCTAGGCCGGAGGACAGGGTCATCATATTCAGGTCGGAGTTTACCACCAACGGCCACATCAGATCGCTGTAGGCAAACACGGCGGTAAACACGCTCAGGGCCGCCACCGAGGAGGAGGTCAGCGGGAACATGACCTTTGTGAAGGTCTGCCACTGATTGCAGCCATCCAGATAGGCAGCTTCTCCGATTTCATTGGGAATACCCATATATGCCTGACGAAGGAAGAAGGTACCGAAAGCACTGACCAGGCCCGGGAACACCAGCGCAAAAACAGTGTTGGCCATGCCAAGCTTTGCTACCATCTGGTACTGGGGGATGATAAAGATCTGGCTGGGAAGCATCATCTGGATCAGGACGATGGAGAAAAGGATATTCTTCCCCTTAAACTTCAGTTTGGCAAAGGCATAGCCCGCCATGGAACTGAATACGACAGCGCACAACACCCGGAAGAGGATCATCAGTCCGGTGTTGATATACATGTTGACAAAGGGCAGGCTCTTGATGGCCTCCACGAAGTTGTCCAGCGTCAGCTGGTTGGGAAGGATCGTGGGCGGGATCTGCATACTCTCGGATACCGTCTTTGAACTGGTAAGAATCATCCACACGAAGGGGAAGATCATCACCGCGGAACCCACGATCAGGAAGAAATACGTCAGAAAGGTAGACATTCTCTTGGAATGTCCCATAGAATTGGCTTTCATCACATGTCCTCCTTAAATCTCGTAGTTGACCCACTTCTTCTGGCCAACGAACTGGATGATGGTCACGATACCGATCAGCAGCACAGTCCAGATGACGATGGCGGAACCATAGCCACGGCTGCCTGCCACGAAGGACTCCCGGTAGAAGAGGTACATCAGGCTCTGTACACTGGTGAGGGCGGGGTTGGTATCCTCCACCATCATGTAGATAAGGTCATAAACCTTCATGGAGGCCATCAGACGCATGATGAGAACCACAAACAAAGTGGGAGAAACCATAGGCAGAGTGATGCGGAAGAACTGGGTCACTTTGCTGGCTCCGTCAATGGAGGCAGCCTCATAGTAGGACTTGGAAATGTTCTGAAGGCCTGCCAGAAGCAGCACCGCATCATAACCGATGGCGCTCCAGATGGCCACGATGGCACAGGCGATCATAACCACTTTGGAATCGGTAATCCAGCTGATATGAGTCCCCAGGATCTGATTGAGAATACCGTACTCACTGTTGAAGATCCAGCGCCAGACCATGGTCACGGCGGCGGGAGCGCAGATCATAGGCAGGAAGAACACAGAGCGGAAGAAACTCTTGCCCTTGATTTTGGCGTTCAGCAGGATGGCTACCAGCAGAGACAAAAACAGGCCGATAGGCACCGTAAGGATACAGAAGTAGACGGTATTCCATGTAGCTTTCCAGAAATCTGCGTCCTGGAACATGTTGATGTAGTTTTCAAGACCGATAAATTTATAATGACCAAAGCCCAGATGCTCACAGAAGCTGGCATACAGCGTCTGGATAAAGGGCCATACGTTGAGGATCAAAAGGCCGATGATGGTGGGCGCCACCATGAACCAGCCCCAGTTCTGCTCCCGTCTGGCGGCGGAGAGCCTTGCTACCTTATTATTTTTCATGTTTTACCCCTCCCCTCAATCTTCGGCCAATTTCTTGGCGGTTTCCGTGTTGATCAGTTCCTGGATCTGGTCCAGTCCAGTGTCGATATCCACCGTTCCGTTATAAATGCTGGTCATGATATCCACCACACCGCTCTTCCACTTGGGACGGGCAGAGTTGTTGACGTACTGCACGCAGTAGTCGAACTGGCTCATGATAGCCTCCAGGTCCAGCTGATAATCAAACTGATCAAAAGCGCTGATCCAGGTTTCCTCCAAGCCCTCATAGGCAGGGATGGCAGCACCGGACTCACCCTGAATCCGCTGTGCCTCCTCGCCGGCAAAGAACTTCAGCACGTCCAGAGCGACCTCCAGATTCTTGCCGTGGGCACCGGTGGCATAGGTGAGGCCGTTGGAAATGGTGGCCCGGCCATCACCGCTGACGGGGTTGGGGGCAGCAGGCAATACCGCAATATCCCACTTGCCCACCATGTCAGGGTAGTTGGTCATTTCGGAGAGGAGGTTCCAGCTTCCCTCCAGGAACATGGCACCTTTCTCAGAGAAGAAGCCGGTACCGGGGCTGGTCTCAGCGAAGTAAGCCTGATCGGGGCACCAGTCGTTGTCCTGCAGGCCCACATAGTACTTAACCGCCTCCCGGGTAGCCTCCTGATCAAATCCGCCCTTGGTCTTGTCCTCTGTGAGGATGCAGCCGCCGTTCTGATAAACGAAGTTATGATAGCCCAGCTGCTCATCATTATAGGCCATGTAGCCGTAGTTGCCGGTAGCATCGTAAATAGCCTGGGAGGCAGCCTCCAGATCATCCCAGGTCCAGGTCTCATCGGGATAAGCTACGCCAGCAGCGTCAAACATCTCCTTGTTATACACCAGGCAGATGTTATCCTTGTCCTTGGGCACGCCATACATCCGTCCGTCAGAGCCCTGGGCATTGCTGATGGAAATCTCACTGTAATGCTCCTCGTAAGGGAACAGATCGGTAACGTCGGCCAGCATCCCGAATTCGGAATAATACAGAATCTGGTCGGTGTGCATCCAGAACAGGTCGGGCATGGTGTTGCTCTCGGCAGCAGCCTCCAGTTTGGTCCAATACTCGCTCCAGCTGGTCACCTGCACTTCAATGACCACATCCGGATTCTGAGCGGTATAGGCATCGCACATGGCCTGCATACCATCACGCTGCGCTACGTCCCAGATCTGGAACGTCAGATGTGTCTTTCCATCTGACGCACCACATCCACACAAAGACAACAGCAGCACCAAAATCAGGGCTGCTGCCACAACACGGGGTTTTCTTCTCATAACTCCACTCCTCTGCTGTATTTTGCTGCTTTTATCCCCAAAAAGCAGGCTCTTGATAGAAAAAATATAATCCCTCTTCAGCAGATTTGTAAATGGACTGGCATATTTGAAATATACCCAAATGCTGCAAGGCTCGCCTTTTGTGCATGTCATCAAGCATTTGGCCATATTTTTAGTATTTTCGTGGAAGATATACATATGAACCCCTTTTTCTTTGTGCAACTAGTCAAACGCAGCCATAAAAAAGCAAAAAGGATTTATCCAACACCTGGACAAATTGACTTGTTGACAAAACCATATAGCCTTATGTGCCATCCATTATTTCTCCTCGTAGCTCACAAAACCGCAAACCTTCTATTCCACCACAACACATTTGCTATTGAATCCTCCTCTGGGTCATGATAGACTGAGCCCAATAGCTGTATTCTTATTCATCCAGTACAGCAAAAGGAGGCCTAGTATGTTTTTCCGCAGAAATTTTCAATCCTCCGGGCCTGAAACAGATGAAATGCCGCCCGAAAAAACTGGCATCGCTCGGCTTTTTGAGATCCTTCAGGCAGAGTGCGGTAATCTTCTGAAATTGAACCTTCTGTTCCTCCTCAGCTGCATTCCCTTGGTCACCATTCCTCCTGCTGTCTTTGCTATGAACCAGCTGATCCGGCAGATGGTTCTGGACCAGCCAGTTCGGTGCTTTTCTGACTATTTCTCCGCCTTTCGCAAGAATCTGGGGAAATCCTATGCCGCTTTCTTCCTGACAGTTGTTCCGCTGGCAATTTCCGGCTATGGAGCGCTGTTTTACCTGCGTTATGCAGGAGAAAATCTGTTTTTGCTCTTGCCATTTATGTTTTGTTCCACCATTTTTCTTGCGGCGCTTCTTTCCTCCACGTATTTCTACGGCATTCTCTCTACAGGAGCAGGACTGTCCTCTTCCCTGCGCCTTGCCCTGGCCCTGGGCATAGGACGTCCGCTGCGGGCCATTCTGGCAGCTCTCTTTGGTTATGGACTGCTCCTGGCAGCAGTTCTTGCCTTCCCGCTGAGCTTTATTTACCTTCTCCTGATTGGCTTTACCCTCTCCTGTCTGCTGGACAATTTTTTCATCCGTACCATCCTTAGGCAATATTGTGATAATTGATATCTCTCACCACATGTGCCCAGTCTCTCTATTTCGCACATTGCAACCCCCGTTATCAAAGACAGGGGCAGTTGATCCGCCGGATCGCAATGCAGCTCTCCTCCTTTTCCCAAAGCATGTAATATCCATTGACTGTCCGGGCAAAAAATGATACTCTGGCAAAAGGAAGTCCCGCCATCAGGACTGTTCCATAAGGGAAAGGAGCGTATCCATGACATTCCAAGATATGTTCAGCAAGGCAAAGGATCTGTTGGCAAATGCTGATGCCAGTAAGATTCAGGAGCACCTGGCCTATCAGTTCAACATCACAGGCGAAGCAAGCGGTGTATTTTACATCGAGGTCAAAAATGGTGCCATTTTTGTGGAGCCCTATGAATACCACGATCGTGACGCCATGTTTACCTGTTCTGCTGACACACTGTTCAAAATCGCTGGTGGAAAAACGGACCCTGTAGGAGCCGTTCTTCTGGGAAAACTGAAAGTAGAGGGCAACATCGACAAAGCTCTCAAGCTGAAGGAACTGCTTCCATCCAAATAAGTAGCTGAGAATATTTTCTTTTCTGACAAAAAATCCCCCGCATAGGCTGTTTCCTATGCGGGGGATTTTTCATATTGGGTTACAGTCACGCCACTTTTTTGATCCGCCCCTGTTTCGCCGGACCAGAGGCCTTATAGTGTCATCAAAGCGTACGCCCGCCCTTTTCATGGCTGTCGAGCTTTCTGAATATCTGCATCAGCGTAATTACAGCCGCTGCCGCCAGGATCACTTCCGTGACAAACTGGGCATAGGAGAGGCCGTAAAGGGGGAACAAGCGGTTGAGCAGATACAGGGCCGGGATCTCCAGTACGATCTTACGCAGGATCGCAAACACCAACGCCCGGCTCCCCATGCCGCAGGCCTGGAAAACACCTACCGCCACGAAATCCATACAGAGGAACGGCAGTGCCAGGCAGAAGCCGTAGAGGAATTTGGCACCATAATCGATGATAGCCTGGTTATTCATAAACATGGCTACCAACGAGTCGGCAAAGAGGTAGTATCCCAGAGAAACCAGCACCATAACCGGCATTGCCAGCTTCACCACAAAAATCAGTGCATCCTTCATCCGGCGGGTATTCCCACTGGCATAGTTGTAACTGATCAGCGGCATAAAGCCCTGGGACAGTCCCTGGGAGATATACATGGGAACCATATTGACTTTCTGCGCAATACCCATGGCAGCCACAGCGTCGGCGCCATAGACAGAGGTGAAGTTATTCAGCACTGTCATTCCGGTCACATTCAGCAGATTCTGGATCGCCGCAGGAATTCCGACACCGCACACGCCCACCACAATCGCTTTGCTGGGCCGGAACATAGAAGGACGGATACATACATAGGTATTCTTCCGCTTCACATACAGCAGCACGAAGAAATAGGCACAGGCCACACAGTTAGAGAGGAAGGTAGCACAGCCTGCTCCCGCCGCTCCCATATTGAGACCCCAGGGAAGAATAAAAATGGGGTCCAACACAATATTGAGCAGACAGCCCGTCATGGTACCGATGCTGGCGTGGAGAGAAGCCCCCTCTGCCCGCACCATATAAGCCATGACCACATTGAGGATCGCAGGCATAGCACCGAAAGTCACCGTCCAGCGCATATAACCGGCCGTAGCAGCCAGCGTGTCGGCTTTGGCACCCAGCAGGGCCAGCAGCGGTCCCTGAAAAACCGTACATCCCAGGGAAAACAAAAATCCACTGAGGATGCAGCCATAAAAGCCAAAGGCAGAACTGCGGCTGACCGTATCAAAATCTTTCTTCCCCAACGCCCGGCTCATCATGCTGGAAGTCCCTACGCCGAACAGGTTGTTCACCGCGTTGAAAGCCAGCAGGATCGGTGCCGCCAGCGTAACGCCCGCATTCTGAATCGGGTCGTTGAGCATACCTACAAAATAGGTGTCTGCCAGATTATAGAGCACCATTACCAGGGAGCTGAGGATCGTGGGCACTGCCAGCGTCATCACCGCCCTGGGAATCGGTGTCTCTTCAAAGAGTTGTGTTTTCTTGCTATCTTCTGTCATGTTTCTATTTTTCCTCCTGGAGAAAGCCTAATTATCGCAGGAAACCGCCACCTTGATCACTCCATCCCGCCGCTGCTCAAACAGCTCGTAGGCAGCTGAAATATCCCGGAGTGGATATGTGTGGGTGATCAGCGCTGTGGTATCCAGCTTTCCTGCGGCAATCAGGCGCAGGATCTCCCGGCAGTCACATCCATCTACGCCGCCGGTTTTAAATGTCAGATTTTTACCATACATGTCCGGCAAGGGAAGGGTCTGCGGCTTGTCATAGAGAGCCACTATGGTAACAACAGCGTTGGGCCGGGCACACTCCCAGGACAAACGGAACGTATCCTCTGTTCCCGCTACCTCCAGAACCCGATCCGCACCGCCGTGGTCGCTCTGTTCCCTTGTGAAAGAAATTACCTTGTCAGGCGTTGTAACATATACATTGGGATAGTTTTTCTCTACAAATTCCCGCCGCACTGGGTCCTTCTCGCAGACAATTACCCGTTTGGGCTCATACAGCAAGACACACTGCAGGGTACATAGCCCTGTTGGGCCAGCCCCCAAAATCAGAACTGTGTCCTCCCTGCTGATTTCCGATATCCGCGCCGCCCAAAATCCGGTGGCCAAAATATCCCCTACAAACAAAGCCTGCCGGTCTGTCACCCCATCCGGAATGGGACTCAGCCCCTGATTGGCATACGGAACCCGTACATATTCTGCCTGTCCGCCGTCGATCCGACACCCCAATGCCCAGCCGCCATCAGGGTCCGTGCAGTTGTTCACCCAGCCATTCCGGCAGAAAAAGCATTGGCCGCAGAAAGTCTCTACATTCACTACCACTCTGTCGCCGGGCGCAACGGTAGAAACAGCGGAACCAACTTCCTCCACAACGCCTACCATCTCATGCCCCACGGTGATCCCCGGCACCGCCCGGGGAACTGAGCCGTGTTTGATATGCAAGTCGCTGGTACAAATGCTGCTGAGCGTTACCCGCACGATGGCATCCCGCGGATCACGAAGCAACGGGCGGGGCTTTTCTTTCAGGAGAAACTTCCCCTTTTCTATGTAGGTATAGGCCAGCACTGGCGCTCACACTCCTCTCATTGCCTCGCTGTTCCTTACGGTATATAAAAGAAACACCAGAATCTTTACACAATGAAAACTATTATAATGGTTGTGAATATATATGTCAAATCATCGTCTCTACAATAGAGACATATTCTTTTGATTTGTCCCTTTCCGAGAAATATTTAGTGTGCAAAAGACCGTGCAGAACTCTGCACGGTCTTTTCGCCATTTGATGCAGGCAGCTGAAATTCGTCCTGCTTCTGTTCTTTACAGGCCCGCCAATATCCGGTCGCGGAGATCACGGACCCGCTTTTCAATCTCATGGATGGTAAAAAGGAACTCTTCGTCCCCTTTCCCGCTGGGGTCCTCCAGCCCCCAGTTCTCCGTATGGCGGGCTGTCAAATGGGGGCACGACACGTTGCATCCCATGAGGACCACAATATCCGGTTGGGGAATTTCTTCCAGCAGCTTGCTGCATTGGGTCTTTTCCATATCGATCCCCCAGGACTGTTTCATCAATCGCACCGCGTCCTGATTGATCCGTTCCTGCCGCTCTGTACCGGCTGAATACGACGCAAACACATCACAGGCAAGCTCTTTCCCAAGTGCCTCCGCGATCTGACTTCTGCAGGAATTATGAACGCAGATAAAAGCCACGTTAGGTTTCGAAGTACCGCTCATTTTCCCACTTCCTGTCCCAGCAGCCGCATGATCTGACTTTTATTGAGGGGGCGCCCTGACGACAGCAGCCGTCCATCCACCATCAGTGCCGGCACAGACATAACACCCAGCCGGACCATCTCCACCAGATCCTCAACTTTTCGCACTGTGGCATTCAGCCCCAGCTCTCCTACCGCTGCCTGAGCCTCTGCATACACCTTGTCACAGTCGGCACAGCCTCCACCGACCACTAAAATTTCCATAGCTGCTCCCCCTTAATTTTTCAACGTCATTTCTGTGCCAACGATATCTTTCCAGGTATCGATGATGGGACGAATCACCGCCGGCCCGATCCGGGAAATGATCACCAATTCTCCCTGTTCTCTGGCCTGGCAGGGTTTATAGTCGATATATTTTCCGACGACATCCACTTGATGCCAGCCGGTATCCAGAGGCAAAAACCCCTTCATCCGCCAGCACTGAGGCGCCAGCTGTGAGAGAAAACTATCCAGTTTCTCCCGGTTCATCGGCTGAGTTGTCCGCAGAACCAGAGTTTTGGGTTTGGATTCAGAGGAGTTGAGGGATGGTTCACCATCTACATATTGATACTTCCGCAGATCCTCCTGAAGAAATCCCATGTCGATCTCTCCATAGGCGGCAGAATAAATAGGCGCGACAGGATTCAGCTCCCGCAGCACTGCCAGCACCTTCTCCTGTTCCTCAGGTTCCACCAGATCCGTCTTATTCAGCAGGATCACATGGGCATGCCGGACTTGCCGCGCCAGCTCCTCCCGGCTGCCGCTGTCCTCCAGGAAGTTGGCGGCATCCACCAGACAGATCAATCCCGTAAATCGATAGGCGCCGGGCTGCAGCACCTCCACTGCCTGCAGCAGCTCCTTCACATTGGAGGGATCACCAATGCCGGAGCTCTCCACCAGCACATAGTCAAGTCCCCGCTGAGCCAGCTCCGCCAATGCTTTGACAAAATCCAGCTTCCGGCAGGAGCAGTATATGGAGCCCTGGCTGATCTCACGCAGCTCCAGGCCATCTTTTTCGATCAGTTCACCGTCAATATTTACCTTTCCCAGATCATTCTGAATCACGCCGACCTTCGTACCCTCCAGATTATGGAGGATACGTTTGAGGAACGTTGTCTTTCCGGCCCCTAAAAAACCTGTCAGTACAAAAAGCTTTGTCTGTTCCATACTGTCATCTCCTATAAATCTATCTCGCTCGTGATGTTTCTCTATACGCAAAGCATTTAAATCAGATAAAAAATTGCTGGAACGCGTTGAAAAAGTACCCTACCAATATGATGCCCACCGTACATATGGCGATAAATGCCCCCAGCAAGCGAGGCTTCACCGCCTTTTTCAGCATGATCAGAGACGGCAGGCTCAAAGTCGTCACCGCCATCATAAAAGCCAGCACGGTTCCCAGACCAGCTCCCTTGAACAACAGGCTCTCCGCCACAGGGATCGTTCCGAAGATATCTGCATACATGGGCACGCCTACCACTACAGCCAGGATCACCGCCAAAGGATTCTGATCTCCCAAAACGGTTTCTACCCAGGATTGCGGGATCACATTGTGGATGGCTGCGCCTACCGCTACCCCGATAAAAATATACGGCGCAACTTTTTTAATGGTAGCCTTCAGCTGATCCCTGGCATATTCCAGGCGGTCACGCCGGGTAAGAGAGGCGCTTTCTGTCTCAATGCGGGGAGCGCTGCGGATAAATTCTTCTACATATCGCTCCATCCCCAACTTTTCCAGCAGCGTGCCGCCGATGACAGCAATCACCAGACCTAACACAACATATACCACCGCTACCCGGCCGCCAAAAATGCTCATCAGCAGTACCAGGGACCCAAGATCCACCATCGGCGACGAAATTAGGAAGGAAAATGTCACACCGATAGGCAAACCTGCACTGGTAAATCCCATAAACAACGGGATAGAGGAACAGGAGCAAAAAGGCGTCACCGTCCCCAACAGAGCAGCCAGCGCATTGGCCCACAGTCCCCGGAACCGGCCCAGAATCCGTCGGGTCCTTTCCGGTGGGAAATAGCTCTGTATATAAGATATTGCGAAAATCAGTACCGACAGCAGTACAAAAATCTTGATCGTATCATACAGGAAAAAGCGGAGGATACCACCCCACGTACTATCGGTATCCAGGCCCAATGCTGTTAGGCCCCTGCCGATCAACTCATTCAGCCACTTCATTCCCAGAACCTGGTCCTGAAAAAAGAACCAGGCCGTCCGAACCGTCTCCATCAAAAGATTCCTCCATCCACAATTCTTCGAATTTTATCGATATATCGGCGTTTGAAAAAGCTGCCAGATGTACAGCAGCTTTTACTCCCTGCCGCAGGGACAACTCGTACCATCTCCATAGAGAGCAGTAGCTTCCACCAAAAGCTGAGCAGCACGGAGGCTGCCCTCTTTACTGATAGCATAGTGCATCCACTTCCCCTCCGGACGGCTGACAACGATCCCGGAATCGCAGAGAATCTTCATATGGTAGGACAAGGTGGACTGGCTGATTTGCAGGTCGGACAAAAGGACACAGGCGCACTTTTCTCCGCCCCGGAGAATCTCCAGGATCCGCAGACGATTTTCATCTGCCAGGGCCTTAAAAATTTTTGCTTCCTCTGTATAGTTTCGCAAGCGCTCACCTTCTCACATTGATTTTTTTCGATGCAAGCGCAGTATAGCACTCAGATCGATGTTTGTCAATATAAATATATTCTGATTTTCAGACCGCTATTTCCTTTTTCATTCAGATCTTAGTGCACCTTTTAAGCAAAAAGGCGGCACAGCCTATGCTGTGCCGCCTGAACGTGCGGTATACGGTTTTAAATGGGATGTGGCGGGGCCTTAACAGTAGCGGTCCCGGTGGGGATCAATATCCCGTGGCAGTTCGGCGATCCCCGCAATGGAGATGCCGCTGTCTTTCACACACTGCCGCACCGCCTCAATATCCTCCTCCCATACCAGCAGGGACATCCCGCAGCAGGCGCTGGCTGACCGGGGCACAGGACAAATCCGGGCATTGGCACCATGCGAGCGGATGTATTGATAAAGGGCCATTCCCTCTGTGTGGTTGTGAAAGAGGACATAGTAATCGATAATCTCTGAGGATGCCATCAGCCCAGCATTTCCACGAAAGCACCGATGCGGGTACGCAGCTGCTCGCTGTCGCCGTCGTCATAGTCGGTCTCAATACCTAGGACCGGGATACCAGCCTCCTTCAGAGCCCGCTCCACACTGTAGCCTTCGGTGTCATAGAGGCAGCAGAACTTCAGGTTCACATCGATCACGCCGTCCACCTGATACTCCTTGGCCAGGCGCAGAATATCCTCTACACGGCCAGGATTGGGAGTAAAGCAGGCACAGTTGTTCTTCATGTACCGCTTGGACAGAGCCATGAACTGCTCATCCAGAGTGGTGAGCCCTTCCTCCACCAGGTTTTCAAAGTACCGGGTGCCGGTGCACATCTCCTCACAGACCACAGCGGCGCCGCTGGTCTCCACAATGTGATGGAGCTTCCAGTTGGGGATGGCCGTGGGGGTACCGGTGATCATGATGCGTTTGGTGCCCTTCTCAAAGACACTGATACCCTGACGATTGCGCTCCTCCAGCTCATCGGCCAGCTTGTTGCACATTTCCGCACAGCGGGCAGGATCATCAAAGAAGGCAATCTGGGTCACCAGCAGGGCATCGGCGCCGCTGATGGGGATATTATCCGGGTTCTTACGGGCTTCAAATACCCGGGCCAGGGCCTTACGCTTGTTATTGATGAGGCGGATAGCCTCATCCAGCTTCTCTGCCGTGATGGTATTACCGGTAAACTCCTCCACCTTCTTGGCAAAGGCAGCGATCTCATCCTTCCATTTAATGATGTCGCACTCCCGCTTCATCTGAGGCAGGTCCATGATGTACATAGGCACGTCTTCACCCAGGATCTCATAAGCCTTCTTCTTGCCGTCACAGGTGGTCTCACCCACATACATATCGGCAATCCGGAAGAAGGGACAGGTGCGGCCCAGCCGGGCGCCTACAGAGGCTTTTACCAGGGGGCAGGTGCTCTTAGGCAGGACCTTCTCCCCATCAGGAACCCAGAACTGGGAACCGCCGCACAGGCCGGTGACAATGCCGTTGGCTGCCACCACCACTTCATCGGGAACAAAGACACAGAAAGTGCCGAACACCTTACGCCCCTCTTTCTGTGCCTCTAAGAGTTCAGCAGGACGGATACCGTGGATATCTGACACCACGAAATCCCAAAATGCCATACCTTCCGGGCGGTTCTTCTGGGACAGGTACACGTCGCCAAAGGCAACCGGCAGTGCCGCGCACAGGCCATCATGGGTATCCACGTCCATTCCCAGCGCTTTCCACATCTCTCTGCGATCAGCCATTTCCAATTCTCCTTACCTGAATTATTTCTGATTCACGCACCAGGCGTGGTTATCATCCTTTTCTCGCCATTTCCCGGGCACATAGAGCCGCCCCAACCGCGCCGGCGTAGCGCCCCTCCGGGACAGCAACTACCTCTGTCCTCAGCTGCCGTCCCAACGCTTCGCGGATATACTCGCTTTCGCACAGCCCGCCGGTAAGGCAGACCAAGCCGCCTTCCTCCAGACGCCGGGCCTGGGAGGCTACCTTCTTTACGATGGAATCCACCACGGCAAAGGCAATATTCTCCTTCTTCTCCCCTTTGCCGATAAGGCTGATGACCTCAGATTCCGCAAAAACGGTACACATGGAGCTGATGGACACACCGCCTCCCTGCTGCGCCAGATCGCACATATCGTCTGGCCGCAGTCCCAGTGTATTGGCCATGACTTCCAAGAAACGGCCAGTACCAGCGGAACACTTGTCATTCATGATAAAGTCCTTTACCATGCCGCCTTCCACCCGGATGATCTTAGTATCCTGTCCACCGATATCGATGACTGTAAGGTCCCGGCTATGGTGGAGCATCATAGCCCCTTTGGCATGGCAGGTGATCTCTGTAACCGCCTTTTGGGAATATGGGACGGAAACACGGCCATATCCTGTGGAAACACAGACATTCTCCCCAGGATCATATCCCGCCGCACAAAGCCGCCGGCGGATCTCCTCCGCTGTGTCCACACTGCTCCAGCCGGTAGGCAATACAAAAGAGCAGACCAGTTCCTCACCATTCAAGACAGCTGTCTTTGCGCAGGTCGAGCCGATGTCGATCCCGATACAATATTGCATAGTTTCTTATCTCCTGTCAGGCCTATATCGTTATTGTTATGGTATCATATTACTCCCTCTGCTACAAGGTGTTTATCTATAAATTAAATAGAAATTTTAAATTTATTGAATAAAAATATATATGCAAATATCAGCCATTTTTTATTAAATTAATTTAGAAATATAGTGAAAATATTTTCTTTTAGTGCAGCATCTCGAGAAATGCAACTTTGTATCACTTTTTATCAATTATTGACTGTATCTATAGTATTGTGATACGCTTGGACAAAAGCAGCCAAATGCTGCAAAAATTTTAGCCGGAGCCTAATGGCTCCGGCTGAAAGCAAGGAGAATAACAAAATGGAATTACGAACGGAATTACCAGAAATCTTCGCTGAATTTGCCGACCAAAGAAAAGCTTCTTTTCTCCATGTAAAAGAGCTGAAAGATAACGGTATCCCAGTAATCGGTGTGTTCTGCACCTACTTCCCCCAGGAGATCGCCATGGCAATGGGGGCCTGCGTGGTGGGTCTGTGCTCCACCTCTGATGAAACCATCAAGGATGCAGAGCGGGATCTCCCCAGCAATCTCTGCCCCCTTATCAAATCCAGCTACGGCTTTGCCCTCACAGATAAGTGCCCCTTCTTCTATTTTTCCGATCTGATCGTAGGAGAAACTACCTGCGACGGCAAGAAAAAAATGTACGAGTTCCTGGGAGAATTCAAGCCTGTCCACATCATGGAACTTCCCAACCGCCAGAGTCCCGATGGCTACGCCATGTACCGCCATGAGATCATCCGTTTCCGGGAAGTACTGGAGGAACGGTTTGGTGTTACCATCACGGAAGAGCAGATTCGGAGGGCCACACATATCCGGAATGAGGAGCGCAAAGCTTTGAAAGCACTTTATGAGCTGATGCGCCTGGACCCAGCTCCTATGAAAGGAGAACAGCTTTACAATGTCTTGTACGGCTCCACTTTCCGTTTCGACAAAGAGCAGGTGATCCAGGAGATCTATGCCCTGATCGAGAAGGTAAAGAGAGAGTATGCCGCAGGGGAACATCTCAAGCAGATGCCCCGCATCCTGATCACCGGTTCCCCTTCCTCCGGCGGAGCGATGAAGGTAGTACGCGCCATTGAGGATAACGGCGGCGTGGTGGTTGCCTATGAGAACTGCGGCGGCTCCAAGTCCTGTGATGAATTGGTGGATGAAAATGACCCGGACATCTATGGCGCCCTGGCACGGCGATATCTGAATATCGGCTGTTCCTGCATGACGCCCAATCCCAACCGCTTCGCGCTGTTGGGCCGACTCATCGAGGAATACAAGCCGGACGCTGTGGTGGAGATCGTTCTGCAGGCTTGCCATACCTATGCTGTAGAGAGCCTGCAGGTCAAGCGCTTTGTTCAGAGCAACTATGGTCTGCCGTATCTGAAAATCGAAACCGACTACGCCACCTCGGACATCGGACAGATCAACACCCGAGTATCTGCCTTAATGGAAATGCTGTAATCTCAGCCAAAGGAAAACACATATACCGGGTTCTGCCCCCGCATCAGATGATAGCTTCCGGCAGTACTGTCCCGGGCGGTCACTACAGAAACCACCTCAGATTCTGTAAAGTGAAATTCCTTTAAGCAATTTGTCAATTCAGAAACAGACTCCAACGATACCGCTGTAGCCACAATGCGGACCCGTGGATTCTTCTCCAGCAGCATGGCAATGATCTCTTTCAGATTGCCGGAGCTGCCGCCGATAAAAACATGGGTGGGCGCTGGCAGCTGGCTGCAAGCTTCCGGAGCGGTCCCGGTTATGATCTCCAGATTTTCCGCTCCAAACCGACGGCGGTTCTCGCGAAGGAGGGCGACCGCCTCCTCCCTGCACTCCACTGCGTACACCCGTCCCCGCCAGGCCTGAAGGGCCATTTCTATGGATACGGAACCTGTACCTGCCCCGATATCCCAGCATACCGCATGGTCAGGAAGCCGCAGTTTGGACAGACACACGGCCCGCACCTCACTCTTAGTCATGGGGACAACGCCTCCAGGGCTACCGCCTCGCAGGAACACCTCATCCGGCAAGCCGCAGGGGAATGCTGCACCATCTTTTACCCCCTCGATCAGCACAGCGCTCAGAGAAGAAAATGATGTATCCATCAATTCTTCCACTGTTCCTACGGTAATCCGCTCATCGGGATAGCTGAGCCGCTCCCCTACTGCCGCAGATACATGCCCCAAGCCCGCTTCTGTCAACCGCCGGAAGAGTTCTGCCGCACCGTTTTCGCCGCCCACCAGGACAAAGGCTCCCCGCCCGGACCGCAAGATCGGTGCAATGGCCAGCGTACGGCCATGGGCACTGACAGTCACTATGTCCTCATAGGATCTGCCTAGCCGGGCACAGAAATAAGAGAGGGAGCTGATTCCCGGCAAAACCTCTACCTGGCAGTCCGTTAAGAGAGGGAGAAGCTTCTTTGCTCCGCTGAAAAAGCCCACATCACCGGACATTACCACCACAAAATTGTGAAACTCACGGTGATTCCGGATATAGTCTGCAAAGACCTCCGGCTTAATGGCGGCAAACGTAGATTGACCGGGCCTCGCCGCCGACAGCATCCGTTCCGCGCCAATGACGCAGTCCGCCTCCTCAATAGCCCGGCACACCTCGCCTGTCATAGCCTCGCCACTGCCAGGCCCGATCCCCGCCACAGTCACCCGTGGCCTCCAGACCAAGTCAAAATGTTGGCACAAATATCCAATCACTTCCGAAAAAGGCAGTCCCTCCCGTTGGGCCGGACGGCCGATCACCACCAGAGTAGCCCCTGCCTCCGCCGCTGCTGCTGCTTTCTCTGTAAAACCACCGGGAGCTCCTCCCTCTTTAGTGACCAGATATTTTGCATCGACAGCCCGCAGCATAGCGGTATTCATCTCACGGGAAAACGGTCCCTGCATGGCAATGATATGGGCGGGCGCCAGTCCTGCCGCCTGGCAGGAAGCCAAAGATTCTTCCATTGGCAGTACCCGGGCGTAGGCACGCTTGACAAATTCTTTAATTCCAGTGTAAAGCAAAAGTTCTTTACTGCCGGTTGTCAGCAATATATTTCCGTTGGTATGATTCAAATATTCCACCGCATGGGGGATATCCGGTACGAAAACGGCACATTCCGGTGATGCACTGCCGGAACGGATCAGGCGCAAATACGGCGTCTCCGTTTCCGCGCAGGCAGCAGCGATATTTTCCGTCACAGCAACGGCATAAGGGTGAGTGGCATCCACCACCAGGTCAAATTTTCTCTGTCGGAGCAGCGTCTCCATCTCTTTCTCCGGTAACCGGCAGGCAGAGATGGTAAGATTGTCCGCCGGCGAGAGCAGCGTCTCACCATACTCCGTGGCCACGCAGGCCATAACCTCCACCGGCTGACCGGAGAGAAACTCCACCAGCTTCCGCCCCTCTGTCGTCCCGGCAAAAACACAGATTTTTTTCATCTTCAGTGTCCTCCTGGAATACCAGTTTCCTCAAAGCTTATTTCCAGGCGCTCCACAGCTGCCGCAACTGTCACGCCCTTCCGCGCGGTCTTTCTCACCAGTAGTCGCTCTGCCCCCAACAGCGCAGAGCGCTCACAAACATTGTCTACTCCTGTTATGTTCCGAACAAAGGCGGAGGGCGTAAAGCTGCCCTCCGCCTTTTGCAACTCTGCAGCGGAGTAAAAATGGATCGGCCATCCTTGGCTGCGGCAAAAAGCCAGCAGTCCCTCCTCATCTGCTTTCAGATCAATGGAAGCCACTTCTCCTACCGCCCGAGGGTCGATGTGGTGTTCTCTCAAAGTCTGCTCCACCACGTCACGGATCATGGTCTCGCTGATCCCGCGGCGGCAGCCGATTCCCAGGCGCACTGCCTGCGGGATCACTCGCACCACAGCAGATGCTTCCAGGTCCTCTCTCCAGGAGATCAGCACATCCACCTCTCCCCTATCCTTAACTTCCATCCCCTGCGGCAGGTCAGAAACAACAGGGAAGTCGCTTCTCAGTGTAACAGGAGATTGGTGTGCTTTTCGGCTAATATTCCGGTACATCTCCGGACTGCCATCGACCATATAGCCTCTCCGGGCAGCCCATTCCAGTAACATAACCGCCTGCTGAATGGTCACTCGCCTCCCTTGAACCTCTCCAAAAGACTGCGGGCATTGTCCGTCTCTCCCAGATGCCCGTACTCTTTGGAAAACAAAACGGCACCTACCGCAAGCTCTCCACCTCTCCGGGACAGGTTTTCGGCAATCTTCCGGGTCAGCCTGGACAGTACCGCCTCGCATACCCCTGCTTCCTTTAGCAGCCGAAGTGCGTCATCACAGGCTACACAGCTCAGCAGCTCCTCGATCTTTTCTGCTGAAAGCCCGGCAGCCCCCGCGTGAGATGCCAGGATCTCCATCCGGCAGTCCCCGTATTGGGAGTGGGTATTGAACATACCGCCGGCAAGTTTTACCAGCTTTCCAATATGACCGGTCAGAAGAGCACCCCGAAACCCCAGTTCTTTGCAGATATCCAGGGCGTCTCCGATATAGTTGGAGATCTGGACTGCCAAGGCAGGATCGATTCCCAGATCCTGGCGGATATAATCGGAACCATAGTTGCCGGGCGTCAGGAGCACATAATCTTTTCCCTCAGCCCTCCGCTGAGCCAGTTCCACCCGGATGGTATCCACCAGCGCCCTTTCACTCATAGGCTCCACGATACCTGATGTCCCCAGGATTGAGATACCTCCCATGATCCCCAGCCGGGGATTGAAGGTCTTCTGCGCCAACCGCTCTCCATCCGGAGCGGAGATCACCACAGACAGTCCCCCGGAGTAATCTGCAAGGCAGCAGACCTCCTCCAGATTTTTCCGGATCATTTCCCTGGGAACCGAGTTGATGGCCGCCGCGCCCACGGGCTGGTCAAGGCCCCGCCGGGTGACCCGTCCTACGCCTGTTCCACCGTCAATGGTGATACCCTCATGTGGACACAAAGCCACCCGGGCATAGATCAGCGTTCCTCGGGTCACATCCGGATCGTCGCCACTGTCCTTTTCTACAGCGCAGGAGACATAATCTTCGCCGCGATGTATGTCACAGATCGCCAGCTCCAGACTGATCCCTTTTGGCACAGTAAGGGTGATTGTCTGGCGCTCCTTTCCGGTCAGCAGCATCCACGCCGCCGCCTTCGCTGCCGCCGCAGCGCAGGTACCAGTGGTATAGCCCAGCCGCAGCCGTTTTCCTCCCTGGATGATATACTCCTCCATGGATCAGCGGGCAATCTGATACAGCATAGCGTTGCAGATGGCGGCGGCTACATTGCTGCCGCCTTTCCGTCCCCGGGCCACGATATACGGCACATCACAGCCCAAGATCTGCTCCTTGCTCTCCACTACATTTACAAACCCCACCGGCACGCTGATAATGAGGGCGGGTCGCACTTTTCCGGCGTCCATCAGCTCCTTGAGCGCGATAAGTGCAGTGGGGGCATTGCCGATGGCGAAAATGCAGGGTTTGCCCAGCGCAGCTGCCCGCTCCATGGATACAGCGGCGCGGGTGATGCCGCGGCGCTTCGCCTCCTCCGCTACATCAGGATCAGACATAAAGCAGTGGACCTCACCACCCAGGCGGCCCAGCACCGTTTTATTGATGCCTGCCATGGCCATATGGGTATCCGTAACAATATGGCAGCCCTGGCGAAGGGCTTCGATCCCCTGCCGCACCGCATGCTCCGAAAAAACCAGGTTCTCCCGGTACTCAAAATCCGCTGTAGTATGGATCACCCGTTTGACCACCGGCGCTGTCTCCGGATCAGGCTGGTTCTCACCCAAAAGTTCTGTAATGATCTCAAAACTGCGCGCCTCAATTTCCATAGGCTTTACGATCTCAAACATGTCGTTCTCTCCTTCTCCTGATTTCAGGCCGTCGCTTTTTTCTGGCAGTCCATCCCGTCACGCAGGGCCTGCCACCCCTGGTACACAGGAATTCCTTTTTCCTTTGCCAGGGTCAGCAGCCTCCCGTTCATACTGTTGAGCGTCCCGATGGGCGTTCCGGCATCCATAACGTACTGGCAGCGGCACATCATCTCTGCCGCCTGCCGGTAATGTTCCTCCGTCATCGGTTCAAAAGCCGGGGCAACGACTACATGGTCGCTGAGTTCCCATGCCACCTGATAATCCACATCGTTGGCAAAAAGGATCCCCGCTGCAAAGGGGATCTGCCGTTTTTGCAGAGCACGGTAGCACTCAACCCCCATTCCGCCGCCGCCCACTACAAACACCTGCGGTTCTCCCGCCGGCTTTGTCAGCTCCACACTGCCAAACAGCAGATTATAGGAGCCGTGCTGGATATCATACAGGCGGTCGATGCCTCCCTCCGCCAAAATATCCTCCGGCGGGCCAAACGCCGAAATGGTCTCCCCTTTGACGCACAGCAGATAGTCGGAGATCTTGGTGGCAAGATCGATCTCATGGAGGGACATGATCACCGTGATCCCTTTCTCATGGGCCATCTCCCGGAGGATATCCAGTAATTCTATCTTGTGTCGGATGTCCAGATAGGCGGTTGGTTCGTCCAGAACAATGATCTCCGGTTCCTGGCAAATGGCCCGGGCCAGCATGATCCGCTGGCGCTGGCCGTCAGACAGGGTGGAAAAATCCCGCTCCGCCAGGTCAAGGGCATGGACCCGCTCCATTGCCTGGGCCACGATCTCCTTATCGTGGGGCGTCAGTTTACCCAGAGCGTTGGTATAGGGGTAGCGGCCCATAGCCACTACCTCCTCACAGGTCATCAGTTCCGGATGGATGCGGTCTGTCAGCACCACCGCTACCTGCCGCGCCAGTTCCCTGGCTGACCAGGCATAGATCTCCTGCCGGTCGATATAGACCTGGCCGCAGATCTTGGAAAGATGCCGCGTGATGGACTTCAGGATCGTGGATTTGCCGGAACCGTTGGGACCGATCAAGGTCAGGATCTTCCCCTTCTCCACCTGGATATTGATATCGTGGATCAGGGCATGGCCATTATATCCCACCGCCAGATCCTTCGTATGGAAATAGATCATAATATTCTCCTTACTGCCGGGTCTTCTGGCGCTTGAGCATCATATAGATCACGACCGGCGCGCCAAAAGCGGAGGTAACTGTGCCGATGGCCATCTCTGTGGGAGAGAAGGCCGTACGGGCGATCAGGTCACAGAAAATACAGAACACCGCGCCACACAGGTATGTGGCCGGGATCACCAAAATGGGTTTTGCCGTCTTGAGCATGGTGCGGGTAATGTGGGGAACCGCAATACCAACAAAGGAAATAGGCCCCGCAAAAGCTGTGACACAGGCGGAAAGGAGGCTGGAGAGCAGGATCAGCGCGGCACGGAAAAATTTCACGTTGATCCCCAGGCTCTGGGCATACCCCTCACCCAAGGCATAGGCAGCAATGGGCTTGCTGAGGAGCCACGACAATGCCGCGCCTACCAGGCAAAGTCCGCCAGCGGTCGTTACATTGCTCCAGTTGGCACCGGAAAAGCTTCCCATAGACCAGCTGGTTAGGTTGACGATATCCTCCTCATCTGCAAAGGTGATGCAGAAGTCGGTGACGGCACTGCAGATATATCCCACCATGATGCCGATCACCAGCAGCATAGACATATTCCGCACCCGCTGAGAAAACAGCAGCACCATGGACACGATCAGAAGAGATCCTGCAAATGCCGACAGGATCAGGACAAAGGAATTGATGGTCTTGAGATAAGGTGTCAGCAGGATCGTTGTGATTCCCACCACCATTTTTGCTCCGGAGGAGATACCCAGAACAAACGGTCCGGCAATGGGATTGCGGAAAAAGGTCTGCAGCAAAAATCCGGACACCGACAGGGCGCCTCCCAGAATGGCTGCCAGAAGCATCCGGGGCATCCGGATACTAAAAATGATCTTACTCTCCGAGGATGCTTCCGTCACCGTCCGAAGGGTATCCGAACCGGTAAACAGATCCCGGAAAAAGGCTTTTACTGCTGACCACACCATGTGGAAGACTTCCCCTGCAGGGATATCCACAGAGCCTGTATTCACATTGAGCACCAACCCCCATCCCAACAAAAGGGTCAGCAGCACCATTGTCAGCAGAAATCGCCCTGCAGTCGTCATGGCCTCCCGACGGGACGCCCGGTACAGGTCTTCCATAAGGTTCCACCTTTCAAAGCATGGCCCCGGGCGGAGAATACACTCCGCCCGGGGTAAAATACAGGGACAGCGTCATTCCATCAGGAGAGCTTGATCAGATGGTCAGTGGTCACCTGATCATCCTCGCTGGTGAAAATGGTATTCATATCAGAAATGATAGACGCAATCGCCGCCGTGGACTGGGTAAAGTCGGGGGAAGTGACATAGACATGGCCCTCCTGCACCGCCTTAAAATCAGCAAACAGGGGGTTATAGTCGATCATGGCCTGAATGGAATCAAAGCCCAGAGCAAAGTTGATGTAGAACAGGTAATCAGCGTCCTTGTTCTTGGCATACCAATCCTCAAAAGTCATATTGGTATTGCCGCTCTCCTCCGGCTCCATGTCAGCCAGGACATAGGTACCTCCCGCCAGAGCGATCATCTGCGCCATGTAATCTCCGCCGTTGCGGGAATAGCACTTCCCAGTGGAGGTGATGTAACCCATGGCAGCGGTCTTTCCGGTGTTCTCACCGGCGGCGCCTTCCACCAGCGCCTTCTGCTCCTCAAAATACTGCTGCGCCTCATCTTCCAGATTAAAGAGGACGCCCAGCACCTTCACCCATTCCACACGGCCCAGAGGATGACCTTCCTGAGAAGACCGCTCCACCAGGGAGGGGATTCCCAGCTCCGCAAACTTCTCCAGCACCTCGGGATGGCCATCGATCATACCGCTGTCGATATGCAGCTGAATATCACCAGCAGTCATCAGCTCATAGTCAGGCTCATCATAGGAACCGGAGAAGGCAATATCGCCCGCCTCCATGCGGCTGACAATGTTCTCCAGATACCACTTTTCCTGCTCAGTGGCAACCAGCTTTACCTGGTCCAGACCGTCGATGGCGTCCAGCAGGGACATCATGCTGGTGCTGGCCACATAGGCACGCTCAATGGGCAGCTGGATCACAGTGACATCGTCCTCCAGCTCCCAGGTCACAGACTTCCCCTCCGGAACTACCAGATAGCGGGTCTGTGCACCATCAATGGAGATCATGCGGTAACCATCGCTGTAGAGATCGATCTGGAACTTCTCCGCATAATCCAGCTCCATCTGCCCCTCCAAAACAGGGGCGCCAGAAGTATCCTGGGTATCCTGGGCATCTGCATTGTCGCCGTTCTGGCTATTCTGCTGATTGGAAGATGCATCGTTCCCGGCGGTATTATTACCGCCGCAAGCCGCCAGGCTCAGGACCAGTGCCAGCGCCAAAGCCAGCGCCAGCCATTTTTTCAGTGCTTTTTTCATCTCGTGGGACCCTCCTAAAAATAAATAAGATTTAGAAAAATCCACCGCTCCTTGCGATATGTCTTGAAAACGTAAATGGCCGTGGCAGCAAATCTGCTGCCACGGCCGTTTTTCCGCAACAATAGCCCCCCTTACTTCCATAACTCGTGGAAGGGGCAATCCTCAAGCAGGTCTTCTGACTCGCGCATAAGGTGGCTTTTGCCCCACCTGCGACCAAATTCTGCCTTCCCAGTTTCCCAGTGACTGACTTTCATCAACGAATCTGATCTCAGCGCACACAGCGGCGGTACCGTCCAGGGCTCTCACCTGGTTCCCTATTCTCCCCGACAGCGCAACGCTCTGCCGGGACACTTGAAGCGTATGGAATTTCCTTTTTGCATTGTAGCCACTTATCCGTTTTTTGTCAATCCATGATTTGCGCATTTTCCAGCCGTTTCTTCACAATACGGCACAGCGTGAGCTGGCCCCGCCCCGGCAAGTTCATAAGCATGTACGGCAGAACTCCGGCGTAGGCTAAAGCGGAGGTGTTGCTATGATCGTTGAGACCTATTACATACGAGGGATAAAAGTCAATATCGATGACGGCGCATACGCCGGAAAGTCTGCGGAAGAGCTGGAACGCATCCGGGAAAATGCAGAAGGCACGGCAAGAGACATCCTGCTGGCCGTACAGCGCCGGGCCGCCGAAAAATCAGATCACGGAGAAGCAAAACCATGACGGCGCGTACTTTTTCCTCCGGTATAGGAGGCTCCCACAATGGCTGAGGCAATGTATCTGAGGAAATCCCGGGTGGACCTGGAGGCAGAGCGGCACGGAGCCGGCGACACGCTGGCCCGGCACCAGCAGGCGCTGCTGGCTGTAGCCCAGGCAAACGGCCTGGACATCGGCAAGATCTACCGGGAAGTGGTGTCGGGAGAGACCATTACAGCCAGGCCTCAAATGCAGAAGCTCCTCCATGATGTGGAGGCGGGCATGTGGGACAGCGTCCTTGTCTATGAAGTGGAGCGTCTGGCCCGCGGAGACACTCTGGATCAGGGCATCGTCTCCCGGGCCTTCCGGCTCTCCCACACGAAAATCATCACTCCCTCCAAAACCTATGATCCTGACAGTGAATTTGACGAGGAATACTTTGAGTTTGGTCTGTTCATGAGCCGCCGGGAGTACAAAGCCATTACCCGGCGGCAGCAGGCCGGACGGATGGCCTCCATCCAGGAAGGAAAATTCCCTGGCAACAAAGCGCCTTATGGCTACGATCGCAAAAAGCTGGAAGATCAGAAAGGATGGACATTGATTCCCAACGAAAATGCCCACATTGTCGTATCTATCTTTCAGTGGTACACAGAAGGCCTCATTCTGCCGGACGGATCTTCCCGCCGCCTGGGTACCGCCCAGATCGCCCGCCGCCTTAATGATTTGGGTATCCCTGCCCCCGGCGGCAGAGACTGGACAAATCCCTGCATTGCCAATATGCTGCGAAACGACACCTACGCCGGGTGGGTCAGATGGGGGCGGCGCAAGGCCGTCAAGCACCTGGAGTCCGGTGAGATCAAGGTCAGCCGCCCGGTCGACAAACAGTATGCCCTCCATCGCGGGCTCCATGAACCTCTTGTCTCCCAGGAGATTTTCAACCGTGCGCAAGCTCTGCTTCAGATGAACGCCAGCCGTCCAGGTCCCCAGTCCCTTCCCCAGCAAAATCCATTGGCCGGCCTCCTCAAATGTGAAGCCTGCGGCCGGAATATGGTGCGCCGGCCATATGGCGGTAATCGCCCGGATGCTCTCATTTGTCCGTACCCCTCCTGCCCTACCGTATCCTCTGATCTTTCTCTTGTGGAGGACATCATTCTGGCAGCGTTGGAACAGTGGTACCAGCATCTGACATGCGAAGTCAGACAGGAACGCCCCTGCCCCTTTGCTGAGATCAGATCTCTCCAAGCCTCCCTGGAAACCGTTTCCGGTCAGCTGGACAGGACAAACCGCCAGATTGCCAAAGCCCACGACCTTCTGGAACAGGGTATCTATTCCACGGAGGTGTTCCTCTCCCGCACCCATGAACTCTCATCCCGCCAAAGCGGCCTAATGGCGCAAAAAGCCGCCCTCACCGAGGAACTTGCCCGGTACCGGCAGTCCTGCGTTGAAATCTCCCAGCCTCCCCCTCATCGCCGGTACATCATGGAGATCTACCGGGAAACAGATGAGGCAAAAGAAAACTCCTCCCTTTTGAAAAGCCTGCTGGACCACGCAGTATATGCAAAAACCGCCAGACTGCGTTGGATCAACTGCTCCGGAAAAGGACTGGAGATCACCCTCTATCCCCGTCTGCCTCATGATGACTCCCCTCACGGATAATCGAAATGTACCAAAGAATTGGGCCATCTGGAAATGGTGGGCACCATCGTCCATCAGCTGACCAGAAATCTGACAGACGAGCAGATCCGGGAAGGCGGCTATGCTGCCTATTTCACGGATCACACCACCGGCGTATATCCGACCGCAGCTTCCGGTGCTCCCTGGAATGCAGCCGGCATCGGCGTAAAAGGCGATGTGATCGCCGATCTCACTGAGGACCTGGCTGCAGAGCAGAAAGCCCGCGTCACCTATGATAATATCCTGCGGCTGAGCGATGACCCTGACGTCACCGACGCCATTCGTTTTCTCCGGGCCCGGGAAATCGTCCACTTCCAGCGCTTCGGCGAAGGCCTCCGGCTGGCCAAGGAAAAACTGGGAGAAAAGAACATTTACTACATGAATCCCTCCGTGGATCAATAATAGAAATCCGCCGCGGCAATACTGCCGCGGCGGATTTTTCTAAATTGGCACATATTTGGTACCCAAAAGTACCACAGAATATCGATCAGGCCAGGAACTGATCCAAAGGCCGACTTTCCTCCATGGCCGTCATGGCATCCGCCATGCCGGACACATCGCCCACCAGGTTCACACCGCACAGCTTCCCGGCAGCAAAGTAGTACCGGGCCAGATGTCCCTTGGCATCATCCCGAAGCTCCAGAGTCCGATAATCCTTACCGGACACCTTACCCGGGTCACCCAGGGAGAACAGCTCGGTGCCCATGCCGTGGAAGGACAACACCGGCTGGATGGGCTCATAATCCACCAGATCGCCGGTAGCACGGGCTCCCGCCACCTTGCCCTGGGCCTGGGCCTCCGGCCAGAGGGCGTAATTGACGCCCTCGTACTGGGCACAGTCGCCGCAGGCAAACACGCCGGGGATGTTGGTCTCCATGGCTTTGTCCACCACGATAGCCCGATCCACAGCAATGCCAGCTGCCTGGGCTAGAGCTACATTGGCCCGGACACCGCAGGAGACGATCACCAGCTGAGCGGGAATCACCTCGCCGCTGGCCAGCTTCACGCCAGTGACATGGCCGCTGCCCTCCATAGCCTCGATCTTCACGCCCAGCTCTACCCGGACGCCGGACTGGCCGCACTTCTCCAGCAGAAGCTTGGCAGAGGCATCATCCAGCTGTCGGCCCATCAGGGTGGGGGCCAGCTCCAGCACGGTCACCTCGCTGCCGCTCTTGCGCAGCTCCCAGGCGGCCTCCAGGCCCAGCACACCGCCGCCGATGACCACAGCCTGCCGGACAGCACCCATGGCCTGGACCTTCTCCACGTCGGAGATCCTGCGGATAGCCACTACGCCTTCCTGCTCCCGGCCAGGGATGGGCGGAATAAAGCTCTCGCTGCCCAGCGCCAGGATCAGCTTGGTATAGGATACTTTCTCACCGCCATCCAAAGTAACGGTATGGGAAGCAGTATCGATAGCTTCCACCTTCCGGCGGAGCATCTGGGTGATGGCCTGGGCATCGTACCAGCCTGCGGGATGGAGGGCCATCTGGTCCTCAGTGAGGCCGGAGAGCATGGCCTTAGTGAGCATAGGCCGCTGATAGGCAGGGCCCTCGTCGGAGATGAGAAGGATCTTGCCGGTCTTATCCCGCTCCCGGATGGCCTCCGCCGCGCTGACGCCAGCGCAGCCGTTGCCCAGGATCACATAGGTGTTCTCGGTGTCGTTGCGGTAGGTGGTCTCCTCCACCTCTACCTCCACGAACTTGTCCCGGCCCACGCCGCAGACAGGGCAGGTATCCAGGGATGCGTCGAAAATCTCACCGCAGACCAGGCACTTCACCAGCTTCCGGGGACCGCGGCCAGAGGACTTGGCCTCCTTCTTTGCCGGCTCATAGTAGTCAGGGCCCACACCGCAGACAGGGCATACCGGCTTATCGCCGGAGAACACCGCGCCGCAGATCCGGCAGCGGACCAGCTCCGGCTCTGCCGCAGCGGGGGCTTCTGCGGTGACGGGGTGGAAGTGCTCGGGTCCCACCTTGCAGATAGGACATACCGGCTCGTCCTCATCGAACACCGCGCCGCACACATCGCAGCGCACCTTGCCCTTGGGGGCACGCTGGATGGGCCTGAGATCCTTGAGCAGCAGCCGTCCGAACTCCGCGCCGTACTCCTTGGCATCAGCCAGCTGGTCGGCACTGGGCTTAAAGCGGACACGGAATCCTTCCACTGTCCGCAGCTTCAGCTGCTTGAGCCGCTCCATGATGTGGGGCACACCCTCGCCGCTCCAGCCGTAGCTGCCGAAGGCGCTGGCCAGCTTCCCGCCGTGGGTGGCGGCAAACATACCGGTAGTAAGGTCCCAGATAGGCTTGAGGGCCTCTCCTACGATGGTGGGGGTGCCCAGGAGGAAGCCGTCGGCGTAGAGGAGCTCCTCCCCTACCTTGGCAGCGTCGGCGGTGACCATGTCGTAAGTCCGCACGTCGATCTCACCGGCGGAGCGAATACCCTCGGCAATGGCCTCTGCCAGCTGCCCGGTGTAGCCGTAGGCACTGACATAGGGGATGATGACCGTGGGCCGGGGATTGGGATTGATCACGGTGGACCACTCCTCATAGGTATCCAGCATCCAGGGGATATCGCAATCCAGCACCGGGCCATGGCCAGGACAGATCATCTCCAGGGCCAGAGGCCGGACCCGCCGCAGAGCATCCAGCATGAAGGACTTGTAGGGCCCGATGATGCAGTCATAGTAATACTTGGTAGCCCGCAGATAACCCTCGTGGTCGGTGACCTTGCTGGCCAGGATACCGTCGCAGGCATAGTGAGAGCCGAAGGAGTCACAGGTCACCAGGATCTTGTCCTCCCGGATGTAGGTGTACATGGTGTCAGGCCAATGGAGGTTGGGCACCACCATGAACTCCAGAGTCTTTCCGTCCAGCTCCAGGGTCTGGCCATCCCGGACGGGGATGGAATAGAAATCACGGTTGACGATCTCCTTGAGGAAGCTGATGGCACAGGCCGTAGCTACGATCTTGATCCGGGGATTCAGCTCCAGCAGCCGCTCCACACTGCCGCTGTGGTCAGGCTCCGTGTGGCTCACCACCAGATAGTCCACCTGATCGATAGGAGTGATCTGCCCCACCTTCTCAAGCCAGCTGTCCAGGCACTTGACCTTGGCCGTCTCAAAGAGGACGGTATGGCGGCCAGTTTTGAGGACATAGGAGTTATAGGTGGTGCCGAACTCCGTATACATAATGATGTCAAATACCCGCAGGTCGTGATCCAAAGCACCGGTAAAATAGAAACCGGGTTTCAGTTCCAAAATTTCCATAGCAGATTCTCCTTTGTTTCAGCAGCGGACAAAGGCTGTTATTGTCCGTCTAAATGTATAGTATAACATTCCCGGCCATCCGCCAATCCCTTTTTGGTTAAATTTTTCACCTTTGTGATTTTTCACAACAGGGCCTTGTCATTTGGAGTCAATCCGCTACAATAAGGCCATACCTGACCGACCGGTCAATGGAGGGAAGTACGATGGCCCAACGATTTTCCAGTCTACCCGATGAGAAACAGCAGCAAATCCTGGACGCCGCCGCCGAAGTCTTTTCCCGTGAGGACTACAAGCGTGCCAGCACCGACGACATTGCTGTCCGGGCGGGTATCTCCAAAGGGCTTCTTTTCTACTACTTTAAAAATAAGCAGAGCCTGTATCTCTATGTTGCCGACCACATGCGCCATCTGGTGGAACGACATCTGGAACGCGGAAAAGTGGCGGAGATCACCGATTTCTTTGATATGCTGGACTATGGGGTCCAGGAAAAGCTCCAGCTCTTCCAGCGCCAGCCCTGGGTCCTGGACCTGTCACTGCGGCTGTACTACGCCACAGACAAAGACGTGGTATCTTCCCTGCGTCAGCGGTTTATGGAGATGCTGGATGAGATGTGGGACGTGTATTTTTCTCAAATTGACCGGGAGAAATTCCGCCCTGGGATAGAGCCCCGGTTAGTCCTGGATCAACTCATATATCTGATCGACGGCTATATTCACCAGCAGATGATGCGCAGTAAGCGGGTAAATATGGATGCCCTGATGGCGGAATACGCTCTCTGGCGGGACATGCTCCGCCAGTATGCCTACAAGAAGGAATATCAATGAGCCATGTGATCGACGTGCAGAGCCTTACCAAAGACTATGGTAAAAGCCGCGGTATATTTGACCTTACCTTCCAGGTGGAACCAGGCGAGATTTTTGGCTTTCTAGGCCCCAACGGCGCAGGTAAGACCACCACAATCCGCCATCTGATGGGGTTTATCCGGCCTGACCGGGGTCAGGCGTCGATTCTGGGCATGGACTGCTTCTCTCAGGCAGCGGCCATCCAGGCCCATGTGGGATATCTGCCGGGGGAACTGAGCCTGATGGACGATCTCACCGGAGATGGTTTTCTCCGCTTCATGGCCCGGATGCGGGGTATGCCGGACCTGGGATGTGCCGAGGAGCTGAAAGAGCTGTTCCGGCTGGATGGCCGTCAGAGCCTGCGGAAAATGAGCAAAGGCACCCGGCAGAAGGTGGGCCTGATCTGCGCCTTTATGGCCCGGCCGGACCTTCTGCTCCTGGATGAGCCTACCAGCGGACTGGACCCTCTGATGCAGAACCGCTTCGTGGAGCTGCTGCTGCGGGAGAAGGAACGAGGTGCTACTATTCTCCTCTCCAGCCATATGTTCGAGGAGCTGGAGCGCACCTGCGACCGGGTAGCCATCCTCCGCTCCGGACGGTTGGCAGCGGTGGAGCGTACAGAGGACCTTCGGCGGGCCAGAACCAAGCGGTACACCTTCTCCTTCCCTGGGCCGGAAACTGCGGCAGCTTTCTCCGCCGCCTGGCCTGGCTCCAGCAGGGATGGTTCCAGCGTAACCGTATCTCTTACAGGAGCCCAGGCTCTCCCCCGCCTGCTGCGCCTCGCCGCAGACCATCAAGTCAAAGACATGGCTGTGGACGGCGGAAGCCTGGAGGAAGCTTTCCTGGGATATTACGGAGAGGAGGATTGACCATATGATCTCACTGCCCTTGTTTCGGCGGGAGGCCCGCCGCAGTATCGCCCTGTTTGTGATCTTTGCCGGGATTTTGGCCCTGTATGCCAGTGTGATCCTTACCATGTACGACCCGGAGTTGGGGGAAAGCCTGGCCATGATGAAAGATGCCATGCCTCAGCTTTTTGCCGCCTTCGGCATGAGTGATCCCGGCTCCACCCTTACGGAGTTTCTGGCCAACTACCTCTATGGCTTCCTCTTTCTGGTTCTGCCTCTGGTCATGCTGATTTTGCTGGCAAATCGTTTGATGGTGAGCTACCTGGATCGAGGCACCATGGCCTGGCTCCTCTCCACTCCCAATCCCAGGCGGAAAATCGCCGGTACCCAGGCTCTCTTTCTGGCCGGCAGTGCCGTTTTGACCGCCGTCTATGCCGGTGGACTCTGCTCTCTTCTGTCTGTGGCCATGTACCCTGGAGAGCTTGCAGCCGGTCCATTTTTCCGGCTGAACCTGACTCTGGCGGCCCTCCTATGCCTCTTGGGAAGCATCTGCTTTCTGGGAGTATGCGCTCTTCCCGACAGCCGCCGGGGCCTCTCCTTGGGCGGCGGCCTATGCGTGGTATTTATTTTGCTACAGATGCTGGCACAGTCCGGTGAAAAGTGGGAGTGGCTGAAATATCTGACTCCCTTGACGGCCTTTGATACAGCTGCCTTGTCCTCCGGCGGCGGCTCCCTGTGGCCTGCACTGGGACTGGCCGGCGCTGCACTGCTGCTATACTGCGCCGGGATCTGGGTATTTACCCGCCGGGACTTGTGCCTGTAAGCCTAGTTCCATTTATCCATAGAAAAATAAAACGCCAGGGAAAAAATTCCCTGGCGTTTTCATCAGATTTTTAGCCATGAGCGAAGCTCTCTTACAGGAGGGATATCTGCTCCGGTTCGTCGGAAGAAATCACCGTGGGAGCACTCTCAGCCGTACGCTCTCCAGAGGCCTCACCGCCCAGCATGGCAGCAAACTCCTCCTCCGTCAGCACCGGGATTCCCAGCTCTCCGGCTTTCCGCAGCTTGCTGCCGGCATTCTCACCCGCCACCACATAGGTGGTCTTTTTGCTGACGCTGCCGCTGGCCTTTCCGCCCCGTGCCTCGATCAAAGCCGTGGCCTCCTCCCGGGTAAAGTGGGTCAGGGCTCCGGTGAGGACAAAGGTCATCCCCTTGAACTGATCCCCTGCCGGGGCATCCACCGCCTCCATGAGGACACCGGCTTCCTTGAGTCTGCCCATCAGATGCTGGGACTGAGGACTGTCCAGCCAGGAACGGATATACCCGGCAGTGACCGCGCCCACGTCGTCGATGGCGGTAAGTTCCTCCTCAGAGGCCGCAGCAAAGGCGTCAAAGGTACGGAAATGGGCTGCCAAGGTCTTGCCTGCCTTCTGCCCTACCTGCCGGATACCCAACGCATACAGCAGACGCTCCAGCCCTCTGGAACGGCTGTCGCTAATGGCCCGCAATGCATTCTCCGCCGACTTGTCTCCCATCCGATCCAGGGAAGCAAGATCCTCTTTGCTTAAAAAATACAGGTCAGCCGGTGTTTTGACCATTCCCTTTTCAATCAGCTGGTTCATCACCGCCGGCCCCACGCCCTCGATATCCATGGCGTCCCGGCTGGCAAAGTGGGTCAGGTTCCGATGGAGCTGTGCCGGACACTCCGCACCGGTACAGCGCAGGAACGCACCGTCCTCATCCCGCACTACCGGGGCGCCGCACACCGGACATACGGTGGGCATGTGATAAGGCACCGCCTCCGGGGGACGCTTATCCAGCAGCACCTCCACGATCTCCGGGATGATCTCCCCTGCCTTCTGTACCACTACCGTATCGCCGATGCGGATATCCTTCTCGTCGATGAAATCCTGGTTGTGAAGTGTGGCGGTGGTTACCGTGGTACCTGCCAAACGGACAGGCTCCACCAGTACCTTCGGCGTCAGCACGCCGGTCCGCCCCACCTGGACCACGATATCCACCACCCGGCTGGGCTTACGCTCCGGCGGATACTTATAGGCAATCGCCCACCGAGGACACTTGGCCGTACTGCCAACAATCCCACGGTCTGACAAGGAATCCAGCTTTACAACAGCTCCATCCATATCAAAGGGCAGATCTTCCCGGGTATCATTGAGCTGGCGGATCTCCTCGTTGATCTCTGCCGCTTCAGAGAGCTTTTTCTGGGGGATGACCGGAAACCCCTGCTCTGCCAGATAGGCGATAGTCTCACTGTGGCTGGTAAAGGTCCTTCCTTCCGCCAGCTGCAAATTGAATACCCGGATGTCCAGGCTCCGTTTGGCACAGACCTTGGGGTCCAGCTGCCGGAGTGACCCTGCCGCCGCGTTCCGGGGATTGGCAAAGAGGCTCTCCCCCCGCTCCTCCCGCTGGCGATTCAGGCGGTGAAATACACTCTTCGGCATGAATACCTCGCCCCGGACGATCAACCGGGGCAGCTTCTCCGGCAGCGTCATGGGGATGGAGCGGATAGTGCGGATATTCTCCGTCACATCCTCCCCCACCCGTCCGTCACCCCGGGTGGCTCCCTGAAAAAACACACCGTCCCGGTACTCCAGAGCTACTGACAAGCCGTCTACCTTAGGCTCTACACTGTAGACCGTTTTCTCCAGGCTCTCTGCCATTCGTCCGCAGAACTCCTCCACCTCCTCCGGGGAAAAGACATCCTGAAGGCTTTCCAGCGGAACAGCGTGAGTCACCTGCCGGAAGCTCTCCAGCGGCTGTCCGCCCACCCGCTGGGTGGGGGAATCGGGTACGATCTCCTCCGGATGCGCCGCTTCCAGTTCCTCCAGCCGGCGCAGCATATGGTCATATTCATAATCGGAGATGGTGGGGTCATCCAGTACATAGTAGCGATAACCCGCTTCGTTCAGCGTCTGACGCAGCTGCGCCATCTCACTTTTGTAATCCATGGTCTTTCCTCCTGGGCAATTCGTCATTAGCTCCTGCTGCCCGTCAGCCATTGTTGATGGTGTACTCGTAGGCATCCTCCATCAGATCATTTCCTGAGTCAAAATAGGTATATGTATCAGGAACATCCCCTACGATAACAGTCTCCGCCACGGAAAAGGCGTTGCTCACCTTGGTATACGTGCTGAATCCAGGCAGAAGAATGGTTACTGACACATCCACATACAGCAGGATACTGTGGGTAGTTTGATTGATACCAGCGTGATCAAAGGCATTTTCAAAGTGGGCGCTGCAGCTGCCCACAGTCTGCATCTTGACCTTAAAACGGGGACCACGGCCTGCCAGCAGCGCGGAGCCGGTCAGCGTCCCCAGCGGGATCGCCAGCTCCGTATCAGAAACTCCCGACATCCGCTGCAGGATATCTCCGGTAATATCCGCCTGAAGGCGGTTAAAGGATGCCATGTTGCTCTGGAATGCCGTGATCCTTCCGTTAGCATCCTTTTGGAACGTAATGAGATCATCGTATTGGATCTCACCGTTGTTAATGGCGTCATTGACCGCTTCCGTAACCAGGCGGTTAACAGAATTGGATACCCGGGTAACCGCCAGGTCCCCCAGAATGGTTTTCAAATGAAACGCAAAGACAATCGTCAATGCAATGATGCAGCATGCGGCCATCAGACAAAGCAGCCGCGCCTTCTGTACCCTGGTCATGGGCGGACGGTACCGTCTCCAGCGCATAGCACCACCTCCTGGTTATGCTATGCTGCCACAGCTTTTCCCTATTCGTTCTATTTCCTGTTAATCAGCCAATGCCTTGACCAGATCCTTGAAAACACGCCCCCGCTCCTCAAAATTACGGAAGCGGTCAAAAGAGGTACTGGCCGGAGAAAGGATCACGACGTCCCCTTCAACCGCATGGCTGTCCGCCAGCGCCACCGCAGCGGCATAGTCCTCCACCTCGAAAATGGGAAGCCCCTGGTAATTCTCCGCCTCTGTTACCGCCTGCCGGATCACTCCAGCTGTAGCACCGCAGAGGATCAGCATTTTCACATGGTCATTGACTACCGGCCCAAGGGGCGCATAGCTGATTCCTTTATCCTTTCCACCGGCGATCAGAATCACCGGTTTGTCAAAGGAGCGCAGCCCTGCAATGGTACGGCTGGGGCTGGAGGCAATGGAATCATTGTACCACTTCACCCCCCGGCGCTCCCGAATCAGCTCGATCCGATGCTCTACACCGCCGAAGGTCCGGGCATACTCCCGGATGATATCATCGGATACCAGGCCCTCCACTGCGCAGATAGCCGCCATGTAGTTCTCTACGTTATGCCGCCCCGGCAGAAGAATGTCGGTCAGAGGCAGGATGGAGCGCTCCTGGCTGCCGCTTCTGTACCAGATGGCATTATCGCGCAGAAAACATCCCTTTATCTCTTTGCTATCAGACATAGTAAAGTAATTTACCCTGCCAGCAGATCTGTTGGAAAGTTCCCGGGTGATCTCATTGTCCCAATTGCAGACCGCCCGATCTTCCGGCCCTTGGAAGGCCAAAATATTGGCTTTTGCCTCCACATACTCCGCCATATCCGTATGGATGTCCAGATGGTTGGGCGCCAGGTTGGTCAATACGGCGATATGAGGACTCTGCTTCATGGTCATCAGCTGGAAGGAGCTCAGCTCCACCACAGCCACATCCTCCGGCTGAATGGACTGCGTCTCTGCCAGCAGCGGGTGGCCGATGTTGCCTCCCAGATGGACCTTCTTCCCTGCTGCCTGCAATAGCCCTGCAATAATTGTCGTTGTTGTGGTCTTTCCATCACTTCCGGTAACACCTATGATGGGACAGGGACACACAGAAAAGAATGCCTCCATCTCAGAGGTGATCACAGCACCTTTGGCAGCCGCCTCCGACAGAAAGCGGGGATGAAGCCCCGGTGTCCGGAAAATTACATCCGCAGTAAGGTCGCTGAGATAATCCGGCCCCAGGTGCAGCTGGCAACCCTCCCGCTCCAGCTCATCTGCCAGGTCCCCTAAGGCGGCACGGTCCTTCTTATCGCAAGCGGTCACATCAATATTGGCCCCACGGAGAAGCCGGATCAGCGGAGTATTGCTGACGCCTACTCCGATCACTGCTACTCTCTTCCCCTGGAGGGATTGGAGATATTCCTGTATCGTCATATGGATCACTCCTGTTTACTAGGATTTGATTTTGTCCGCAGGTATTATACCACCCCGGCGCCATCCTGACAACAAAATTTCCCCGCAAGCTCCTTATTTCATTGACAAGGCGATATCCCTCCTGTAAAATAGTAGGGCAAGCAGGACAGGCGGTCGCGTGGCGTGCCCGAAAGGGCCGTCATGAGGAAAGTCCGGGCTCCATAGGGCAAGGATAACGGGTAACGCCCGCCGAAGGCGACTTCAGGAAAAGTGCAACAGAGATATACCGCCTCACCCCTCGTAAGAGGGCGGCGCAAGGCTTGTCCTTGTGTCGACGAGGTAAGGGTGGAAAGGCGAGGTAAGAGCTCACCCATCGGCTGGAGACTGTCCGATGCTGTAAACTCTATCCGGAGCAACACCGTGGGAGGACATATGGCTGGCCCGGCCGTCCTCAGGAGGTGGCTGGAGCGGTCCGGCAACGGGCCGCCTAGATAGATGACTGCCAAATACAGAACCCGGCTTACAGTCCTGCTCGCATAAAACACAGCCCCTCCGGCGGAATACGCCGGAGGGGCTTTTCTTTTTGTTATGTGATTTCAGAAAATACTTTTTCTGCTGGGAGAGATCACTCCCGCTCCCAGTTGTGCCAGACGTTCTGCACGTCGTCATTGTCCTCCAGAAGATCGATCATCTTTGTCATATTCTTGATATCGTCTTCATCGGTAAGCTTGATGTAGTTCTGGGGCACCATCTCAATGGCAGCCTCGGCAAAAACATAGCCCTTGCCTTCCAGAGCAGCGGTAACAGCGTTGAAATCGTCAGGATCACAGGTGATCTCAAAGATGCTGCCGTCGGCCTCAAAGTCCGCCGCGCCGCAGTCCAGCGCATCCATCATCACAGTCTCCTCGTCCAGGTCGCCTTCCTCGTTGTCGATGACGATGACGCCCTTACGATCGAAGCTCCAGGACACACAGCCGCTGGCGCCCATGTTTCCGCCGTACTTGTCAAAGAGGTGGCGGACCTCAGGAGCAGTGCGGTTGCGGTTGTCGGTCAGGGCCTCCACGATGACGGCCACACCGCTGGGGCCATAGCCCTCGTAGACCACCTTCTCAAAGTTATCGGTGTTTCCAGCGCCCAGAGCTTTGTCGATGGTGCGCTTGATGTTGTCGTTGGGCATGTTGGCAGCCTTGGCCTTGGCAATGACGGTAGCCAGACGGGAGTTGTTGTTGGGATCGCCGCTGCCGCCTTCCTTCACCGCCACGATCATTTCACGGGCGATCTTGGTAAAAGCCTGGGAGCGCTTGGCATCCGCCGCGCCCTTGGTCTTTTGAATATTATGCCATTTGGAATGTCCGGACATAGATTCTGTTCTCCTTATTCATGTACTTTATTCTTATGATAACTTTATACGTAATATTGGATGATGTCCCGGTGGACAGAGGACCGGAGGACCGTCAGGCCAGGAAAACGGCTGTGAAGGAAGTCCTCCAACACGGCACACACCACATTCTCCGTGGGGAAATGGCCTGCGTCCAGCAGATTCAGTCCCATACCGGGCGCGTTCTGAAAATCGTGATATTTCAAATCAGCGGTAACAAAGGTATCACATCCCAGGGATGCGGCCAAAGTCCCATACTCTCCGCAGGCGCCGCCGCCTACCGCCACCCGGCGGACGTTCCGTCCCCCGTCGGCATAGCGCACACCACCAGCCTGAAGCTGTTCCTTGACCAGGGCGGCAAATTTTTCCAGTGGCATCTCCTGTTCCAGGGTCCCGATACGGCCGATGCCGTCCTCACTGAGAGGGGCAATATCCTTTAATCCCAGAGCTGCGGCCAGGGCATCGTTTACTCCTCCGGATGCACTGTCCAGGTTGGTGTGCATACAGATGGCAGAAATCCCATTTTGGATGAGCGTAGTGATGAGCTTCCCCTGTGTCCGGTCACTCCTGACACTTTGTACCGGAGACCAGGCGCAGTTCATCAGCGGATGGTGGGCCACGATCAGGCCACAGCCCCGCTTTGCCGCCTCCTCAGCCACCTCCTGGGTCACATCCAGGGCTACCAGCACAGAGGACACCTGACTGGTGGGATCACCTACCAGCAGCCCCACATTGTCCCAGCTCTGAGCCAGTTCTCTGGGCGCCAGTTCATAGAGAGCGGCCTCAACTTCACTTACGGCAGGCAAGTTCCCACTCCTTTCTCTTGCTCTCAAGGGCTTCGTTCACACAGCGCAGCTCCTCCCGCCTTGCTTCCACAGTGCTGTCCCGGGCACGAGCCAAACCGGCGGCAGCCCGCCGCAGACGCAGCAGCCTGTCCTCCAGATAAAGCCCCCAAAGAGGATCATCCTGGAGGGAAAATCCTCCCCAGGCCTCCGCCGCCGTGGCCGGGGGCATCTTACCGCCCCGGACAGTAAGGATCGGATAGAGCTTGCCCTTATCCGCCACCAGGCATTCAGCCTCCACAGCGAATCCGTTTTCCGGCAGGAAGGAACGCAGCACCTCCGCCTTGCTCATGGGCTGGAGCAGCAACAGCGGCCCCTCCCTGGCCCAGTGGGCCGCAGACAAAATAGCAGCGATATTATCTCCGCCCATACCGGCAATGACGATCACATCCACCTCACCGGGCAATACCGGCATAAGGCCGTCACCCAGGCGGAAATCGATCCCCGCAGTCAGTCCGCAGCGTTGAGCGGTACGGCGTGCGTGATCCAGCGGGAGTTCGCCGATGTCTGTGGCGATAGCGGCAGTGATCCGCCCTGCCAGCAGAAGATCAATGGGGATGTAGCCATGGTCTGTGCCGATATCCGCCAGACGGCTGCCCGCCGGTACCAGATCGGCAATGGCCCGCAGCCTGGGCTGCAGTGCCGGACGTTCTCCCATGGTCTCCACCTCCTCTCCCGCATGGACAGGGACTCACCCTTTGATCCGGATGAGTCCCTGCAAAGCGTAGCCCTTTTGATTACTTGTTGGCCTCAGCGTTGATGACTTCCAGCAGCTTCTCGCAGTCCACACCGTGAACAGCGCAGGCCTCTTCCACTGTCTCACCGCGGCTGCTGGGGCAGCCCAGGCAGTGCATACCGATGGACAGGAAGATAGGAGCAGTCTGAGGAGCGATATCCAGGATGTCACCAATGATGGTGTCTTTCGTAATGTTGACCATGAGTGTGATACCTCCAAAAGAAATTAGCGCAAATAGTATACCCCAAATGTTTGCGTATTTCAATACTATTTTGGGCTTTTCTCCCTGGTTTCTCCACAATCCTATATTTTTCCGACGGTGCCTCCCGGCCGCCCTTGCTTCAAAAGGTATTCTTTCTGCCGCGGCAGCGGTTTCTTAGGTTCCTTAACAGAAAGGCGGCACAGGGAAAACTCCCCATGCCGCCGTATCGGTTCCCTTATAGGATGATGCAGATGAGACCGCCGCTGCCCTCGTTGACGATCCGCTGAAGGGTCTCCTGGAACTTGATCCTGGCGTCCATCGGCATACGGTACAGCTTTGCCTGCAGGTCTTCGTTGACCAGATCATGGAAACTGCGGCCGAAAATATTGGACTCCCAGATCTGTGCCGGGTCGTCATTGAATTTCTCCAGCAGATAGTTGACCATATCCTCGCTCTGCTTCTCATTGCCCACAATAGGCGAGACAGTGGATTCGATATCTACCTTGAACATATGGACCGACGGAGCGGTAGCTTTCAGACGGATACCGTACCGCCCGCCCTGGCGCATGACCTCCGGCTCCTCCAGCAGCAGCTCCTCCCGGGTGGGCATGACGATACCGTAGCCTGTATCATACACACTCTGCAGCGCACCGGAAACCTTGTCGTACTGAGCTTTTACTTCCGCCAACTCTGTCAGCAGGCTCATCAGGTCACCGTCGTCCGCTACCGTGAAACCGGACTGACTGCTGAGGGTCTGATAGAACAGCTCCCGGGGCAGCTGCAGCTCTGCTGCCGCCACGCCTTTGCCAAGATCGATGGACAGCACCCGGCTCAAGGAGATATTCTCCTCCTCTCCCATAGCTTTTACGGTGGGCTCCACCTCCCGGATGTGGGCCATACGCTCTCCACCGGAGCGGACAACACCGTAAACAGACTGACGGATGGGATGGCTCATGGGCAGGGCGTCTACCCAGGCGGGCAGATATACCTGCATCTCCCGGAGGGGGAACTCATAGAGGATGCTCTTGATGATGTAAGTGATGGCTTCCTCCCCCAGCTCCAGGCAGTTCACCGGCAGACACCGGACACCGAAACGGCTCTCGATATCCCGGCTGATACTCACCGCCCGGTTGCTGTGGGGCTCTGTGGAGTTGAGCAGCACCACAAAAGGTTTTCCCAGTTCCTGGAGCTCAGTGATGACCCGCTCCTCCGGCTCCAGATAGTCCTCCCGCGGGATATCAGTAATGGAGCCGTCGGTGGTAACCACTATGCCCACCGTGGAGTGCTCCTGGATCACCTTGCGGGTGCCCAGCTCCGCCGCGTCGGCCATAGGGATCTCGTGGTCCATCCAAGGGGTCATTACCATCCGGGGCACTCCGTCCTCGAACTGCCCCATAGCCCCTTTGACCATATAGCCCACACTGTCGATCAGGCGGACGGAGAAGGCTGCGCCCCCCTCCAGGGTAACTTCCACCGCCTCCTCGGGTACAAACTTGGGCTCTGCCGTCATAATGGTGCGGCCGCTGCCGCTCTGGGGCAGTTCGTCAATGGCCCGCTCCCGGCGGTAGACATTGTCGATGTTGGGAATGACGCAGGTCTCCATAAAGCGCTTGATAAAGGTGGATTTTCCGGTGCGGACCGGCCCCAGCACTCCAACAAACAGGGACCCTCCCGTTCTGGCGGCAATATCCTGATAGATATCGGTGTTCGTCATAGTACCCTCCCATGCGCCGCAGCGCATAAATTTTTCTCAAGAAACCTCCATGCATGGGAGGTTTTTCCTTTCCGGGATTCCTGCTGTAACTGTATGACAGCCTGGACAGAAATATTCCTGAACCTGAAAAACAGGCCGCGCGCCAAGCAGCCCAGGCAGCGGCTTGACGCGCAGAGATCCCATTATTTTGCTCTGGGGATGAGCAACAGTCTGTCATGAGGCAGCTGGCTCTCCTCCCCGATCTCATTGACTTCCAGAATAGAGCGGCAGGTGGTTCGATACTGCTTGGCCACAGACCACAGACTCTCCTCCGGCCCCACCTTGCGCAGGATCAGAGAGGGACCCGTCTCATGGCTCTCCTCTTCCTCTGTCTCTCCTCCCGCTACACACAGATACCGGTTGTCCTTTGCCGTCTCCATATCGCAATCCACCTGGAAACGCAGTTCGATACCGTCCGGCAGGATAGAGGCCATCACATCGCCCCGGCAAGCCGCCTCCGCGTCAGCCCGGCAGCCATCCGGCACCTCCCCTTCGCAGGAAGCCGAGAAATCCCGGCGCACACAGCGCAATGCGTCATTCTCATCCAGGTACAGGCATCTGGCCCACAGCGGGATCTCCAACGTGCCGGGGCTGCCGGACTGCCGCACACCGCCGCAGCCCACTTCCGTATCCACCACGGCCTTCACTGCCGCCCCTGTCTCCAGCAATTCCCGCACATTGAGGCGGCAGCTGCGGCGGTCACTGTCCTCCCGCAAAGAGAGCTCTGCGGTCTGACAGGTGACCTCAGCCGCCGTGCTGTATAGGTCCGCAATAAAGTCGATCTCCTCCCGGCGGCGCACTGTCACTCTGGCCCGCATCAGCAGGGACACCGTCATGGTGTGAGGATCATCAGGAGCGCCGTCGGCACCGATCCGGCAGTCAGCGCTGAGCAGCCGGTAAGAGGCAGTACTGTCCAGGTCCTCGCTGAAACCGCTCCCTTCCAAAATCTGAGAAAAGGGCAGGTCCTGCTGCAGTACTGACAGCCTTCCCCCATTTTCCCGGTAGAGAACAGAAGCAGAAATGAGCCCCTTTACCACCAGCTTGTTACCAATGAGCTTGCTGTCCGTCCCCCGCAGGGCAAACCGGGTAGAGAGTATCTCCGCCGCGGCGCCCCGACCGGGTGACAAAGGCATTTCCTCTGTAAAGGCAAACTCCTTTTCTCTTACGCCCGCTACGACCCAAGTCTCCTTTTTTTCCCGCAGGAGCTGAATGGAAGGGTCCTCTTCACTGGCGCCGGTGCAGACAGACAGAGACACATGGCGGCACCCGGAGGGATAAAACACCAGATTGGCCCTGGTGAGGACCTTTCTGGGATTGAGCGCTCTGGTATCAATGCTCTGCAGCTCCCCCCGGATATCCAGGAATTCCGCATCCGCGGCATCCTGCCCTTCTCCGCTGCACTGGAAGGGGATCTGGAACGTCAGCGCACAGGGGCCGTCCCCTTTCTCCGGTATGTACAGCACCGACACATCCACCGTACCGCTGGCACTGAAGCGCCCGTCACTGGTAAGTTCCCGTCCTGTCAGGCACACCAGTCCTGTAGTATCAACGATCCGTGCGATATCCGCACAGCTGTCCGGCACGATGCTCTCCCGCATAGTTTCACAGGTAAAGGGCGGCCAGGCCACCCCCTCGTAGTAGTCATGGCCGGCCTTTTTTAATTTTAATTCCATATGTGGCGTCCTCCCTTTGCATATATCCAAGGCCCGAGGCGGAAAGTCAAGCCCCCGTTACCTCCACTGTATGAGAGGACGCGCCATTTCATGCATGGATGCCGAATATCATCCGCAGGATGCCCCGCAGCAGGCGGGGGGATTTTACGACCACGATCTTCATAGAAACCTCCTTTCTATCTGCGCAGACAGGCACAGCCGCATCCGATCAGCAAAAATGCCACCAGAAACAGCACCGCTCCTGTCGGAAAAATCGCGGCGATCAGGATGCCCAGGCCAAGGGCCAGGGCGCAGATCCCCAGGCAGCGACAACCAGGGCCCATCTCTCCTCGCCTCCTTATCCCTTGATTCATTTCCATTATATACGGCAAATCCCTCCTTGGTGCCGATAAAAACGGGAAAGAAAAAACATCCCGGAACAGATCTCACTGTTCCGGGATGCTTCCTTTATTTCGTGTCCTTTTGATTCCATGTACGCAGATCCTTGAGCTCCTGGTACAGCCGCATATAGCTCTCGTGCCGGCTGCGGGGGATACTCCCCTCTTTTACAGCCGCCAACACCGCACACCCCTTTTCCCGGGTGTGGCTGCATCCCACAAAGCGGCATTTCTCCAGGTAAGGCCGGAACTCAAGGAAGGTCTCCGGCAGCCGCTCCTTCAGGGCAAGCCCCAGCTCCGCTTCCTCAAAGGAGCTGAAACCCGGTGTGTCAATGACAAATCCGCCGCAGGACAGGCGATAAAGCTCCACATGGCGGGTGGTATGACGGCCCCGGCCCAGCTTCTCGCTCACCTGGGCCACCTGGAGGGAAAACCCAGGTTCCACAGCGTTCAAAATACTGGATTTACCTACGCCAGAGTTACCTGTAAAGGCAGATAACTTTCCGTCAAGCATCTCTTTGAGTTCAGCAATTCCCTGCCCCGTCTCCGCGCTGACCTGGACCACAGGAAAACCGGCCTGCCGGTAAATGGCTGCCAAATCGTCTCCGGATGCAAGATCGCACTTGTTGATGCAGATGACTACGCCGCAGTCCTTCAGCGCAGCGATAGCGGTCACCCGGTCGATCAGAAACGGGTCCGTGACCGGGATCGCCGCCGAGGCGATCACCACCATCTGGTCGATATTGGCCACGGCGGGACGAACAAAAGCGTTGCGCCGCTCCTCGATCTCCCAGACCATGCCGCAGCCAGGTTCCGTCTCCCGGACTTCTACCCAGTCACCCACCAGAGGCGTAAGTCCCTCCTTGCGGAACTTACCTCTCGCCCGGCAGGTCAGCAGGTTCCCGTCCTCCATTTCTACATAGTAAAAACCACTGAGGGCTTTTCTGATCCTGCCCCTGTTACTCACTGAACACCTCAATTCTTTCCTCCTGGAGGAAATCATTGACGTAGATCCGCAGGCGATATTCACCGGCCTTGGCATACACCGACACATCCAGCGTTCCGAAATCTCCCGGAAGCTCGCTTTCAAACACCACCGTGCTGTCCAGATACATGGTAACGGTCACATTCCCTTCGGTATAGGGGATAGTATAAGAGATGGTCTTTTCCAGTTCCTTTTCGCCGTCGCTGTAGGTAAAGGTAACGGTGGTACCTTCTGCCACTTCCTCGCCCGTGGCCACGCTCTGCGTCAGGACCTGGCCCTCAGGAGCAGAGCCTTCTACAGGCTTGAAACTTGCCACCAGGCCCGCCTGATCCATCATCTGCTGCACTTCCTCGATGCTCTTTCCTTCACACAGGGGCATGGTCACATAGTTGATCTTCGGCCCAAGGCTGACGATCAGCGTGATCGTATCCCCCTCCGCCAGAGGCTCACCGGCAGCAGGGATGGTACGGATGATATTGCCTGCCTTTATGGTATCGCTGTTCTCCGCCGTTCCCTCCTCGATGGTCAGGTTCAGCTTGCTCAGCTCAGAATTCTGGGACAAAATCAGTTTGGCGCTGCGGGCCTCCACATCCACCACGTTGGGCATGGTACCGGACATCGCCCCAAGGCTCACCGTAACGTTGATCGTGAAATTGGCGCTGTTGTCCTGTCCAGAATCAGCCCGTCTCTTGGTCCCTTCAGCAGGGTCCTGGCCCATAATCGTCCCTTCAGGATATTCATTGCTGTTCTTATAATCGTCCTCGACAATGGTAAATATCCCCTTTACGCCCTCCAGCTCTTTCGCCTCATCCACCGTATATCCTAACAAATCAGGCACCGTATACTCCGTAATGTTCGGCGACAAGCTGTTCATCACCCCGCGGAACAGCGCGGTAATGGCAAAATACCCCGCTACGGCAAGGACGATGATCAGCAGCAGGATCTTCCACCAATTGCTCTTTGGTCTGTGGTCATCCTCATCATACTCTTCATCCTCCGGCTCGTGGACCGGCCGGTAGGTCTGGGGGCGGGTGCGGGTAACACTGACATTGGGGAGATATTGGGTAGGTTCATCCTCCCCCTCCCGCTCCGAAGGAAGATCCTCCGGCGTATAGTCAAAACTCAGCGTGGGGTCCTTGCGGAAGGCCTCCAGATCCGCCAGCATCTCGTCAGCGGTGGAATAGCGCCGGTTCCGGTCGCAGGCCATGGCTTTCAGACAGATCTGCTCCAGCGCCTCCGGGATATCGGGGTTCAGCTCCCGGGGCGGCAGCGGCACTGCGCTGAAATGCTGGATGGCAATGGACACCTGGTTGTCCCCATCAAAGGGCAGGCGGCTGGTAAGCATCTCATAGAGGACCACACCGGCAGAATAGATATCACTGCGGTTGTCGGTATAATCCCCCTTGGCCTGCTCCGGAGAGATATAGTGGACAGAGCCGATGGCCTCATTGGAAGCATTGGCCCCGTTGGAGAGGCAGGCAATACCAAAATCCGTCACCTTTACTGTGCCATCCCGCAGGATCATGATGTTCTGAGGCTTGATATCCCGGTGGATGATCCCCCGGCTGTGGGCATGGCTGAGGCCTTTCATGATCTGAGTGATAAAGTGGAGAGCCTCCGGCCAGTTGAGCTTCCCCCGGCGCTCCATATACTGCTTGAGCGTGATGCCGTCAATGAGTTCCATAACGATATAGTCCATATCGCCGCCCCGGGACACGTCGTACACTGCCATAATATTGGGGTGGGACAGCATCGCAACAGCCTGGGATTCATCGTGGAACCGGCGGCGGAACTCTGCATCCTCTGAGAGATCCTTTTTCAGCATCTTGATGGCGACAAGACGGTTGAGCCGATGACACTTGGCCTTGAACACCACCGCCATGCCCCCGGTACCAATGACTTCCAGGATCTCATAGCGGTTATCCAGCATCTTTCCTATGTAACGTTCCATAGTAAAGCATCCTTTCTTCCTTGGTCTAGGGTCATCACAGCTGCTTGAGCAGCACAGCGGTAACGTTGTCCGCCGCGCCGCGCCGTTTTGCCAGATCCAGCAGGCGATCCATGCAGCTGTTGGGATCGCCGCCCCGGAGGATCTCCTCCTCCATCTCCTTATCAGTAGCCGTCTCAATCAGGCCGTCCGTGCAGAGCAGGACATAGTCGCCCGGCTCCATATGCAGCAGATAACTGTCACTGAGAGCATCCTCCTCCGGACCAAGGGCCCGGGTGATGAGATTGCGGTCCGGATGGCAGCGGGCCTGCTCCTCCGTGATATTGCCCAGTTCCACCAGACGCTCCACCAGGGAGTGATCCCGGGTCACCCGGGAGATACCGCTGTTTTGACGCACAAGATAGGCGCGGCTGTCTCCCACATTGGAGACCAGTACCTGCCCCTCCCAGGCCACGGCGGAGACCAAGGTAGTCCCCATCCCACGCAGGCCCGGTTCCGCCTGGGACCGCTGATAAACCGCACGGTTGGCGGAGGACACCGCAAAATCCGCCACCTGACGGATCTCCTCGGCGTCCATTCCGGGGCGCAGATTGCCCTGGCAGGCATCAATAAATGTCTCTACTGCCAGGGTGCTGGCCAGACGTCCCCCGCCGGGGCCGCCCATACCGTCACAAACCACACATACGGTGTATCCGGTATCCTCGCTGACACGCACTGCATAAGCGTCCTGATTTTCCTTGCGTACAAGACCGATATCCGTCATTCCCCATATCTTCATCATAGCTGATTATTCCTCTCTCCATCCTCCATGGCCTTTCTTCTCAGCTGGCCGCAGGAGGCGTCGATATCCCCGCCCAGGCTCCGCCGCACAGTGGCGGTGATGCCGTGGCTCTCCAGCCGCTGCTGGAACTGCCGGATACGGCGGCTGGGCTTCAGGGGACTCTCCCTCACATCGTTGAGGGGGATCATATTCACATGGCCCGGCATGCCCCTGAGCTTCTCTGCGATCAGGTCCGCCTGCCAGTCATGGTCATTGACTCCGTCGATCATGGCGTATTCAAAGCTGATACGCCGGCCGGTCTGCCGGAAATAGTCGTGGCAGGCGGCAAACAGCTCCTCCACGTCATAGGCCCGGTTCACCGGCATAATGCGGCTGCGGGTCTCACTGTCCGGGGCGTGGAGGGAGACCGACAGCGTCAGCTGCAGCTGCAGCTCACCCAGCCGCCGGATCCCCGGGATCACACCGCAGGTGGACAGGCTGATATGGCGCATGCCGATATCCATCCCATCCCGGTGGTTCACCAGTTCCAGAAACCGCAGCACATTGTCCAGGTTGTCCATAGGCTCTCCGATGCCCATAAGGACGATGTTGGAAATAGGCCTTCCGCTGTCCCGCTGGGTGAACAGTACCTGGTCCAGCATCTCCGACGGCCGGAGATCCCGTACCTTGCCACCCACCGTGGAGGCGCAGAAAGCGCAGCCCATCCGGCATCCCACCTGGCTGGAGATACACACCGTGTTCCCGTGGTGGTACTGCATCAGCACGGTCTCGATGCAGTTGCCGTCCATCAGTTCCCACAGATATTTAATGGTCCCGTCCAACCGGGACATCTGCTTGCGGGCGACCCGCAGCGCATTGATGTAATAGCGCTCCTCCAGCTTCTCCCGCAGAGGCTTGGAGAGGTTTGTCATCTCTCCGAAGGAGACAGCCCCCTGCTGGTGAAGCCAGGTAAAGATCTGTCTGCCCCGGAAGGCGGGCTCTCCCAGATCCTTCATCGCCTGGGTGATCTCCTCCAGGGTCATGGATTTTATGTCTTCTCTCATAACTTCCTCATTTTGCAGAGATAGAATCCGTCGGTACCGTGGCGCTGAGGCCACAACGTCAGTTTCCCCTCCGGCGCCTCCCAGCCCTCATGGAGGGTAAAGGGTACCGCCGCAAACTCCGGGTGTCCGGCCAAAAAGGCATCACTTACCCCTTCGTTCTCCTCGGGCAGGATCGTGCAAGTGGAGTAGAGCAGTACACCGCCGGGGCGCACATAGCGGCAGGCATTCTCCAGGATCGCCCGCTGAACGGCAGGCAGTCCCTTCAGGGCCTGTGGGTCCTTATAACGGATCTCCGGTTTTTTCCGGATGACCCCCAGGCCGGAGCAGGGCACGTCACAGAGCACCACATCAAAGGCATCGTTCCATTCCGGACGATTCTCCCGGCCATCGGCCAGGTGGGTGGTCATGCAGGCAATACCCAGCCGCTGGGCCCCTTTTTCCATCAGTGTCAGCTTGTGGGGATGGATGTCACAGGCAATGATCGCACCTTTGCCCCCCATATCCCCGGCTGCGGCAAAGGATTTGCCGCCGGGAGCGGCGCACACGTCCAGCACCTGATCGCCAGCCTTGGGCCCTGCCGCCAGAACGGACAGCCGGGCGGCGGCATCCTGGACCCGAAAAAAGCCCTGCTGAAATGCCGGCATCTGCTCCAGATCCCCGCCGCCGGAGATGGTACCGCAGCCCGCCAGCCAGGGGTGGGGCGTATAAACTGCTCCTTCGTCCTCCAACGCATGGATCAGCTCCTCCAGGGTACACCGCAGAGGATTGTGCTGGATCACCAGGGGCGCCGCCTCATTGTCGGCAGCCAAAAAGGCCTCCGCCTCCTCCCTGCCCAACAGCTCAACCAGCCGCTTTGCCAGCCACAGAGGGTGACTATAGCGCAGAGAGAGGTAACTTGCCGGATCTTTGGCAGGGATTGCCGGCAGATGTTCTTTATTGGTACTGATTTTACGGAGCACGGCATTGACCAATCCCGCCGCTCTCTGACGGCGATGGCTCTTCACCATCTCCACCGCCTGGCTCACTGCCGCGCTGTCCGGTACCCGGTCCATCAGCAGGATCTGGCAGACCCCCAGCCGCAGTACATCCCGGACAAACGGTTCCAACTTCTCCACCGGCTGCGCACAGTATTGGCCCAGATAAAAATCCAGCAGGGCAGCGTTTTGCAGTACCCCATAGGTCAGCCGGGCGGCAAAGGCCGCTTCCCGGCGGTCCAATCCTCCCCGGCGGCAGGCCGCTTTCAGGCTGCCGTCGGACCAGGCGTCCAGCTTCCGGCAGGCGGTAAGCACCTCCAGAGCTACTTCTCTTCCGTTTCCTGCCATATCAGTCTCTCCGGTTATTGCGTCCGGCAAAAATCAGCACATACCGCAGCAGCTGCAGAAGGGACATCAGAAGCGCCGCCACATAAGTCAGCGCCGCGGCCCGCAGCACCTTCTTGGCCCCCTCCTGCTCATCGGGGTCCAGCAGGAAACTGCCCTCGATCGTACCAATGGCCCGGGCAGAGGCGTCAAATTCCACCGGCAGTGTCACCAGCTGGAAGACGGTGGTCAGCCCAAACAGGACGATACCAATGGCAAACAGAGGCTGGACATACAGTACCAGCCCCAAAATCAGGGCAATAAAGGCAAACTGGGACCCGAACTGGGTCACCGGGATAATGGCAGTGCGTACCCGCACCGGGCCGTAGCCCACAGCGTACTGCACCGCGTGGCCCGCTTCGTGGGCCGCCACCCCTACTGCCGCCACGGTGTCACTGTTGTACACCGGCTCAGAGAGATAGATGGTGTTGTCCCGGGGATCATAGTGGTCCGTCAAACGGCCCCGGCAGGGACGGATATTGACATCCGTGATCCCATGGGCCCGCAGCACCTCATAGGCCGCCTGGGCACCGGTAATATGGCGGTGGTTACGAACCTGACTGTACTTGTTGAAATTCCCGCTGACCTTGGCCTGGGCATACACAGACAAAATCAACACAGGGATCAGCAGGATCCAGTAGATGGAATCATAATAGAAGGGCGTAGCGTAAACGGGCATAAAAACCTCCCCGCGCCTTATGGCGCTCAAACATAACGGGCAATCAAAGCTTGATCGGATGGCCCCGCAGATAATCTCCGGCAGACATACGGCATCCGCCGTCGGCCTGGAGCTCAGTGATCCGCACCGAAGTTCCTTCCCCGGCGGAAACTTCGATCCCAGTTTTATCAGCGGAGAGAATAGTCCCCGGCACATCACAATTTACGGGGCCCGCATCTTCTGCCCGGTATACCTTCCAGCGAACACCGGCCACATCGGTGGTGGCACAGGGCCAGGGGATGAGTCCTCGGACCTGATTGACGATAGAACATGCGTTTTTGTTCCAGTCAATGGGAGACATCTCCCGGGAGAGAAGGCTGGCATACTGATACTGGGGGCCGTATACCTGGGGCGTTCGGGTGGCAGTACCGTTTTCCAGGCGGTGCAGAGCCTCGCTGGCCGCCTTTCCGCCCAGAAGAGCCAGGCGAGCGTAGAGCTGTCCCGCATCTTCGTCGGCACCAATGGGGGTGCGCTCCGCAAGAAGGATATCCCCCGCGTCCAGCTCCGCCGCCATATACTGAATGGTGACGCCCGTCTCCTGATCTCCATTGAGGATCGCCCAGTTGATCGGGGCAGCACCCCGGTACTGGGGCAGCAGCGAAGAATGGACATTGAGGATAGCAGTCTTGGGAATATCCAACAGAGCCTGAGGCAGCAGCTTCCCATAGGCCGCCACCAATATCACATCCGGCTCCAGAGCGCGAATCTGCTCCAAGGTGGCCTCATCCCGGCAGGATTGAGGCTGATATACAGGAATATTTACTGACAAAGCATATTCCTTTACAGGAGTTGGTATCAGCTTCATTCCCCGGTTTTTCGGCTTATCCGGCTGGGTATAGGCAGCTACCACGTCCCAGCCGTCCTCTACTACCTGGCGGAGGACCTCCACAGCAAATTCCGGGGTACCCATGAATACGATCCGCATCAGTCCTCGTTCTCCTCCTCGATCTCATAGCCCTGCTGCCGGTAGTATTCCGCCATCTCCTCGTCTGTCAGGAAATGATCAATATGCTCCACATACAGGTGGCCGTCCAGGTGCTCCAGCTCATGGCAGAAACAGCGGGCGGTAAGCTCTGTGCCCTCCACCTCAAACCAGTCACCATAGCGATCCTGGGCCCGTACCCGCACATGGTTGGGCCGGGTGACCATACCAAACTTACCAGGGACGCTCAGGCAGCCCTCCGGGCCAGTCTGCTCCCCTTCGGAAAAGATGATCTCCGGATTCACCAGTTCAATGGGCTGATCCTCCTCATCGAGAACCACCACCGCCCGGCGCAAGATCCCCACCTGGGGGGCCGCCAGGCCCACACCCTGGGCCTCCGCCAGCGTATCCTTCAGATCATCCAGGAGATCATGGAGCCGCTGATTGAAATCCGTTACCGGCCGGCATTTTTTATTGAGCACCTCGTCGCCCATGGTCACGATCTTTCTGATTGCCATAGCTTATTGTATCCCCCTTCCGGCGAAACAAGTCCGCCGTACATGATTTTTCTTTTGCTTAGTCCATTCCATTGCAGTCCGCAAACAGAGACAGGCCCCGGCTGCCCTTCCACTGGACAAAAGCCCGGACACACCCGGACAGCAGTTCCCGGGTGGCGTGGTCATTGCGGCCGATCCAGAACAGCCGATAGCGGTAGCGGTTGTTCACTTTCAGCACCGGCGCCGGGGCCGGGCCCAGGATCTCAGGCTTGTCGCCACTCAGGTCCTTTGCTGCAGCCAGCAGTGTCTGGCGGAGGCTGCATGCCCCCCGAAGCACAGCTTCCTCTGTTGCGCCGGATACCGTCAGGGTAAACATGTCCGCAAACGGCGGATACCGTCTGGTCCTGCGGATGCGGATCTCAGCCGCATAAAAGCTGCCGTAGTCCTGACGGGCGGCGCTGGTGATGACCTCATTGTCCGGGGTATAGGTCTGGATCACTGCGCGGCCGTCTTTACTTCCCCGGCCAGCGCGGCCTACCACCTGGGTCAGCAGACTGAATGTCCGCTCCGCTGCGGTATACTGATCCACATACAGGCTCAGATCCGCTGCCAATACGCCCACCAGGGTCACATTTTCAAAATCCAGTCCCTTGGCCACCATCTGGGTACCAAGAAGAATGGGTATATTTTCTGTCTCAAAACGATGGAGCAGCTGCTCATGGTTTCCGGACACCGTATCCGCATCCATTCGCAGTACAGGCGCATCGGGAAAGAGCTGGTGCAGCTCCTCCTCCACCTTCTGAGTCCCCGCCCCCACAGCCTTCATCCGTCCCCCGCAGGCAGGGCACACCGACGGCGCCGGCTGGGAGTGGCCGCAGTAGTGACACATCAACCGGCCGTTGGCACTATGGTAGGTCAAAGGCACACTGCATCGGGGACAGGTGGGCACCTCGCCGCACTCGCCGCACAGCAGCATCCGACTGTTGCCCCGGCGGTTCAGGAACAGAATACTCTGTTCCCCCCGGCGGAGGTTTTCCTCCAGCTCAAGCCGCAGGGGCTCGCTGATCAGAGTGGCATTTCCCCGGCGCACCTCCTGGCGCATATCCGCGATCACCACTCTGGGAAGGCTCTGGCGGTTATAGCGGCTGTTCAGCACAAATTTGTGGTACACCCCGCGCTGCGCCTGATAGGCACTCTCCACCGACGGGGTAGCAGAACCCAGCACAAGGGTGGCCCCGGACTTGGCACAAAGGAATTTGGCCACATCCCGGGCGTGGTAGCGGGGCGGATTCTCCGACTGATAGCTGGGCTCGTGCTCCTCATCCAGAATCACCATTCCCAGATCGTCCAGAGGTGCAAATACCGCGCTGCGGGTACCCAGTACCACGTCCACCTCTCCCCGACGGACCCGTTTCCACTGGTCATACCGCTCGCTGACCCGGAGGCCGCTGTGGAGCATGACCACCTTATCGCCAAAATAGGCAGAAAACCGGGCCATCATCTGGGGGGTCAGGGCGATCTCCGGTACCAGGATCATCCCCCGCCGTCCCTGGCGAACGATCTCCTGAAGGAGGCGGATATATACCGCTGTCTTGCCGCTGCCGGTGACACCGTAGAGGAGGGCGCAGGCAGGTTTCCCCGTCTTAGCCAGCTCCATAATACCGCCAAAGGCAGCCTGCTGCTCCTCTGTCAGCGAGATGGGCGCGCCGTCTGCCGGTTCCGGCCGGGGTACCCGGAAGGATTCCTCCTGGGTCAATTCCACCAGACCACTGCGGACAAGACTGCGGATGGTTGTCAGAGAGGCACCGGTAAAGTAGCACAGGTCGCTGGTCAGCGCGCTGCCCACGGCACATAGGAGCTTGATTACCTCATAGCGCATAGGCGCACTGCGGCGGCGGGCCGAAACTGCGGCCAAAGCCGCCTCCGGCTCCACCGCCAAAGTTACCCGCTGTACCATCTTATCCAATACTTTTCTTGTAGCGGTGGTTTCCATCCGAACCAGCCCCCGCTCCTCCAGAGCACGCAGCACAGTCGTTACGCTGCTGCCGCAGGCCTGACGCAGGGTGTCCAGGTCGGCTTTCCCTTCACCAGCCACCAGTGTCTCCAGGACACGCCGTTCACCAGTATTCTCTCCGCTGTCCAGAGCCGTCTCCCGGTCTGCCGTGAGAACATACACCTCCCGGATCCGGTACCACAGCCCCGCAGGCAGAATCAGCCGCACGGCGTCATAGAGGGTACAAAAGTAGCGCTCCCGCAGCCAAAAAGCCAGCTTCATCCGGTCCTCATCCAGCACACACTCTCCATCCAGAACGGCGGAAAGAGCCTTCAGACCCTTTCTTCCCTCTCCGTAGTGCAGTGCCAGTACCATTCCCTCGCTGGTCCGGTTTCCGTTTCCAAAGGGAACGGTGACCCGAACGCCAGGCCGAACCTGGCCGGTCATTCCCTTAGGCACCAGATAATCGTAGGGTTTGTCAATGGCGTAAGTGGCGGCTTCCACCGCCACTCTGGCCATCAGCAGGCCGCTTTGTCCCTCCTGCAGAGGCTGCTCCTCAGCCCTCCACATCCGTGATGACCACGTCGGCAGCGTCCACGGAGATCTTACCGTCCGCCACCTCCTGGATGGCCAGGGTCACAGGCTTGGTATCCAGCTTCTCGCCCATGTCCTCAGCCTCCCGGGCGATCTGCCGGGCCCGGCGAGCCACAACGTTGACCAGCAGGTAGCGGTTGGGCACATTGGTGGTAAGCTTGTTCATAGCAGGATAGAGCATCATAATTCGATCATTCCTTCTTCAAAAAATATCCTGATTTATCAAGAAACTGCACCGGGCAGTCAATCAGCCCTTGTCGATCATGGCGATACGCTCGTCCGGTCTGCAGTGTTCTGCCAACATAATAGCACTGATCTCTGTCACCGCGTTATCTACGGTATCGTTGATCACAAAGTAGTCAAAGGAGCTGGCGGCAGCAAACTCCTGTTTGCCCCGCTCCAGACGGGAGCGGACCTTTTCCATATCCTCAGTTCCCCGTCCGATGAGCCGGCGCTCCAGTTCGGCCCAGCTGGGCGGCGCTACATAGATCCGCACCGCCTCCGGCCGCTGCTGATGGACCTGCTCGGCGCCCTGGATCTCAATATCCAGGATCACATCCCGGCCCTGATCCATAGCGGCATCCACATATTTCTTGGGCGTGCCATAGTAGTTTCCTACAAATTCCGCATGCTCCAGAAAGGCGTCTTCTGCGATCCACTGCTGAAACTGCTCACGGCTGAGGAAGTGATAATGGACGCCGTCCACCTCGCCGTGACGGGGCTGCCGGGTAGTCGCAGAAACAGAAAAATACAGGTTCGGGTTGCTGGCCAGAAGCCGGGCTACCACCGTTCCCTTCCCTACACCGGACGGTCCGCAGATGATAAATGTTTTTCCTCTTCTCATTCTTCCTCCTCCAACACAGTGGGGTCAAGGCCAAAGCGGGGGGCCAGCTTCTCCAGAGGCAATCCGGAGAGCACCACATGATCGCTGTCCATGATAAGGACTGCGGCGGTCTTGCGGCCAAAGGTGGCGTCAATGAGCATGCTCCGGTCCCTGGCCTCAGAGATCAAGCGCTTGATGGGCGCCGAATCCGGACTGACCACAGCGATCAGCCGGCCAGCAGAGATCATGCTGCCATACCCGATATTGACAAGCTCCACAGCCATGCCTCCTACTCGATATTCTGGACCTGCTCACGGATCTTTTCCACTTCCGCCTTCAGGTCAACCACATCCCGGGCAATGGTCAGGTCACTGCACTTGGAACCGATGGTGTTGCACTCACGGTTGACCTCCTGGATCAGGAAGTCCAGTTTCCGTCCCACAGGCACATCGCCCCGCAGCATATCCCGCAGCTGAGACAGATGACTGTGCAGGCGCACCGTCTCCTCATCCACCGCTACCTTGTCGGCAAAGATGGCAGCCTCCGTGAGGATACGGCTCTCGTCGATGGTAGTGCTCTGCAGCACCTCCTGCATCCGGGCCAGCAGCTTTTCACAGTACTCTGCCACCGTCTGGGGGGAGCGCTCCTCCACCCTGCCGGTAATGGTCTCAATGGTATCAGCCCGTCCCAGGATATCCTCCGCCAGCTTCTGTCCCTCTGTGGCGCGCATGGTATTGTACGCAGAAAGGGCGTCTGCCAGCACAGCGCAGATATCGGCAGAGATGCTCTCCAGATCCTCCTCCGCCTTGGTCACGGTCAGAACATCGGGAAGCCGGGCCAGGTCCGTCACGGAATATGTCCCGCTCACATCCTGGCCGCCCAATTCCTTCAGACGGGCCAGGGCGTTGATATACGCTTTCGCCAGGGGTTCGTTGACAGATACCACCGTCTCCTCCGCCCCCAGAGAATCTACCGAGATAAACACATCCACTTTTCCGCGGCTGACCGCCTTCTGCACGCTGGCCTTCACCGCGTCCTCTGCGAAAATGTAAGCACGGGGCATCTTCACCGTGCAGTCGAGATACCGGTTATTGACGCTCCGCACCTCCACGGTGATGTCACGGCCATTTCGCTGTTCTCTGGCTCTTCCATAGCCAGTCATACTTTTTACCAAGTCAGTCCCTCCCATTCGCCATACGCCGGCAGGGCGCAGGCCCCATCAAATCTTACCATCTTAGTTGTTTATTTTCCTATAACCTTCCGGACAAAGGGGGATCAGCAGCAGAAAAACCGCATCCCGCCAAATCCGCAGGCATTACATAACAGGTAGGTACAGGCCAGCTTCCCGCACATATTGTTGCTGTTGCAGCCGGTGGAGTAGACATCGTAGCCCTCCGGCCGGTAGGTGTCCCCGCCGTTCTCCACATAGTTGAGCGCCTGCCGGTACTCCGGGTTTGACGGGTCCATCTGGCACGCGTTCTGGTAGTACCGCCGTGCCTCATCCACCCAGCCCCGGCGGTAGCAGATCGTTCCCTTGAGATAATTCCACTCTCCATTATGGTCCTGGATCTGAGAGAGAAGCTGCTCCGCCATTGCCAGATCGTTGCGGTTGATGGCCATACGAACTCTCTGGAACACGCCGCTCCCACTATATGTCTGCTGCCGCTGCTGATAGCCATAGGCATTCTGCTGGGCATAGCCATAACTGCTTCCCGCATTGCTGCGGCCCTGCCGCTGGCGCTGGATCATGTCATAGGCTTCATTGATCTCCTTCATCTTCTCCTGCGCCAGATCCGCCAGGGGGTTGTCATGATAGTTATCGGGATGGTACTTCCGTGCCAATTCACGATAAGCCTTTTTGACCTCCTCATCTGTGGCGGTACTGGGAATATTGAGCACTTTATAGGGATCGGTCATAACTGTTCCTCGTCTCTGCCGCCCGGAAAAAGCATCCTGTCTGCGGCTTGAAATGTTCCTTCCAACACGGCCTGTCCTACCAGAAAGAGGCCTTCATACACTGTCGCCTGGATCACAGGCGTCCATACGCCGAAGTCCCACAGCTCACAGGCTGCGCCCATCAGGCGGATGGAGTGGTCCAAAGAAAGCACCAGGCTCTCCCGTGCCTCCTTTGACAGCTTCCCTTCTGTCAGACCGTAGCGGTAAATAAGGGGATTATAACTGCCGGAGGAAAAATCCTCGGCCAGGTCGTCCGCGGCATCTACCAGATAGATCCAGCGGCCCAGGTGGTAGAGCATCTGCTCCAGCACCCGGCGTTTCACGCTGTCCTCCACTTCACCGGCAGCGCTCTGCAGCAGCAAGGCAAAGGTATCTGCCGCTTGGTCCATGGAGGGGCACCGCTCCGCCTCCAGCCGGGATAGCTCTTCCAGCTGTCTGCGGGTGGAGCGGTCAAAGTCCGGACGGCTGCGTCTGGCCCGTTCATAGGCTGGCTTGAGCAGGAGCGCCGCTGAGCGGTATTTGGCGGCCAGGCCGCCGCTGTCCGCAATGGCGTCTTTCAACTGCCACCAAGCCAAAATCACACTGCAGTCAGCAGCCAGATCCAGCGCGTCGTTTCCCGGGAAATAGTCCCTTCCCTGCAGGGGATGGACGATACAGCGTCCATGAAGGGGATCTTCCGCCTCTCCCTCTGCCAGGAGAACGGCGAGAAATGTAAAATCATAATTCAAAATCAGCGAGGCCGCTTTGCCGCAGCGCCGGCCAAGTGCCCGGCATAAGCCGCAGTACATGGCAGAAAACCGCGCCGTATCCTCCTGAGACAGGCGGCCCAGAGAGGGCCGTACATATCCGAACATAACGCGTCCTTACAGCTTTCTCGTCACCTGGTAGGAGACACCGCTGCCCTGCCGGCGAAGCCGCCGGTCCACCGCCGCAGCGATAGCAAGTCCTGCCGCAAAGCCAGCGCCGCCCAACAATCCGTGGCCCCAGCCGGGCAGATTCAGCGGGAGCAGGTACCCCACCAGGAACAGGATCACCGGCCCCAGGTACACCAGCGCCGCGATGGGCAATACCCGGCCGCTGCTGCTGTAGAGCTCCACACGGTCTCCCGGGACCAGATCAAGCTCTGTGGCAGCCAGTACCGTTACAGACCCCGCTTTCGCACCGCAGCCGGCACAGTTCTCACAGTCGTGGCCGCAGGCGGTCTGTCTGGCCACCGTTACTTCCGCCAGGCCCGGTCCAGGCACAGCGGTCACTGTCGCAGTCTGCGTCATTGCAAGTCCCCCTAGGATTTAATCTTACAGGCCACCGAGCAGGACCCAATGGCACCCACGTTGTCAAAACCGTCTACAAACACAATGGCCGGGACATAGTAGGTACCATCCGAGGTGTACTCCTCCAGGTCTACCACCACACGGATATCTTCCGCCGTCACCTGCGCCACCTCATCAGCCGGTCCCCGGATCACCACATCAACCGAGCTGGTCAAGCGGTCAAAGGATTTCCCTTCCGGCAGGCCTACCGACGAGATATTTGAGACGGAAAAGGCCTGTGTTGCCAAATCGTCCTTGAAGGAAATGGACAGCGTCACTGTCGTAAAGCCGCTGAGATTCACCGCTCCAGCAGGTAGGTTGATATCCAGATCGATCTGCGTATCAGAAAGGATCGTGGATAGGTCGATCTCTCCCAGCATGATGTCCTCTTTGTTCTCCAGGCTGGCCGCCTCGCCGGCTACCTTGATGGTGGTGGTACTGAGATCCCAATCCACGTCATCCAGGGTAGATCCCGGGCTCTCCTTGAACTTGACCGTGAGGTTCAGCGTCTTTGTAAGGTAGATGGGCGCATCCACCTGTATCTGATTATCGGAGACCATGATCCCTTCTTTATCAAGGACATTGCCGTCCGCATCCAGCAGCTCATAGTCAAACAGGCGGGAAATGGAGGCGTTGGCACCGGTCAGATCCAAAGATACCCGGGCAGACGCCACATTTTTCACGACGTCCTCCTGCCCGCTGACCGTCAGCGTAGCGGGATCGACCACAAGGCGCTCCGCCATGTAGATATAGTCTTCCTCCGCTTTTCCTGTAACAGAGACCTCTACCGGCACCGTCTTGGTGAACAGCTCGCCCACCTCCACCGTGATCATGGACTTGGACACCCTCTCACGGGTGATCTTACTGGAATCCACGTCATCAGGGAAGAAGATGTCATACCGGCAGGAATAGGACCCGGCGGCAGTGATATCCGTCAGATCTACCTGAATGCGGATGTCGCTTTTATCCAGTCCGGAGATCAAAAGGCGCGGGCCGCTGAGCTTGATGTCAATGGTAATGTCATCACCATCCAGCAGCATCAGTCCGCGGCTGGGCAGGACATCCTCTGCGCCAATAAATTCAACCGGTACATGATAATAGGTCTCAGAGATCTTTGATCCCTGTTCATTGTCTACGAACAGCCAGAACAAAACGGCGATCAGCAGTGACAGGGCAATGTAAACGACCTTATTCGCCTTCTCACTCATTTTTGTTTTCACCGTCCTTTTTCATCTTCGGCAAGAGTCCCCGCAGACTCGGCTTCTTCGCTTTCTCCTCCCCATCGCTCTCTACCGGCGGCAGCAGTTCATTTCGCAGCAGCTGCTCCAAAGTCTCCGTCATCAGATGGCGCTTGAGCATGCCTCCTACTGCCACGGATATGGTTCCCGTTTCTTCGCTGACCAGTACCACCACAGCATCCGAATTCTCACTCATACCGATGCCGGCCCGGTGGCGCATCCCCAGATCCCGGCTCAGATTCACATTGCGGCTCAAGGGAAGCATACATCCGGCACCCAATACACGGCCGTCCCGTATAATCAGGGCGCCGTCATGCATGGGCGCTTTTACAAAGAAGATATTTTTCAGAAGCTCCGACGATACCTCTGCATCCAGTTTCGTACCGCTGCGCAACACCTCATCCAGCTGAATATGCCGCTCAAACACGATCAGGGCGCCTGTCCGGGAACGGCTCATATCGCCGCAGGCCTGTACCGTTTGAGAGATGGCCCGCTCCAGTATCTGACGGTCCATCTGCGGCTTGGCAAACAGATCCAGGAAGTTGAAGCGGCTGCTGCCCACCTGCTCCAGGACCCGTCGGATCTCAGGCTGAAACAGGATGAGAAGGGCCAGTATACCGATATCCACAATATGGGACAGTAAATAGTTCAGTGCGCGGAGGCGGTCAGAGGACAGCCACAGCGCCAGCAAAACGAATAAAACGCCCTTCAGCAGCCGGGAGGTATTCGTCCGCCGCACAAGCAGCAGCAGCCGGTACACCAGGTATGCGATCACCAGGATATCCACGACATCCCATATGCTGAGAGACAGGGCGAAATCCAAAGCTCTCTGCGCTACGCTCGCAATCACGTCCATGACTTCCCTCCATCTTGTTTATTCCATAAGTACTCTTATTCTAATATAACTTCGGTGAAAAAGCAACAAATTCCAGCCGCAATTTTTGACTAATCCGTAAACATTTGGAGGGAGAGAGTTGACATAATTCACTCTCTCCCCCGGGATCATCAGGTTCTCCCCTCCATGCGGGACCTTAAAAGGCGCAGCACCTGCTCTACTTCCGCCATAGTGTTGAATGCAGAGACCGAAAATCGCACAGTTCCGGTATCCAGCGTTCCTCCTGTCATATGCGCCAAGGGGGCACAGTGGAGCCCCGCCCGCAGCGCCACGCCCTTTTCTGCCATCCAGGCCGCCAGCTCCTCCGGGTCCACTCCCATCGGCACCGCTGACAGCACAGAGCTATCTATCCCGCGGCGATGAAATACGCGAAACTTCCCCAGCCGCATCATTCCCGCACTCAATGCCTCGATCAAAGCCGCCTCACGCCGCGCGATAGTTTCCACCCCTTGTTTTCTCACAAAGCGCAGTCCCTCCAGAAGGCCAGCCACACCATGGACATTGTGGGTTCCGGCCTCCAGGCGGTCGGGCAGAAAGTCAGGCATATCCTGCTGACGGGACAAGCTGCCTGTCCCGCCCTCCAGAAGCGCTTTCGGCTGCTGTCCTGCCCCACACAGGAGAAGTCCGGTCCCCTGAGGACCATAAAGCCCTTTGTGCCCAGGCATCGCCACATACGCCGCCTTCCATCCCTCCACATCAACAGGAAGGATTCCCGCAGACTGGGAGGCATCCACTACCAGCGGGATACCTCTCTGGCGGCACAGCTGCGCGATCTCCTCGATCGGCAGGGCGTACCCATATACATTGGAGACGTGGGTACAGATCACCGCCTTTACTTTTTCCCGCAGTGCCACAGAAAATCCCTCCACCATCTGGGCGGGATCAAAAAGCCGTCCATTGACCACACGCACCGTCACACCGCCGATGGCGGTGAGCGGACGAGTCACTGCATTATGCTCGTATCCGGAGATCACTACCGTATCTCCGGGAGATACCAGGCTTTTGATGGCAATATTCAACCCATGGGTCGCATTGCTGGTAAACACGACGCTGTCCGGTTCTGCGGTGTGAAAGAGCTCCGCTGCTTCTGTGCGGCAGCTCAGCATCAGCTCTGCCGCCTGACGGGCAGCCGGATGGTCCCCCCGCCCCGGCGTCGTCACAGTGTTGATGGCCTTTGCTACCGCCTGTGCCACTGCCGCAGGCTTCTGCAGCGTAGTTGCCGCACTGTCAAAATAGATCATTGTTGCCCCTCCCTGATATTTGGTTCCTTCCCCCGTTGGCACAGACCATAGCACTTATTGTTTCAGGCATCCTGCTGCTTCCATGGAGAAGGCCGGGCCGCCGGCCCGGCCTTCCTTTATATGGTTACCTCACGGTATGCTCCATCACCAGCAGAATAAAACATCCGCATGGGAGCCAGTCCCCCGGCTCTCAAAATACGGACAGCCGCTGGAAAGTATTCCGTTCCTACGCGGACAGCGTAGCTGCATCCCCGGTCCGTCAGGCCGGCCGGCGCGCGGTAATACGGCGCCGTGATCCCGGAGCGTTCCAGAAGTCCGTTCATACGCTGGGCATAGGTGATGGAGCGGCAGAGCAAAAGATAATATGGCAATGCCAACGCCTCCCCTATCCGTATTGTATGCTACCGGCAGTCAAAGGTGTCATGCTCTATCCCGCTATCCTGGGCACCCATGAAAAATACGCCCCTTCGCTTCAGCGAAAGGGCGTATCTACCGTATTCAAGTCCATTGTTTCGCGGAAAGCAGGATGCATACCGCCTTCTCAGGCCCGCTTCTCCATCAGCAGCGCTACCGCATGGGCTGCCATGCCCTCTCCGCTGCCGGTAAAGCCCAAATGCTCCTCTGTGGTCGCTTTGACGCTCACCTTTGTCACAGAGATCCCCAGGTCTGCCGCGATATTCGTCCGCATAGCCGGTATGTAGGGTGCGATCTTAGGCCGCTGGGCCACCAATGTCACATCCACGTTCCCTACCGTATAACCTTCCTGCTCCAGAAGGACTGCCACCTGCCGCAGGAGCTTGCGGCTGTCGATCCCCGAATAGCTGGGATCGGTATCAGGGAACAAATGGCCGATATCTCCCAGGGCGGCAGCTCCCAGCAGCGCATCCATCAAGGCATGGAGCAGCACATCCGCATCAGAGTGTCCCAGCAGGCCTCTCTCCCAGGGTAGGGTGACCCCTCCCAAAACGAGGGGCCTGCCCTCTGTCAGGCGGTGTACATCATAGCCGTAGCCGATCCGGGGCATCATCACAGCATTTCCTCCCTCCGCTCCAGAATCGCCGTCGCCAGAGCCATATCCTCCGGCGTGGTGATCTTAATGTTTTCATAGGAGCCTTCTGTCAAGTAAATTTCCTTTCCTAATCTCTCCACAGCGGAACAGTCGTCCGTAATGGGGATCTCCCCTGCCACCGCAGCCTGCAGAGCCGCCCGCAGCAAAGCTGCGTCAAAGACCTGAGGGGTCTGTATACAGCGCAGTGTATCCCGGTCCGGCGTGGTCACCACCTTGTTTTCCTCTACCACCTTGATCGTATCTTTTACTGCCACAGCAGGCGCGGCAGCATTGGTACGAAAGGCCAATCGGATCACATTGTCGATCAGCTCCGGCGTCGCCAAAGGTCTTGCCCCATCGTGTACCGCAATAAAGGCCGCATCCTCCCGGCACTCCATGGTGGCCGCCAGGACAGACGCCGCCCTGGTCTCTCCTCCACACACGATCTTCACCGGTTTGGAAATACCGTAGGTTTTGCAAAGATCGCCGATCACCAGCAGGTCCTCTTCCCGGGAGGCCACGACGATCTCCCGGACCAAGGTGGCTTCCTCCAGCGCCCGCAGTGTCCGCACTAAAACAGGTATTCCATCCAGCGGCAGCAGCAGCTTGTTCCCGCCGCCCATCCGCCGGGAACTGCCTGCCGCAGCCACCACCGCACTGCACACAGGATACTCCCGCTTATCTTTGGAAAACAGTTTTCCGAAAATGTTTTTCATTTACCCTTCACTCCAGACATAGCCGCATTGACGCGACCTTCTACCTGCTCATAGTCCTGTCCCAGGACCAGAACGATCTCTGAGATCAAAATCTGCTTTGCTGTGTGCAGCATCTTCCGCTCCCCGGTGGAAAGGCTCTGCTGGCTGTCCCGAAAAGCCAGTCCTTTGATGACCCGGGCCACCTCATAGATATCTCCGCTTTTCAGCCGCTGGAGGTTTTCCCGATACCGGCGGTTCCAATTGCTGGTCATTTCCGTATCCATGGCAGGCAGTGCAGCCAACAAGCGGTCCGCTTCTTCCTGCTCCACGATCCGGCGCAGCCCTACCGTCCCGCTGGATAGGACCGGGATCTTCAATACCAAGCCGCCAACAGACATCCGAAACACATAGTAGTCCTGGACAGTCCCCGCTATTTTCTCCCGGACGACGTCGGAAATGATCCCTGCGCCGTGCATGGGGTGGACCACCTTGTCCCCTATGCAAAACATATTCTACCCGCCTTTCCCTCCAGTACACATTTTCACCAGCAGCAGCTATTTTCCTAAAAACGCACATCTTTTGCTTTATTGTACCCCGTATTGGTCAAAATTTCAAGGTTAATTACAGAAAGAGACATAGCGCTGGCAGTCCCTGCTGCGAAAAAAAGGCAGGCAGCATGATATGCTGCCTGCCTTCTGCTCTTATTTTGTTTCGCGGATAGCCTCTGCAGAATTACTCCGCATCCTCATCAGCGGCGGCGGGAGCGGGAGCCAGCAGAGCACGGATGGACAGGGAGATCTTCTTCTTCTCCTCATCCACAGCGGTGATCTTGGCATCCACTACCTGGCCCTCGCTGAGGACATCACCGGGCTTCTCGATCCGGCGATCAGCGATCTGGGAGATGTGGATCAGACCATCCACACCGGGAACGACCTCGGCAAAGGCGCCGAACTGCATCAGCTTCACGATGCGAACGGAAGCCACATCGCCAACCTTGTAGGTATCCATAAACACCTGCCAGGGATTGGTGGAACGATCCTTTACGCCCAGAGAGATCTTCTTCTTCTCAGCGTCGAAGGAGATGACGTACACATCCAGCGTATCGCCCACGGACACCACTTCGGAGGGATGCTTGATGCGGCTCCAGGACAGATCGGAGATATGTACCATACCGTCCACACCGCCGATGTCTACGAACACGCCGTAGCTGGTCATGCTCTTGACCGTACCGGTATAGTGCTTGCCCACCTCGATGCCGGCCCAAACAGCGGCGGCAGCGGCCTGACGGGCTTCCTGCTGAACAGCCTTGATGGAACCCACCACGCGGCGGCGGGCACGGTTGACCTCGGTGATGCGCAGAGAGACCTTCTGCTTGAGCAGCTGGCTCATAGCGGCGTCACGGGGCAGGCCGGACTGGGAAGCGGGAACAAAGACGCGAACGCCCTTGACAAATACCACGATACCGCCCTTGTTCTCCTCGGTGACAACGCCCTCGAGAACTTCCTTGGTGTTGCAGGCCTCCTCAATGGTCTCCCACACCTTGGCTACATCCAGGCGCTTCTTGGACAGGGTGGCGTAACCCTCGATATCGTTGACGCGGATCACAAACAGCTCCACTTCGTCGCCGACCTTGACCACATCCTCGGGCTTCATGGTGGGGTCATCCGTCAGCTGGTCCACAGGGATGTAACCGGCCTGCTTGCAGCCCAGGTCCACGTGGACTTCCGTGGGGGTAATGGCGGTGACCACGCCGGTTACCTTATCTCCTGTATTTAAAGTATTGGTATACTGTTCAAACATTTCGGCAAAATTTTCCATGCCTTCGCCAGGGATTTTTTCTTCACTCATCGTCTTTTTGACCTCCTTTATGATGCTCGCAGGCGTGGAGGCCCCCGCCGTCAGGCCAGCCACGGAACATCCGGACAAGGCCTGCCTGGGAAGCCCGTCCGCGTTTTCGATCTGGAAAACACAGGGGCAATACTGGCGGCAGATATCTGTCAGGTGTTTCGTGTTGGCGCTTTTCGGATCGCCAACCACCACCATAACGTCCACTTTGGCGGCAATTTCAGCGGCCTCAGTTTGTCGTATATGCGTAGCACTACATATTGTATCAAATATTTTCAGATTTGTACACTCTTTTTTTAGAATTTTCAAAGAACTTTCCCAAACTTCCCGGATTAGGGTGGTCTGAGCTACCACTGTAAACGGTGTTTTCCCTGCATCCGGCGCGGTAAGGAGCCATTGCTCCACGTCCTCCGCGCCCCGGAACACCAGCAGATTCCGGCACCAGCCTGCCACACCCCGCACCTCCGGATGGTCAGGATCGCCGATCATCACACACTGCCGTCCCTCATCATCTGCCTGGGAAACGATCTGATGGACCCGGGCTACCTTAGGGCAAGTGGCGTCCACCACCCGGGCTCCCCTGGCCTCCAGAGTCTCATACACCGCCCGGCCAGCCCCGTGGGCCCGCAGAAGTACATTGTCACCCTGTTCCGCCTGATGGGGATCGTCGATCTGGACCATTCCCCGGGAAACAAGCTCCTCCATCACATGGTCATTATGTATCACACAGCCCAGCATCCGGGGTTTTTCTGCGGACGAGGCCAGTTCCTCCGCCATCCGCACCGCCCGGTCCACACCAAAGCAGAAGCCGGCGCTGTTGGCCACCATTACTTCCATCCATCCACCTCAGCCAAGTCGTAGATCCTGGCCAGGATCTCTTCCGCCGCCTGATGGTTTTCCTCAGGAGTGGGCCGACGGCCGGCGATCACCGGACGGTATGGCTCTCCGAATACGATGGTGGTACGGCGGAGGAACTTGTGCTTTCCGCCGCAGTAGATCGGCACCATCGGCGTACCGGTACGGGTGGCCATCACCGTAACGCCGCCCTTGGCATCCGCATCCCCCTGGTGTTCCACCCGGGTACCCTCCGGAAACACCAGCAGACGGCGTCCATCCGTCAACGCCTTCATTGCCGTTTTCATGGCCACCAGATCGTTGCCTCCCCGCTTTACCGGAAAAGCACCCAGCTTCCGGATAATGGGCCCCAGCAATGGGATGCGGAACAGAGAATCCTTCCCCATAAAGGACAAACGGGAGTCATTGGGCAGGCTCACAGCGATCAGAACCGGATCCCAGCCGCTGGCGTGGTTGGCACACAGCAGCGCCCCTCCCTCGGGAAGATTCTCCAGTCCCACTACCTTATGGGGAAACAAAAGGCAGACCAGAGGCTTAACAAACAGATATGCAATATGAAAAAAACAGTTCATTGGCCCAAACGCTCCTTAATGATCTCAAGGATCTGCTCCCGGCTCCGCTCAAAGGTATTGCCGGTGGTGTCCAGATACACCGCATCCTCCGCTGCCCGCAGCGGCGCGGCGGCCCGGCGGGAATCGTTGTCATCCCGCTGCCGGATCTCTTCCAGCAGCTCATCAAAATCCTTGGGAGTTCCCCGGTCATTCAGTTCCTCCCAGCGGCGGCGGGCCCGGTCCTCCACACTGGCAGTAAGGAAGATCTTCACATCTGCCTGGGGCAGCACCACGGTCCCGATGTCCCGGCCGTCCATCACCACACTATTTCGGCGGGCCATATCCCGCTGCATATCCATCAAAAAGGCCCGTACCTCCGGCAGGGTGGACACCCGGGAGGCATACATGGAGATCTGAGGCAGACGGATCTCCTTTGTCACATCCTCCCCATTCAGGTACATCCGCTGAAGGCCGTCTGTGTCATAATCCATGGAAATATTGATCCGGGGCAGAAGGGCGCAGATGTCCTCCTTGGCGTCGGGATCGATCCCCTGCTTCCAGGCGCAATACCCCACGGTGCGGTAAATAGCGCCGGTATCCACATATACCGCCCCCAGCTCCCGGGCCACACTGCGGGCCAGGGTACTCTTTCCCGCTCCGCTGGGACCATCGATGGCGACGGCAAAGCGCTTTGTCTCTTCCATAGCGATTCCTCTCTTCCCCGCTCAGTCAGACCAGGCAGCCTGGGCCGCGGAGGTCCCGGCCAGATGGCCGGTAGACCAGGCGATCTGCAAATTGAATCCACCGGTATAAGCGTCCACATCCAGAACCTCACCGGCAAAATACAGCCCCGGCAGCAGCCGGGACTCCATGGTGGAGGGATTTACCTCTCCCACCGCCACGCCTCCGGCAGTGACGATGGCCTCCTCTACCGGCCGCGGGCCGGTGATCTCCACCGGCAGGGCCTTCAGCAATTTCAGAATCTGTTCCCGCTGTTCCCGGGTAATGTCGTGGACCTTCTGACGGGGCGGCACCCCAGTCAGTTCCACAAAGGGTTCGATCAGTTTCTTCGGCAGCAGCTCATCCAAAGCGTTGATAAAGTCGCTGTTCTGTCTGCGCTGGAAATCACTCAGCAGCCGCTTATCCAAAGCCGCCGTATCCAAAGCAGGCTTGAGATCGACCTCAATCCGGTACCGCTTCCGGCCAAAATGCCGCATATGGGCAGAGGCCGACAGTACCAGAGGTCCACTGACGCCGAAGTGGGTGAACAGCATCTCCCCCAGTTCCTCGTATATCTTTCTGTCATCCTCGTAGGCCCGCAGAGTCACGTTCCTGAGGCTCAGCCCCTGGAGACGCGGACAAAGCTCCCCGGCGGCGCACAGAGGCACCAGGGAGCCTCGCAGTTCTGTCACAGTATGCCCCACAAAACGGGCCAACCGGTAGCCGTCCCCGGTACTGCCAGTGAGGGGATAGGATACACCGCCGGTGGCTATGATCACCCGGGGGGCTTCCCGCCGCCCATGGGCGCAGATGACGCCCCGCAGGGCACCGTCCTCCACCACCAGGGCCTCCGCCCGGTCCCGCACCAACTCTACAGAGAGCTCCCGAAGGTACTTCTCTAGGGCAGCACTGATGTCAAAGGAGCGGTCTGACACCGGAAACACCCGGTTCCCCCGCTCCGTTTTCAACGGCACGCCGCGGCTCTCAAAAAAGTCCATCACATCGCTGGGATCATACTGGGAAAAAGCACTGTAAAGGAATTTACCATTACAGCACATTTTTCCCTGCAATTCTGCCGCAGCACAGTTGTTGGTCACATTGCAGCGGCCTTTTCCGGTAATATTCAGTTTTTTACCCAGACGCTCGTTGGGCTCCAGCAGACACACCCGGGCACCGTTTTCCGCGGCGGCAATGGCCGCCATCATCCCTGCGGGGCCGCCGCCGATCACAATCACATCATACTTCATCGCTCTGTCCAAATACACCATATTCATCCCAGATCCCTTCCAGACGATCAAAGATCTGGGCAATGTCTGCATCCTTCCGATGGCCTGCCGCCACGATCAGGGCGTTAAGCAAGCTGAAGGGTGCCACCAGGGAGTCCACGAAGGAGATCATGTCACTGCTGGCCAGAAGCGAAGTGGAGGCCATGGGGTACAGCGGCGACAGCGAGCTGTCGGTAATGGCCACCACATCCGCCCCTCGGTCGTGAGCAAACCGCACGCCCTTTACCGTAGACTGGGAGTAACGGGGAAAGCTGATACCGATCAGCACATCCCCCGGACCGATCCGCAGGATGCTCTCCAGAATATCTCCCGCACTGTTGCTGGTGACCAGGGTCACGTTATCAAAAATCAGGTGGAAATAAAAGTGCAGATATCCCGCCAGGAAGGAGCTGGAGCGGACCCCCAGGATATAGATGTGCCTGGCCCCTATCAGCTTATCTACAACGCGCTCAAAAGCGGAGCGGTCCACGCTCTCGATAGCAGAGCGGATCTTATCCATATCCGTCTGCAGCACTGTAGTCACCACATCGGAACCAAACAGCCGGTCATTGGAGGCCCGGATACGCTGAATGGAGGTGAGCTTGCTGCGGACGATCTCCTGAAGGGCTTTCTGCATGGCGGGATAGCCGTCATAGCCAAGCTCCGCCGCAAAACGGACCACAGTGGACTCGCTGACCCCCACCACAGTCCCCAGCTTGTTGGCCGTCATAAAGGCCGCCTTGTCGTAGTCCGACAAGATATAGGCGGCGATCCGCCGCTGTCCTTTGGAGAAGCCGGTCATACTCTCCTGAATAATATGCAACACATCCCTGGTCATCTCTGCCTGTCCTCCGCCGGTAAATACTCATTCTCTGCTATCATATACAAGTTTTAGGAAAAGCACAAGAGCAAACTGGCAAATCCCGCAAAAATCGTCATAGCTCTACTGTCTGTCCCGTGCGGAAGAAATACAGCACCTGCCGTTTTACCGGCAGTTCCAGGATCTGCTCCAGAGCCCGGCTGTAGGCGCGGATCTGGGGACGGTAGGCCTCGACCCGCTCCGCCAGATTGGACTCCGTCACCCCGTCGGTCTTGAAATCCACCACGGTGACCGCACCGTCTCTTACAGCAAATAGGTCCACTACACCCTGGAGAAGCACCTCCTCATCCTCCCTCAGGCCGGGATAGTACTCCCCGGCAGGGGCCAAAAGACTGAAGCGGTATTCCCGTTCCACCCGTTCCGCCTGCCGCAGTTCTTCCGCCAGCGGCGACGCCAGAAAGCGGCGGATGGACGGGCGGTCTATCACCTGAGCCTGCTCCTGGGTCAGAAGCCGCCTAAAGAGCAGATCATCAATGACAGCGTCCACATCCCCGTCCAGAGGCAGATACTGCATCACCAGATGGGTTGCGGTTCCCCGCTCCTCCGGCGCCAAAGGCAGCTTTCCTGAGAGGAACATGGGCGCGGCCAAGGGCCGATGCACATAGGGCTTTACTGTATGCTCCGCGATCTCCTGATCCTTCTCCCGGCCCTTGAGCTGGGTAGCAGTAAGCTTGGTGGGGGCGGCACAGGCAGCAGCCCAGGGGTAAACATAGCCAAGGGCCTCCCGATCCGGCTCCGGCCCCAACCGGTCAGGCGCTGTCTCCGGTGATGCTTCGGTCTGGGGAGGCGCATCGGACTCCTCCCCCATCTCGTGAAACATTACTGTCCAGGGCAGGTCCTCTGTCAGAGCCCACTCTCCCTCCTCCATACCAGCCATAGTCCGCAAAGATGTTGCCTCCCGCCGCCGCAGCAGGGGCAGCAGCACCCACTCCGCCATGGATTTGGCGCCGTCCACCGTCTCCGGCGGTACCGGGAGCTCGGAGAGGGCGGTGAGGTCCTTGAGCTTCTTCTCCGGCGAGGACATAGAGGCCACCATGATCAGCTTTTCCTTGGCCCGGGTCATTCCTACATAGAGGAGGCGCATCTCCTCTGCCCGCATCTCCCGGCTCAGCCGTCCGCCCACAGCCCGGTGAGCCGCCATGGGGTAGCGGATGTGCCGGTCCAGATCGATGAACATGGGCCCGAGGCCCAGCTGGGGGTGGACCAGCACCGGCGACTGAAAATCCATACGGTTGAAGGCCTTGTCCAGGTCCGTCAGGAACACAATGGGAAATTCCAGTCCCTTGGAGCGGTGGATGCTCATGATCTGCACACCGCTTGCGGCACTGCCGGTGGATACCACCGGCTGCTGACCGTTTTCCAGCAGCCGCCGCAGCTGGGACACAAAGGCAAAGAGGCCCCGATACCCCGCCTGCTCAAAGGAACGGGCGTACTCACAGAGGGTAATAAGGTTCTCCCGCCGCTGCTCACCGCCCTCCATAGCACCGAAGATCCCCAGGATATTCAGCCGGTTAAAGATCCGCCACAGGAGGCTGTGGACGCTGAGGTCCTTGGCCTCCCCCCGCAGCAGCGCCAGCTGATCCAGGAAGGAGCGGCTGTCCTCCGCCTCGTCGGCCTCCAGAGCGGCGTAAAAGTCTCCCTGTGGATGGTGCCCCCGGATCACCGCCAGCCGGTCCGGAGAAAAACCGAACACCGGAGAACGGAGAACGGCGATGAGGGGCACATCCTGCCGGGGATTGTCCAGGATCTGTAGGAACGAATAGACTACCGCCACCTCCATGGAGGCAAAAAAGTCCTCGCTCTCCTGAACAGCACAGGGCACCCCTTCCTCCGCCATGGCCCGCAAATAGTGGCGCAGACGGGGCCCTGGGGAGCGCATCAGAACTGCCATATCCTCCGCCCGGCAGGGCCGCAGGGCTCCGGTATCCTCGTCCGTGACCGGATATCCCTGCTCCAGCAGGGATCGAATCTGCCGGGCCACCAGCCGGGCCTCTTCCAGGGGGCGGCTGGCAGGCCGTTCCTCTCCACGGGCCCGTGGTACGCCCAGCAAGTGAAATTCCACAGAGCAGTCCGTCCGCTCCGGCAGATAGTCCGCCCCGAAGTGGAGGGCCTCCTCCTCCCCGTAGTCCATCTCTCCCATTTCTTTGGACATAATGGCGCCGAACACAAAGTTGACTGCGTCCAGCACCGGCTGCCGTGAGCGGAAGTTTTTGGACAGCAGGATCTTACGGGGTTCCCCTTTCGCCGCCTGGTCCGCCGGGGGATACTCCGTGTATTTCTCCAGAAATATGGTGGGGTCCGCCAAGCGGAAGCGGTAAATGGACTGCTTCACGTCTCCCACGGTGAAGAGACGGCGTCCCCCCTGGGAGACCGCCTCGAAAATGCAGTTTTGGACCTGGTTGGTATCCTGGTACTCGTCCACCATCACCTCCAGGTACCGTCCGGACACGATCTCCGAGAGCTCTGTGGGCTGCCCGTCCTCCCCCAAGAGAAGCCGCACGGCGGCGTGCTCCTGGTCGGAGAAGTCGGTGACGTTCCGCCGGAGCTTCTCCCCCTGGTAGGCCCGTCCGAAGGCAGCGCAGAGATCCAGCAGCGCCTCCATAGCCGGGGCACTGCGGCGGAGATCCTCCGCTGCCTCAGCGGCGGAGGCATCCAGAATGGCTTCCGCCTCCCTAATTTCCTTTTTGCAGCGGTTCCACTGGCTCTGAAGCTTGGCTTTCAGTTCCGGCGCCTCGCACTTGCGTACCGGGGACAGGCTGGGCCAGGAAAATGTCCAGGACATGGCGGCATCCCAGCCGCTGTCTGCTGCCGCTGCCAGGGCCTCCAGCCCCGCAGCCGCCGTCAGGAAAGCGGGTGCGTAGCCTTTGAGAAGCTTCTCGTCACAGGTTGCCTCCTCAGCACCCCGCCGCAGCAGATCCGCCCAGTGGCGGGCCTTCCGGCCCAGGGCGGCCAGCAGCTCCCGGCCATAGACCGTCTCCCCCACGTCGCTGGGGAGATCCTCCCAACTCTTCTTCTGCTCCTCCAGCCATTTTTCCGGGTAGGCGTGGCTCTGGATCTTGTCGTGAAGGGTCAGTACCAGCTCCTCCAGCCGTCCGTCGTCCCGGCCAAAACCGAAAGCGTCTGCCAGCAGCTCCGCCCCCGGGGTCATATCGGTATAGAATTCCTCCAGCACCCGGGGCAGCACCCGCCGCCGGAGAAGATCCGCCTCGCTCTCATCCAGCACCCGAAAATCTGCTGTCAGACCCCGGCCTTTCCCGAAGTCCAGCAGATGAACGTTCTCCCGGAGAAGAGCGGTACAGAAAGCATCGATGGTCTTGATATCCGCCTGGTAGACCAGGAGAAGCTGCCGCTGAAGATGGCGGTCGCCGGGGCGCTCCGCCAGACGCTTGCCCAGTTCCTGGGCAATACGGCCCCGGAGCTCCGCCGCTGCCGCCCTGGTATAGGTGATGATGAGGAAGTCGTCCACATTGGCTTTCTCCTCCCCCAGCACCCGGCTGAACAGGCGGTCCACCAGGACCCGCGTCTTACCGCTGCCCGCGGCAGCGGACACCAGCAGCCGTCCGCCCCGGTCATCCACCACCGCCTGCTGCTCCCGTGTCAGCTGTACGCTCATGAACGCTCCTCCTCTCCGATCGTTTGATCCACATGGCGCCAGAAGTCCTCCGGCTTCACTGGCCGAAGGGGCTGAGCCCGGTCGCAGGCCCCCTCCTCCATAAAGTGGCAGGCGGAGGCGAACTCACAGTAGGTACAGGCATTGTCGTTTTCCCCCCGGCTCCAGGGGTCCGCGTCGATATTGCCCGCTCTCAGCTCCCGGGCGATCTTTTCCAGGAGCCTGTCCACATAACGGCTGAGCTTGCCTAGCTCCGCGGCGGTGGCCACCCCCTTGGTGATGCTGCCGTCCTTCCCCAGGGTCAGGGGCAGGAACCGTGGAGACTCCAGGGCGCTGTGTTCCATGGCTTTCAAAACCTCCGGCTGGGACAGTACCATGCCGCTGCGCCGCAGCTCCTTGTCCAGAGTCTCCCGGAGCCGCTGCGCATCCTCATCCCGGGGAGCGCTGACCAGCACATCCCGGGCAGGCAGGTACAGCACCCCCGCCGGTACGATCTCCTTGCCGAAGAGGGCCTTGCCCTCCTTCTCCAGGGCAAACAGATACAGCAGCATCTGGATCCCCAGACCGTGGCACAGGTCGCTGAGGTCAAAGGCCTTCTTGCCGGTTTTATAGTCCACTACCCGCAGGTACAGCTTTCCATCCTTCAGCCAGCCGTCCACCCGGTCCACCTTCCCGTTGACGGTGAGGGAGGCGTCCCCGGCGTGGATGGTGATGGCAGGCAGGGCTCCGCCGTCTCCGAAGGAGAGCTCGAAGGCCATAGGCACAAAGTCCGACTCCCGCAGCTCCCCGGCCACATTGGTGACAATGGTGGCCGCCGTCTTTTTCAGCCGCCGGAACAGGTACTTGAAGCGGGCATCCCGGCTGTCAAATCCGGGCATGGCCACGTCCATATACTGCCGGATGACGCTGTCGATCAGCGTTTTCAGTTCCTCCTCCCCTACCTGTGCAAAGCCGCCCCGCTGGCACACCTCCCGGGTGACATTTTCCAGGATGTAGTGGAGGAAGGTGCCCACCTGGGCAGCGTCAAACCCAGCGGGTACCCGCTCTTTCGCCCGGAGGCCGTACTCCATGAAGTAGGCAAAGTGGCAGGCGTTGACCCGGTCGATCCGGCTGGCGGACATCCGGTAGCTGCGTCCGTAAAGGGTCTCCACCGCCTGGGGGCTTAACCGCCCCCGGGTCATCCCCGCAGAGCGTTCCATGGCAGCCAGAGCGGCGTTATATCGTCCATCCCCGGCAAAATAGTCCCACAGAGGCCCGCCGGGAAAGCTCCCCGCTGTCTCCAGGGCCGGGACCGGAGCCGTCAGCCGGTAGCTCCGGCTGCCATCCTCACTGAGCTCCTCCGCACCCGGCAGCAGAGAGCGCAGCCGTTCTACCACAAAGGAGGGCCGCAGGGGATTTCCCTGGCTGTCCGATACGGGCCAGGTGATGACCAGGCGGTCTGTAGGCTGCGCCAGAGCGGCGTAGATGTTCTGCAGCTCTCCGTCAAACTGGTCCGGCCCGCTGGGGGCCAGCTCCACGCCCAGTTCCAGAAGCTTCTTCCGGTCCTCTCGGGAGAGAAGCCCTTTTCCAAAGGACACGGCGGGCAGCACATGGTCGTTGGCCCCCATGAGGAACAGCACCTTCACCCGATGGCGATCATTGCGGGTGATCTCTGTGACCTGGACCTGGTCCAGGGACACAGGGATGGTGCCCACATCATACTGGGTCAGCACCAGCTTGAACAGCCGGGCAAACTCCTCAGCATCCAGGGGTGCATCCTCCAGAATCTCAGCAAACTGGTCCATAACGGAGCAAAGCAGCTCCCACAGCTGGCCGTACTCCGCTGCCAGCTGCAGCTCCTGCCGCTCCTCCAGAAAAGCCCGCCGCTCCTCCAGCTGGCCCGCCAGATCCAGCCGGTCCAGGAACCGCCACAGTACCCGCAGCTTCCCCACGGCACTCTTCTCCTCCCGCAGGCCCTGGGCCAGCTCCGCCAAAGGCTCCTGCACCCGGCGGCGCAGGGCGTTGATCTGCGCCAGAGCCGCCTCCTGTTCCGGCGTGAAGCCCTCCCGCCAGCCGTCGGGGTTGGCAGTCCAGTCCTCCTCCCGGACCCACTGGGAGCCGTGGATGTCCCAGGCGATCACATAGTTTTCCAGGAGGTCGCACTCCCCATCGCTCAGTCCGGCAAGACCGGTCTTGAGCCAACGGAACATATCCTCGTATTCATAACCGCCTGTCACCGCGTCCATGGCCCCAGCGATCAGGGCAATGACCGGTTTCTCCAGGATATCGCTGCGGCGGCTAAGGTACACCGGAACGCCGTAGCGAGCAAAAACACTTTCAATGACCGCCTCATAATCCCCCAGATTCCGGGCAGCCACGGTGATATCCCGAAAGCGGTACTGCCCCGAGCGAACCAAAGAGAGGATCTGGGAGGCCACATATTCCGTCTCCGTAAAAGGCGTGTCGGCCCGGTAGACGGCTGCCCCTTGGCAGTCTCCCTCCCAGGCCCCGCCGCCGCTGAAAAAGGCGGAGGGCAGATAAGCCAAAGCCGTAGCGGGCTTTGGGGCGGAGAGGTAGTCGATCTCACAGGAAACACCGCACCGCTGAGCCAGCCGTACCAAACGGTCCCGGGCGTGGAATCCCTGGCGGAAGATCTCCAGCGGGCTGTCCTTCTCCCCCATGAGGGTAACGGTAACGGATTTCGCCCGCCGAAGGAGGACGGAGATCACCTGCTCCTCCTGGGCAGTAAAATAGGAAAATCCGTCCAGGAACACATCATGATTGTCAATATAGCCCGATTCCTCCAGGTGATCCACCAGCTTGGCCATCAGATCCCGCCTGTCCTTTCCCTCCCGGTACAACCGCGACTGATAGGCGGCATAGATCAGAGCCAGATCCCGCAGCTTCTCCCCGGAGAGGCCCTCCAAGGAGGGGTACAGCTCCCCCAGCCGCTCCGGCTCCACTCGGTAAGCCTGGAGCTCATCAAAGAGTGCCACCAGCTCTCCCAGAAAGGGAGCCTTCCGGGAGGGCCGTGCGTACACCGTCAGCTGGGGCAGCACCTCCTGGAGCGCCAACTGCATCATAAGGAGCTTGCCTCCGGCGTCCAGTGCGCCATCCGCCAGGCCTCCGGTGAGAGACAGCACCCGGTTGGCCAGCAGCCGGAAGCTCAGCACTTCCCCGTGACGGGCGGCGGTGGGACCGCAGGCGCGGCACAGATCCACCTCCGCCTGGTGGGAAGCATGCTCCGGCACCAGCAGCAGCTGGGCGCTGGTATCCCCCAGCCGCCGGATCTCCTGCAGCACCTTTTCTGATTTGCCGGAGTTGGCCGGTCCCATCCATATCCGCAGCATATAAGCTCCTCTCCGCCTCCCCACCGGGTCGTCGGCCCGCGTGCGGCAGTCATATCTATCATCCGTTAAAAAACTTCTCCGGCAGCTTTCCGTTCCTTCCTCTCGCTGCCGGAAAACGGAAAAAACAGGGTAACCGGCCTCCAGGCCAGTTACCCTGTATTATAGCAGAGGCCGTGTCCTCTTTTCAACGCATTTCCCCTACAGAACGTTCAGAGAACCATACCAGTTCGAACACCTCAGCGGATCACCACATTCTCCTGCCCCAGCACCTCCACCAGCTCATCTACCAGGGATTTTGCCAGCAGACAGCTGGTTCCCAGCCGCTTTCCTGAGTCGGCAAACACCAGACGCGCCGGTGTCTGGCCAGGAAACATATTGATGACCCGGTTCACATGACGGAGCAGAGGGTCCTGGGCATTGCTGAGACGAATCCACAGGGTATTGCCCTCCAAAACCTGGATGCCAGCCCTGGTCTGGGGCTGAGGCTGACTGTCCTGGGGCGGCATAGCCGTTCCCTCTCCACCCAGGGGCACCACATTGTCACAGAGGATCTGGGGTGGCTTTTCATCCCGGACGGACAGTTTGCCCTGGATCACCACGGCGCTGCCCTCCTTCAAAAATCGGCCGCACCGCTCCAGTACCTTGGCAAAGCAGAGAAGCTCAATGGAGGAGGTGTCGTCCTCTACCGTGGCATAGGCCATGAGGTTCCCCGCCCGGGTGGACTTGGTCTTATAGGCGGTGACGATCCCCGCCACCGTGATCCGCTGCTCATCCTGGTACACCGTGGGACCGCCCTCCTGGGCAAAGTCCTCGTTAATGGAACCGATATGGACCGCACCAGCCTGGCGGGCAGCCTCCCGGTAGGCATTCATGGGGTGACCGGAGAGGTACAGGCCTGTCACCTCCCGCTCCTGGCGCATCCGCTCATCCAGAGCGTACTCCGGGATTTTGGGCAGGGTGATCTCCACAGCCGTCCGCTGGGATTCCCCGGTGGACATGCCAAAAAAGTCCAGCTGTCCCTCCACGTTCTGCCGGCGGCTGTCGCCGATGGAATCCAGGAGCTTGTCGTGGACTGCCACCAATTGGCTGCGATAGGCACCAAAGCAGTCGAAGGCCCCCGCACGGATGAGATTCTCCACTGCCCGCTTGTTGATGTCGTAGTCATACATCCGCTGACAGAAGTCCTGGAATCCGGTGAAGGGTCCGTTCTCCTCCCGCTCCCGGACCATGTTCTGGATAAAGCCCCGGCCAATGTTTTTGATGGCCACCAAGCCGAAGCGGATGCCCCCCTCCTCTACCGTAAAGCTGTCCCGGGAGCAATTGATATCCGGGGGCAGCAGAGCGATACCCATGTCACGGCACTCATTGATATACTCCGATACCTTGTCGGTGCTGTCCAGCACCGAGGTAAGGAGGGCCGCCATGTATTCCCGGGGGTAGTGGTACTTGAACCAGGCGGTCTGATAGGCCACCACGGCGTAACACACCGCGTGGGCCTTGTTGAAGGCGTAGTTGGCAAAGTCGTAGATCTCGTCGTAGATAGCCTCCGCCACGTCGGCGGGGATACCGTTGGCAATACAGCCGGAGATATTCCGATCCGGATCACCATGGAGGAAAGCCCCCCGCTCCCGCTCGATGTCTTTGACCTTCTTCTTGGACATGGCCCGGCGGACCATGTCCGCCTGCCCCAGGGAGTAGCCTCCCAGGCGGCGGAAAATCTCGATGACCTGCTCCTGGTAGACAATGCAGCCGTAGGTCACGGAGAGGATGGGTGCCAGAGAGGGGTGCTTGTAAGAGATGAGGCTGGGGTTGTGCTTGCAGGCAATGAACTTGGGGATGGACTCCATAGGACCCGGGCGGTACAGCGCCACGATAGCGGTGAGATCTTCAATGGACTGAGGCTTCAGTCCCACGCACACCCCGGTCATACCGGCAGACTCCATCTGGAACACGCCGGAAGTCTTGCCCTGGGTCAGCATCTCGAACACCGGCTGGTCATCCTCGGGGATGTTTTCCAGGGAAAAGTCCGGCTCCTTCTGGCGGACCATCTGCACCGCGTCCTCCAAGATGGTCAGGTTGCGAAGGCCCAAAAAGTCCATTTTCAAAAGGCCCAGTTCCTCCAGAGTCACCATGGTGTACTGACACACCACGGACTCGTCGTTCTTGGCCAGGGGTACATAGGTGTACACCGGGTCCCGGGTGATGACCACGCCCGCGGCGTGGGTGGAGGCGTGGCGTGGCATGCCCTCCAGGGCCTTGGCGGTGTCAATGAGCTTTTTGATCTGGGGGTCCTGCTCATACATCTCCCGGAGGGGCTTGCTGAGCCTGAGGGCCTCGTCCAGGGTAATGTGGAGGTTCTGGGGGCCGCTGGGCACCTGCTTGGCCACCACGTCCACATCGGCGTAAGGCATATTCAGTACCCGGCCCACATCCCGGATGGCGCCCCGGGCAGCCATGGTACCGAAGGTAACGATCTGTGCCACATGGTCGTCGCCGTACTTTCGGCGGACATAGTCCACCACCTCGCCCCGGCGGGTGTCGCCGAAGTCCATGTCGATATCCGGCATGCTCACCCGCTCCGGGTTGAGAAAGCGCTCAAAGTAGAGGCTGTACTCCATGGGGTCGATGTCAGTAATATGGAGGCAGTAGGACACCATGCTGCCCGCCGCGCTGCCGCGGCCAGGGCCCACAGGAATTCCCTGCCGCCGGGCAAAATTCACGAAGTCGGAGACGATGAGGAAATAATCGGTGAACCCCATCTTCTCGATCATATTCAGCTCATAGTCCAGCTGGTCGTGGTACTCCGGATGGGTTTTTGCATAGCGCCGGGCGAAGCCTTCCTCACACAGCTCCCGGATGTAGGTCTGGGCGGTGTAGCCCTCCGGCACCTGAAATCGGGGCAGATGGTATTTCCCGAAGGTGAAGGTGAGGTCACAGCGGTCCGCGATGCGCTGGGTATTCTCCAGAGCGTCGGGGTACTGGGAAAACAGGCCCTCCATCTCCTCGGTGGAACGGACATAGAAATTCCGGGGCTCATAGCGCATCCGGTTCTCGTCCTCCACCAGCTTACCGGTCTGGATACACAGGAGCACGTCGTGGCTCTCCGCGTCCGCAGGCGCCAGGTAGTGGCAGTCGTTGGTGCACACCAGCGGGATTCCCGTCTCCTCATGGAGACGCAGCAGCCCCTGGTTCACTACCGCCTGGTCCTTGATGCCATGGTCCTGAAGCTCCAGATAAAAATTATCTTCCCCAAAGATGTCCCGCATCTCCAAAGCGTAGTCCCTAGCGGCATCGTAATTGCCATTGACCAAGTACCGTGGGATCTCCCCGGCCAAGCAGGCGGACAGGGCGATGAGGCCCCCGCTGTACTGGCGCAGCAAGTCCATATCCACCCGGGGCTTGATGTAGAAGCCCTCCAGATAGGCCATGCTCACCATGTAGCTGAGGTTCCGGTAGCCCTCCTCGTTGCGGCAGAGGAGCACCAGATGGCGGCTTTCCGCATCGAACTCATGGACCTTGTCAAAACGGGTACGGTCCGCGGGGGCCACATACACCTCGCAGCCGATGATGGGCTTGACCCCCTCCTTCAGGCAGGCGCGGTAGAAATCGATGGCGCCGTACATGACGCCGTGGTCGGTGACGGCCACGGCGTCCTGACCCAGCTCCTTGACCCGTTTGGCCAGGCCGTCGATCCGGCAGGCCCCGTCCAGGAGGCTGTATTCTGTATGGACATGGAGGTGAACAAAGGACATAGGCGTTTCCTTTCTGATGGTGATACAGGTCCTGTTGCCTGATCGCAAACGAAAACAGTTTTATTCCAGCGGCTTCCCGCACGCAGGGCAAAAGTTAGGCAGGCTGGAAGGTATCCGCCCTCCCAGCATCAAGGAGGCTCCGCAATAAGGGCAGCGTAGCCGGGCATAGGCCAGCACAATGCCGGAAACAAGGCCCACGATTCCCAATATGCACAATACAATAGCTGGAACGGGGACTGTGTTTCCTCTCGACAAAGACGAGGCAACCCAGGCCAGCAGCAGCAGTCCCAGACCGCCATAAAAGAGGCCGTTAACTATTTTCAGCGCCTTATGACAACTCATGGGTTCGTTTGTGTTGTCCATTTGGTGTCCTCCTTTTCCCCTCAGTTTTCGGCCAGCATCTCCTCTAAAATCTCCACCGCTGCCACGATATAGACAGGGCAGGGCTTCTGCAGGCCCAGCCGAACCGCAGCAGGAGATTTCTCCGGAGCAGCAGGCTGTTCCTTGATGTCGGCACAGCGGACAGCCGGAAACCGCTCCAGAAACCGCCGCTGGAATTCCCGCATTTTCTCGGCGGCCAGTTCCTTGGCAGCCATATCATCAGCAGTACTGTGGGGCCAGCGAAGGCCCAGCACTACGGCAGCCCCGCTGACAACGCCGCAGATCTCTCCGCTGCGGAACCCTCCGCCAAAGCAGCCCAGGATCGGAGCTAACGTTTCCGGCGTATAGGGCAGCATATCACAAAAGGCACAGGCCACCGCCTGGGCACAGCTGTATCCTCTGTCATGGTATTCGTTGGCCAAGGCGGCCCGGTCGATCTTTTTTTCGTTCATGGTTTGTCCTCTCTCTGTCTCTTTAAGAACGGCTCAGGGCAATCAGCTTGCGGAGCCTGTGGTTCAGACAGCTCTTGGTAATGGGCGGATCAAACTCCTCCGCCAGCTGGCTGAGGGTCAGTTCCGGATAGGTTTCCCGTAGGATGATAGTCTCCTTCAGCTGGGACGGAAGGCTCTCCACCCGGTCCAGCTCATAAAGGCGCCGGATGGCCTCCAGCTGCTCCTGGGCGGCATCCACCGCCTTATCCAGGTTGGCTGCCTCACAGTTTACCCGGCGGTTCACCCCGTTGCGCAGTTCCTTTTCGGCCCGGGCATTCATCAGCTCCATGGCGGAGAGGGGTGCGCCCATGGCGGTAAGCAGATCCTCGATCTGGTCGCTGTTCTTAAAGTATGTCACCTGATAGCCGCCCCTTGCGATCTGCTTGGGATGATACCCCATATCGTCCAGCAGAGCGTACAGCTCCCGGCTGGCCTGGGCGTGGCTGGTGACCAACTCCAAGTGGTAGCGCTTGGCAGGGTCAGTGATACTGCCCCCGGAGAGAAATACCCCCCGCAGAAAAGCGGAGCGGCAACAGTCCTCCTCCAGAAGGCCGAAATTGATGTGGTGCACCGGATTCTGCCGGGGATCAAAACCAAAGGCATCGATGATCCGCTCCAGCTTCTCCGTGTCAAGAATTTGATAGATATACTTCTGTTCGTCCGCGCTGGGCAGACGGTCAAAGGCCATCCCAAAGGCCCGGTCCAGCAAAAGGGGCAAGCGATGGGCAAAGCTCTCGCTCTCGGTGATCACACGGACCTCCTGGGCGGTGAAGGTGTTGCAGTAGAGCAGCGCGCCATACAACTCCGCCCGGGCACAGCAACTGCGGCTCATGGAAGACCGGCACAGCTCATTTTTTACTTCTCCCGAAAAGGACACGGCGCATGTTACCCCCTTATAGGCAGAGATTCCCCCTTTTCTTTTGGAAAAGAAAAGGGGCAAAAGAAAACTTTGCGCGAAACTACGTTTCGCTTGTGATAGGTCAGTATCGGAAACTCACCTGACGGCAAGCCTGACAGATGTAAACAGGGATACCAGGGCCGTCCGCCCGGGTATTCAGCTTGGCGATTTTGTCGCCGCCGGGCGCAAAAGCAGGCCCCATAATAGGGTGCAGCTTCCGTGTCAGATACAGAAAGCTGTTGCTCTCCAGATAGCAGGTCTCCATCTCCCTGCCACAGACCGGACACTTCACAGGCCACCCCCCTTTTTTATAAGCGAATTTTATAAGCGAAACAACGTTTCGCGCAAAAAGTTCTTTTTGGTTCTTTTTCTTCCAAGAAAAAGAACAGAACAATCTGTAATCCGTTACGCCTCGCTGCGATAGCGGCCAAGGCCCGCGATACGGACGCTGCGCTGGGCGTGGAGCTCCAGCAGGGCCGCCGCCAGCAGTTCCGGGTCATGGCGCACCAAGCCGTCCCGTACGGTAGACACCGGGCGGCTCACCAATTCCACTCCCAAAGCGGCGCAAGCCGCCTTGTCAAACCGCAGAGGCTCCGCCCCCTCCTTTGCATAGCTGCCCAGTACGTCCTGGGGAATGGTGGCAGAGTTCACCAGGCACAGATGAAACAGCCCTTCAGCGGAGTGCTGGAAAATAGCCCGGATATGGTCAGCATTGGAATAGCCTTCCGTCTCGCCCTCCTGGGTCATGACGTTGGCAATATAGATTTTAAGGGCATCGGAGCGGAGGATCGCCTGGGCGATCCCATCTACCAGCAGGTTGGGAATGATGCTGGTGTACAGGCTTCCCGGCCCCAGCAGAATCATATCCGCCGCCTCGATAGCCTCGATGGCAGGCTCCAGGGCAGGCGGCCGCTCCGGGATCAGCCGTACCCTTCTGATCCGGCAGTCCTCCCGTTTTTTACAATAGAAGATCTTGGACTCTCCCAACACCTTGGCACCGTTTTCAAACTCAGCCTCCAGCTGGACGTCCGTAGTGGTGACCGGCAGCACCGTACCGGTAATGGCCAAAACCTGGCTCATCCGGCTCACAGCTTGGTCAAAGCTGTCCGATATGCCGTTTAGGGCCGCCAAAAAGAGATTTCCGAAACTCTGCCCCCGTAGAGACCCCTCGGTAAAGCGGTAATGGAGCAGCTCATTCATCAGCGGCTCCACATTGGCCAACGCTTCCAGGCAGTTTCGGATATCCCCAGGCGGCAGCATACCCAACTCCTGACGCAGCACGCCGGAGCCGCCGCCGTCGTCCGCTACCGTAACGATAGCCGTCAGATTATTGGTATGGCGCTTCAGGCCCCGCAGCATGGTGCTCAGCCCTGTGCCGCCGCCGATGGCCACGATCCGTGGCCCCTTTCCGCTGGGGCCGCGATAAATATTCTGTTCTGTCATAGCTCCTCAGTGTGTCACATCCGGGTCATATCCCGGTGGTTTTCCGTTACCCGGTAACCCAGAGAGGCAATATACTCCGCCAGCGCATGGGTCACCGCTACCGAGCGATGGTGGCCGCCAGTACAGCCGATGGCCACCACCAGCACCGTCTTACCCTCTTCCCTATACAGCGGCAGCACAAAACGCAGGAGATCACGGAGCTTGTCCATAAACTCCCCTGTCTCCTTGAAGGAAAACACATAATCCCTGACTTCCTTGTCCAGCCCTGTACTGTTTCGCAGCGCGTCAATATAAAAAGGATTGGGCATAAAACGGACATCAAAGACCAGGTCTGCCTCCATAGGCAGACCGTGCTTGAACCCAAAGGACACCAGGCTCACCGTCATCTCTCCGCTGGCCTGATCGCCGCCGAACAGCCGCACCAGCTCTCCCCGGAGCCTGGCAGTGGAATAGGTGGTAGAATTGATGATCACATCCGCCTGTGCCCGCACAGGCGCCATCATCTCGATCTCACGGTTTACCGCTGCCTCCAAAGTCCCCGTCTGCTCCTGGAGAGGATGCAGACGCCGGGTCTCCTTATAGCGCTTGATGATGGTGCGCACATCCGCCTCCAGGAAGAGCAGTTTGCACTGGTATTCCTTGGAGCGCAGGGTGTGCAGCACATCCAGAAAATCATCGAAACTGTCGGCGGTACGGACATCGTACACCAGGGCAACCCGGTTATACCGGCTGCTGCCGGCTGCACAGAATTCCGCAAATTTCAGGATCATCCCCGCCGGCATGTTGTCCACGATATAAAAGCCCATATCCTCCAAAAAGGAGGCCGCTTTACTTTTTCCTCCGCCCGACAGGCCGGATATGATCAGGATCTCCATGGTGCCGCCTTTCTTTTTTTGCTGAACCATCCCACACATAACACACACTTTGCTGCTGTTTATTGCTGTAGTCCCCGCAAGATCCGCACTTCCGGCTCCAGCTTTACGCCGGTTTGCCGAAGCACCTCCGCCTGGACCTTCTCAATGAGCGCCAGCACATCTGCACTGGAAGCTCCGCCGGTATTGATGATAAAGCCAGCATGCTTGGGAGAGACCATCGCCCCTCCTACGGCAGTGCCTTTAAGCCCACACTGCTCGATCAGGGCCGCAGCATAGTGACCCTCCGGCCGCTTGAAGGTGCTGCCGGCACTGGGATACTCCAGAGGCTGCTTCTCCCGCCGCCGGCGGATCAGCTCCTCCATCTCCCGGCGGATCTCTCCACTGTCTCCGGGTGTGAGAGCCATATCAGCCCACAGCACCACACCGCCATTTTCTCCAAAGGCACTATGGCGATACCCAAAGGCCAGCTCCGGGCCCTTCAGCTCCGTGACACCCTTGTCAGGAAGCCATGCCGTCACCGACGTTACAACCTGGCACATCTCTCCCCCGTACGCCCCGGCATTCATATATACCGCCCCGCCAAGGCTCCCGGGAATACCGTGGGCAAAAGAAAACCCCGCCAGTCCCTGCTCCATGGCGAATACCGCCAGCTTGGCCAGGGAAACCCCGGCCCAGGCCCGGATCGTGGTTTCTCCCGTCCGCTCTATTTGATCCATACGTCCGGTGGCAATGACCAGCAAATCCAGGCCCTCGTCACATACCAGCAGATCGGAGCCATTGCCGGCCGCCATCCAGGGCCAGCCTTCCCCTTTCGCCAGTTCCAAAAGAGCGGACAGCTCCTCCGGCGAGGCGGGAAACGCCATCCGCCGGGCCGGGCCGCCGATGCGGAAGGTGGTATGGCCGGCCATAGGCTCATCCTTTTTGACCAAAAGGGTCGGCAGATTCCGGGCGATCAGGCTATCAAAGCTCTCATACCAGGGCATGAAAAGTCTCCTTACTTTACAAAATTATTTACTGGGAAACGCCCAAAAGGGCCGCGCCGATAATACCGGCGTCGTTGCCCAGCTTGGCTTTTACCAGTTTGGTATGGCGCTGGGCCTCCTGGCCAAAGCACATATCCAGTACCATGGACTGCAGCGGAACCAACAGATCCTCATCCCGCTCATGGCTGACGCCGCCGCCCAGGGCAATGACTTCCGGCTGAAAGATATTGATAAAATTGGCAAGGCCTTCAGCAAGGTAATCCAGATACCGATCCACTACCGCCTTGGCCACGGCATCACCAGCGCGCATAGCTGCAAAAGCCGTCCGGCCATCCACCTGCTCCAGATCACCGCCGGTCATCTGCCACATGGCGGAATTGGGGTGGGCCTCCATAGCCGCTCTGGTCTGACGGACCAAGGCGCTGGCAGAGGCATACCGTTCCCAGCAGCCCTTCCGGCCGCAGGTGCACTGCTCTCCACCGTGGACGATAACGATATGTCCTCCCTCGCCGCCGAAGCCATTAAAGCCCGCCTGGATCTTTCCATCCATAATGATCCCGGTACCGATACCGGTACCCAGCGTCACCAGGATCAGGCTCTCCAGCCGCTCTCCGTAGTGATAATACTCCCCCAGAGCGGCGCAGTCCGCGTCATTTCCCAGATAAACCGGCACATTCCAGCGGCGATGGAACATCTCTCCCACCGGCATAAACCGGATGGGAATATTGACCGTCTTGATAACGACGCCCTGCTTGTTGTCTACGGAGCCGGGAAATCCCATGCCCACCGACGCCACCTGATCTCTGGAGATATGGTTTTCCTCCAACAGATCCAGCGCCATCCCAGCCAGGGTATCCCCCATCTGTTCCATAGACACGAAATGCAGAGGCATTTTTTTCGTAGCCACCAGCTGATACTTCTCATCCACCAGGCCGGCCTTCAGATTAGTCCCGCCAATATCAATTCCTACATAGTACATAGTATTCCCACCTTACCTCAACATTCTCAGCAGTATCCATCAACCGCCCTGGACATGGCGCTCCAGCTCCTCCGCCAGCTTTGCTGCGGCATTGAAGCCATACTTCTTGGCACGGTTGTTCATAGCTGCCACCTCGACGATCACCGCCAGGTTCCGTCCCGGCTGGACCGGAATGGTCACGATAGGCAGCTTGATCCCCAGGATGTCTACTGTCTGCTCATCCAGGCCGAAGCGGTCATAAAATTTATCCTCCTGCCAGCGCTCCAGCTCCACCACCAGATCGATCTGGGATTCCAATTTGACAGCGCTCATTCCAAACAGCTGCTGCAGATCGATAACGCCGATGCCGCGAAGCTCGATATAGTGCCGGATCAGCTCCGGCGCCTTTCCCAGCAGACGGTCGGATACCAGACGGATGTCCACCGCATCGTCCGCCACCAAACGATGGCCACGCTTCACCAGCTCAATAGCGGTTTCGCTCTTGCCGATGCCGCTGTCGCCGATGATCATCACGCCCTCGCCATAAATATCCAGCAGCACGCCGTGGCGTGTGATGGTGGGGGCAAGACGACGGCTGAGATACTCAATGACCCGGGTAGTAAAGACCACGGTGGTGTCTGCCGTATGGAGAAGGGTCCGCTGGTGCTTTCTCGCCATGGACAGGCACTCCGGATATACATCCAGATCACGGGAAACCACCAGCGCCGGGATATCATACTCAAAGAGGTGGGAAAAACTCTCCATGCGCTGCTCCGGTGTCATGCTCTCCAGCATTTTTGTCTCCGCCATGCCGATGACCTGCAGGCGCCGCTCATCAAAGTAGTCAAAAAAGCCCACCAGCTGAAGACCAGGCCGGTTGACATCGCGGATACCCACCAACGCGTTCTCGTAATCTTTTCCTTTATTCAGAACGGCCATACCCAGCTGTTCCACCAGTTCCGGAAGCTTCACGCCGCCCTTCATTTCATCCTGCTTGATCATAGGCTTCCTCCCTCTCAAAAACCCGCGTGCAGGGGAAATTTTGATGGGAATATTATAGTATAAATACCCTGCCTTGACAAGAGCGCAAAAAGTTTTGGAGTTTTTTCAATTTGTACTTGCATTTCCTGTCAAACTCTGCTATTATATCAGTCGGTGCTTTTGGCACATGTTTTATTTAGAACAGCAAGGAGGTGCAACGGATGGCTAAGTGTCAATTCTGTGACAAGGGTGTTACCTTTGGCATCAAGGTGTCCCACTCCCACAGGCGTTCCAACCGGACGTGGAAGCCCAATGTCAAGCGTGTGAAGGCAATCGTCGATGGTACCCCTCGCCATGTGTACGTTTGTACCCGGTGTCTGCGTTCCGGTAAAGTTACCAGAGCTGTCTAACATATGGTCAAACGCGATCCCCGTACCGTATGGTGCGGGGATCTTCCTTTTCATTCAGCTTCATTTTCCTGCTTCCACTTTTCTCATTAAAAAGGCCCCCTGCCGGAATTTCCGGCAGGGGGCCTTTGGTCTGCTTGTCCAGTTTTATTTGACGCTCCCGATAAACTGCAGGAAAGCCTCTCTCCCCTGCTGGTCACACTTGTACACGCCAGCGTGCTCCAGGACCTTGGCAAACACCGCGCCCACCTCCTGACGGAGGATCTCATCGGCATTCTCCTTGGTAAACGTATACCGCGTGCACAGTTCCCGGGCCCACTCTGCATGCTTCTCCAGGTCCGGATCAGCAGCAGGGTCACCACCCTCGGCAAGTACCTGGGCCAGCTTGGCCATTTCGCCCTTCAGCCGGGCAGGCAGCACCGCAAGGCCCATGACCTCAATGAGGCCGATATTTTCCTTCTTGATGTGGTGGAGCTCCTTGTGGGGATGATAGACCCCCATGGGATGCTCCTCCGTGGTGATGTTGTTGCGCAGCACCAGATCCAGCTCAAACTTGCCATCCCGCATCCGGGCAATGGGCGTGATGGTATTGTGAGGCTCGCCATCTGTCTCAGCAAACACGAAGGCGTCGGGGTCAGAGTAGCCCCGCCAAGCGGTAAGAATATGGTCTGCCAGCTCCACCAGCCGGTTATCATCACCGCTGCGCAGCCGGATCACGGACATAGGCCACTTGACGATGCCCGCCTCCACATCCTCGAAGCCGGGGAAGCTCACTGCCCGCTCCACAGGGGCCTTCTCCATGGCAAAGCTGTAGTGGCCGCCCTGGAAGTGGTCATGGCTGAGGATAGAGCCGCCCACGATGGGCAGATCGGCATTGGAACCCACGAAATAGTGGGGAAACAGCTTTACAAAGTCCAGCAGCTTGCGGAAAGTGGCCCGCTCGATCTTCATGGGCGTATGGCAGCTGTTGAACACGATGCAATGCTCATTGTAGTAGACATAGGGAGAATACTGCAGGAACCAGTCCCGCCCATCGATGGTGACAGGGATGATCCGATGGTTCTGCCGGGCAGGATGGTTCATCCGGCCCGCATACCCTTCATTCTCCCGGCAGAGCTGGCACTTGGGATAGCCGCTCTGAGGCGCGGCCTTGGCCGCGGCGATAGCTCTGGGGTCCTTCTCCGGCTTGGAGAGATTGATCGTGATATCCAGATCACCATACTCTGTATAGGTGATCCACTTTACATCTTTGGCGATACGGTAACGCCGGATATAATCCGTATCCTGGCTGAAGCGGTAGTACCACTCGGTAGCCATCCAGGGACTCTGAGAATACAGGTTGTGAAAATGCTCCTGCACCTGAGAGGGGCGAGGCGTCAGCACACCCATCAGTTTGGTGTCAAACAGATCCCGGCTGGTCACATCGTCCTGGATCACACCCCGGGCCACCGCGTCATCCAGAAGGACCTTTAGAATGTTCTCCAAAGGCTCCTCCCCGATGCTCTCCTCCGGCTCCTGGTAGTCATTCAGCCCCATGACCTCCAGCAGGCGGTTCACCGCCCACACCCGGTCAGCAGGTTCGATCAGCCCTGTGCGGACGCCGTAGTCCGCCAGAGCGGCAATTGCATGGTCAATCATCTTTTGCAGCCTCCTCTTTTTACACCAGGCGTACGCCGCCAACCGGCCGGATGGTCAGTACATGGCAGGCACCGGCACCCAGGACCCGGTCCATTCCAGCCCGGAATTGCTCCAGCAGATCCAGAGGCACAAACGCCTGGATGGTGCCGGCAAAACCACCGCCGTGGACACGGCATGCACCCCGCCCGCCCAGCAGACGCTCACACAGAGCCAGCGCCACCGCCACTTCCTGGTGGTGGGTATATCCTGCCGGTACCACATTTTGCAGCATACGCCAGCTGGAGAGGCCGGACTCTGTGATCAGAGCCAGGAAGGCGTCAAAATCACCTTTCCGCAGAGCCTCCACCTGACCGGCTACCCGACGGTTATCATTATAGACATGGATAGCCCGCAGGACAGCCCGATCCCCCGCCTTCAGCCGGAGAGCAGGCAGAGCAGCATAGAAGTCCTCCTCCGGGATCTCCCGCAGGACACTCTTGCCAAAGTGGGCACAGATATCCTTCAGCTCCCGGGTCACAGCGGCATACTCGTCGGTAAGGTCCGCATGGTCCGCACCGCTGTCGATGATGCACAGGGCGTGGCCGGAGGCAGCAAAGTCAAAGTCGACCCGCTCCACAATAGGATTGGCATTGTCCTGGAAGTCGATAGTGACCATACCGCCCACAGAGGAAGCCATCTGATCGAGAAGGCCGCTGGGCTTTCCAAAATAGACATTTTCTGCATACTGGCCGATCTGAGCCAGACGCACCGCATCGCATTTGTCCTCGTTGAAGAGACTGTTGATGATATTGCCCATCAGAACCTCAAAGGCGGCGCTGGAACTGAGGCCGCTGCCTTTCAGGACGTTGGACGTGGTATAGGCATTAAAGCCCTGGATCTCACAGCCGTGCTGGGCAAACCAGGCCGCAATGCCCCGGATGATAGCGGCAGAGCTGTTTCGCTCCTCCTCGTGGATGGAGAGATCATCCAGATCCACCACATCCATGGGGAATCCTTCACTTTGGATGCGGATCACACGGTCGCCGCTGGGCGCCACCGCAGCGATCACATCCAGGTTCACACTGCCGGCCAGTACACGGCCCCGCTGATGATCCGTGTGGTTGCCGCCGATCTCCGTGCGGCCGGGGGCAGAAAACAGGGCTGCCTGCTCAAAAGGACCAAAAGCCGCTTCCAGACCGGCCAAAGCCTTCTGATAGCGCACAGCCTGGTCTGCTGCGTCCTGCTGACCATAGAGACCGATCAGCGCCTGATGCAGCTTGTCAGAGTCTGTAGCAGGAGAAAAATGGTAACTCATGGTTTCCTCCAAAAAAGCCCGCGATAATGGGGCAGATATTATTTTTATTATACTGTCAGCAGCGCGGGCAGAACATGGATATTTTAATCATTATAGGGGAATTTTTGTCTGTGTCTCTTTCCCGCCTACCGGCTCTCCTCTGCTTCCCTGCGGAGGTTATTGGCATACTGGCGGGGAGACACCCCCTTGATCTCTTTAAATGCCCTGGAAAAATAGAAGGGGTCTTCAAAACCCACAGAGTTGGATATCTCCTGGATGGAACAGTTGGTCGTGGCCAGAAGAGCGCAGGCCCGCTCGATACGGTACTCCAGAAGGAACCGCTTGGGAGACATCTGGAAGCGCTTGACGAACCGGCGGTAGAGACTGCTGTGGCTGACGGAAGCATAGGCCGCCAGACCTTCCACAGTGATGGGCTCTTCGTAATGGGTGATGATATAATCTGCTGCCAGACGGGCACAGTCCAGTACCTCCCGGCGCTGATCCTGCCGCCGCTGGGAGGTACGGATCAGAAAGGCCAGCAGCGCATACAGACGGGACGTCATCTCCAGCCCCTCCCAGACAGAGGTGCCATAGTGATCATAGATCCCGGTGATCAACTGTCGAAGCTGTTCGCTGTCACGTCCCAAGAAAACCGGGTTGTCAGGAGAAAAATCCGTCTGCTCCATGTATCCCGCTGCATCAAGGCCGCTGAAGCCTACCCAGACATACTCCCAGGGCTCCTGCGCATCGGCAAAATAATGGATAGTGGTATTGGGATAGCTCAGAAAAGCATCCCCCGCCTGCAGCTCATATCGCTTGTCACGGCAGATGAACGTCCCCTTCCCGCCTATGATATAGTGGAGCAGGAAGTGATTGCGGACGCCGGGACCCCAGCCGTAACTGGGGGCACACTGCTGACAGCCCGTGTTCTGGACATAGAGCGATGCCGTTCGGCGTTCCAGCTTCATTGAGTGCTTATAAATACTGCTCTGTTGGTCGTTCATATGCATCTCCCTTTCCATTTCCATGTGTCGGCCGCCGTGGGGCGGCGAAAATGTATATCGTTCCTCCTCTGGATTTATTATACATGACTAATCACCGGTTTGTCCATATTTTCTGTCGAATCTGCCCGAAAAATCCTGTCGAAACTCCGCACACCTGTTACAAAACTGACAAACTTTGTGGAAATTGCCGGAAAAACTTTACATGCTTTGTCCAATATTATGATGTACACCGTAAGTTTCTCTTGACTTTTTTCTTTCACCATACTATCATGCTAAAGTGTGAAAGCGTCAGGAAAGGAGACGGAAGTATGGACATGTTCCACACCAAGGGGGCGGCTCTTCTGATAGAGGCGATCCTCTCTTTAAAAAATGAGGAGGAATGTCGGGCTTTTCTGGAGGATGTGATGACCGGTAAGGAGATCCAGGACTGCGGCCAGCGGCTTCTGGTAGCCCAGCTTCTCAGCCAGCAGATGGTCTACAGCCAGATCGCTGAGATCACCGGCGCCAGCAGCGCCACCATCAGCCGTGTCAACCGCTGCTATATCTATGGGACCGGCGGATATCGGACCGTACTGCCCCGACTGACCGGCAGCTGTGACGATGGGGCAGCCCAGGAGGAGATCGCAAAATGAAGCTTTTTTCTGTCAAGCGTCCGGATGAGCTGGTCAGTGAACAACTAAGGGAGCTGTACCATCAGCATGGCTATCTCCCCTACCGCATGAGCAAATTTGAATCCTATGACCTTTATGTGCGCAATAAGCGATTCCTGCTCAGTGACAACATTCTTACCTTCACAGACACCGACGGCCGCCTGATGGCATTGAAGCCGGACGTGACGCTGTCCATTATCAAAAATACCCGGGACACTATGGGAGCACTGCAAAAGGTATATTACAATGAGAACGTATACCGGGCCGCTCCCGGTTCCGGCTACCGTGAGATCATGCAGACCGGTCTGGAGTGCATCGGTCAGCTGGATACATTGGCTGTGGGCGAGGTTCTGGCTCTGGCCGCCCGGAGCCTGGCAGCCATCAGCAGCACCTACATCCTGGACCTGAGCCACATGGGTTTCGTGGCAGGATTGCTGGATGGCCTGGAAGAAGATGCCGCCTCGGAGCTGCTGACAGAGATCTCCCGGAAAAACGTCCCCGCCATCCACGACATCTGCGCCCGCAGAGGCCTTTCCCCGCAGCTGGCGCAGCAGGCAGAAACCCTGGCCCAGCTCTACGGTCCGCCGGAGCAGGTGCTGCCTCAACTGGCTGCCCTATCCCGGGGACAGCAGATGGAGGAGGCCCTGGCCCAGCTGGGACAGCTGTGCCGCCTGATGGCAGACCTGGGGCTGGCAGAAAACCTCCGCCTGGACTTTTCCATCGTCAATGACATGAATTACTATAACGGTGTCATCTTCCGGGGCTACCTGCCGGGCCTTGCCAGCGGCGTGCTCTCCGGCGGACAGTACGACCATCTTCTGCGGCGCATGGGCAAAACAGGCGGCGCCATCGGCTTTGCCGTATACCTGGACCAGCTGGAACGGCTGGATGCCGATACACCGGAGTGGGATGTGGATACCCTGCTGCTGTATGGCCCTGATGATGCCCCCTCCGCCGTGGCACAGCGTGCAGAAGCGCTGATGGCTGAAGGGGCCAGTGTACGGATGGAACGCTCCGTACCGCCAGGGCTCCGCTGCCGCCGGATCATCTCAATGGAGAAAGGAGAGGTCCTGTGAGCGATCTCATCAATATTGCCCTGCCCAAGGGTCGCTTGGGCGAAAAAGTCTACCGTCTGTTCCGGGATGCGGGGTATGAATGTCCCTCCATCGAGGAGGAAAACCGCAAGCTGATCTTTGAGAATCCGGACAAGGGCGTCCGCTACTTCTGGGTAAAGCCATCTGATGTAGCGATCTATGTGGAGCGGGGCGCGGCGGACATTGGCGTGGCCGGGAAGGATATCCTGCTGGAATACGCTCCAGACGTCTACGAGCTGGCGGATCTGGGCCTTGGCAAATGCCGGATGTGCGTGGCAGCCAAGAAGGACTTCCGGGACCGCGGGGAGCGTACCCTCCGGGTGGCCACCAAATTCCCCCACATTGCCGGGCGGTATTACGCCTCCCTCAGCCGGGAGATCGACATCATCCACCTCAACGGCTCCATTGAGATCGCTCCCATCCTGGGGCTCAGCGACGTGATCGTGGACATCGTGGAAACCGGCAAGACACTTTTGGAAAACGATCTGGAGCCCAAGGAGACCATCGTCCCCATCAGCGCCCGGCTCATCTCCAACAAGGTCAGCTATAAATTCAAGCATCAGCAGATCACCACGCTGTGTGAAAATATTCAGGCCCGCTGCCGGGAAAGCCGGTAATCGGGAGAATGCGCGGGCCCTTCGCCCGCGGGAAGAGAGGAATCCCCTATGATCACCATTTATCCATTCAATCAGGTATCTCCCGCCCAGGTTTTTGCCAGACCTGAAGGTCGGCGGGATGTGACGGACACAGTGTCCGCTATTATTGAAGAGGTCCGCCGCCATGGCGATGATGCTCTCTTGCGTTACGCCCAGCAGTTTGACGGCGCTCAGCTCACCCATCTGGAAGTCCCCGGCCAGGTGCTGGACCAGGCCGTCGCGGACCTTGCTCCCGATTTCCGTACCATTCTGGAGGAGGCGGCAGAAAATATCCGCGACTTCCACCGCCGTCAAGTCCGCAACAGCTTTGTCATCAGTGAAAAGGACGGAGTCATCCTGGGCCAGAAGGTCACCCCCATCGAGCGGGTAGGCCTGTACATCCCCGGCGGCACCGCCGCCTATCCCTCCTCTGTTCTGATGAACTGCATCCCCGCCAAGATCGCAGGCTGCCGGGAGATCATCATGGTCTCTCCTCCCACCTGCAACGGCGATGTGAACCCTGTCATTCTGGCGGCAGCCCGAATCGCCGGGGTGGACCGGGTATTCCGCTGCGGCGGCGCCCAGGCCGTGGCTGCTTTGGCCTACGGCACGGAATCCATCCCCCGGGTTGACAAGATCGTAGGGCCGGGCAACACCTTTGTGGCGGAGGCCAAGCGTCAGGTATTCGGTCGGGTGGCCATCGACATGATTGCCGGACCCAGTGAGATCCTGGTACTGGCAGACGGAGCCTCCAACCCCAGACATGTGGCAGCGGATATGCTCAGCCAGGCGGAGCACGACCGGATGGCCAGCGCTGTCCTGGTCACAGACTCCGCTGCGTTTGCCCAGGCGGTCAGCGACGAGCTGGAGCGGCAGATCCCCCTGCTGCCCCGGGCAGACATAGCCCGGGAATCCATCGACCGCTGCGGGAAGATCATCGTGGCGGACGATCTGCTGCAGGCTATCGACATTGCCAACGAGATCGCTCCGGAGCACCTGGAGCTGTGTGTGGACAACCCCTTCGATTACCTGGACAAGATCCGCAACGCAGGCTCCATCTTCCTGGGACGTCACTGCCCGGAGGCCCTGGGGGACTACTTTGCCGGCCCCAACCATACCCTGCCCACCAGCGGTACCGCCCGCTTTTCCAGTCCCCTGTCCGTGGACGACTTCGTGAAAAAATCCCAGTTTACCTACTACACCGGAGACGCTCTCTCCGCCGTCAGCGACAAGATTGCCACCTTTGCCCGGCAGGAGGGCCTGGAGGCCCACGCCCGCAGTGTCCTGGTACGTTTTACGAAAGAAGGTGAGGACCAGTGAGCCGTTTTCTCAGCCAGCGCTTTGCCGCCCTGGAGGCCTATACCCCCGGCGAGCAGCCTCAGGACATGCAGTATGTAAAGCTCAACACCAATGAGTCCCCCTTCCCTCCCTCTCCGGAAGTCATCGCCGCGGTCAATGCCGCTCAGGTGGAGAAGCTCAACCTCTACCCCGACCCCACCGGCCGCAGGCTCAAAGAGAAACTGGCCGCCCTTTATGGCCTGGCCCCGGAAAACGTCTTTATCTCCAACGGCTCCGACGACATTCTGAATTTCTCCTTCATGGCCTTCTGCGATGAGAGCAGACCGGTGGCCTTCCCCGCCATCAGCTATGGCTTCTACCCTGTCTATGCCAACCTCTACCGGCTGCCTTATACGGAGATCCCCCTGCGGGAGAACTTCCGGCTGGAGCCGGAGGACTACTGCGGCCTTTGCAGGAACATCGTTATCGCCAACCCCAACGCCCCCACCGGCCGGGCCATCTCCCCCGCCGACGTGGAGAAGATCGCCGCTTCCAATCCGGACCATGTGGTGCTCATTGATGAGGCGTATGTGGACTTTGGCGGTGAGAGCTGCCGGAGCCTGATCCCCCGGTATGAAAACCTCCTGGTGTGCCAGACCTTTTCCAAGTCCCGGTCCATGGCTGGCGGACGCCTGGGCTTTGCCCTGGGAAATTCCCAACTGATCTCCGACCTGGAGAAAATCAAATACTCCACCAATCCTTACAACATCAACCGGCTGACCCTGGTAGCCGCAGAGGCAGCGGTGGACAGCAACGACTACTATGTCCGCAATTGCCGCATCATCGCGGAAAACCGGGAATACACCGTGGCCGCTCTGGATGAACTGGGTTTTGAGACGACCCCCAGTGTGGCAAACTTTATTTTTAGTCGTTGCAAATCTATTAAAGGAAAAGAACTTTACAGCAAATTAAAGGCAAAAGGCGTCCTGGTGCGCCACTGGGACAAGCCGGAGATCACAGACTATGTCCGTATTACCATTGGTTCCCGGGAGCAGATGGACATTTTCCTGGATCGTATCCGAGAGATTTTAAAGGAGGTGTGAGCCGATGCGCAGTGCGGATCTAACGCGCAAAACCGGAGAAACTGATATCTCTCTGGCCATAAACCTGGATGGAACGGGCGTTTCTTCTGTCTCCACAGGATGTGGCTTCCTGGACCATATGCTCACATTGTTTGCCAAACACGGACGCTTCGACCTGACAGTGACCTGCAAAGGCGACACATGGGTAGATGACCACCACACGGTGGAGGATATCGGCATCTGCCTGGGAGATGCTTTTGCCCAGGCTCTGGGGGACCTGCGGGGCGTCACCCGATACGGCAGCGTTATCCTTCCCATGGACGAAGCCCTGATCCTGACAGCCGTGGACCTATCCGGCCGGGGCATGCTGTGCTATGATCTGGACATCCCCACAGAGAAGGTAGGGACCTTTGACACGGAGCTGACGGAGGAATTCCTGCTGGCTTTTGTCCGCAGGTCCAACATTACCCTCCATGTCCGACAGATGGCCGGGAAAAACAGCCACCACATCATTGAAGGTACATTCAAAAGCCTGGCCCGCTCCCTGCGGCAGGCAGTGGCTATTGACCCCTCCTGCGCCGGGGAGATTCCCTCCACCAAGGGGGTACTGTAAGATGATCGCTATTATCGACTATGGCGTGGGGAACCTCTTTTCCCTGCGCAGCTCCCTGGCGGCTGTGGGGGCCCAGGCGGTAGTCACCGGCGACAGCGCCGTCATCCGGGCAGCTGACAAGCTGATCCTCCCCGGAGTAGGCGCCTTTGCCGATGCCGCGGCCCTGCTGCGAAGCACCGGACTGGACAAAGTGGTCTGCCAGGAGGCACAGTCAGGCAAGCCTCTGCTGGGCATTTGCCTGGGGATGCAGCTGTTGTTTGAGAAAAGCCTGGAATATGGCCGCCACCCCGGTCTGGGACTGATTCCCGGCACAGTAGCCCCCATTCGGGATGTGATCCCTGCCGGCTACAAGGTCCCCCACATTGGCTGGAATGCCCTCCACTTCCCTAAGGACCGCCCGGTCCATCCTCTGTTTTCCCAGATCAGAGAGGGCGACTGCGTGTACTTCGTCCATTCCTACTACGGGGCCAACTGTACTAGCAGTGTTATCGCCACTGCGGAGTACGGCCCGGAGCTTACCGCTGCGGTAGCCCGTGACAATGTGATGGGCGTCCAGTTCCATCCGGAGAAGAGTGGAGCAGTGGGGCTCAACATTTTGCGGGCATTCTGCGAGGGAAAGGTGGGTGCTGTATGCTGATTTTTCCGGCCATCGACCTAAAAGATAGTAAAGTTGTTCGCCTTTACAAAGGAGATTTTGCAACAGTCCATCAGGTAGCTGATGATCCGGTAACTACCGCCAAGGCTTTTCGTGCCGCCGGAGCTCGTCACATCCATATGGTAGATCTGGACGGCGCCAAAAACGGCATCCGGGAAAATGGCGCCATGGTCCGGGCTGTGGCAGAGACCGGACTGAAAGTAGAGCTAGGCGGTGGTATTCGCTCCATGGCAGACCTGGAGGACATCTTTTCCCTGGGTGTCTGGCGTGCCGTCATCGGCTCTGCCGCCGTCAGCGACCCCGACTTTGTACGGGCCGCTATCCTGCAGTATGGGCCTCAGCGCATTGCTGTGGGCATCGATGCCAAGGAAGGCCAGGTCCGCACCGCCGGGTGGACGAAAAACGCCGGCCTCAACTATATCGACTTCGCCAGAAAGATGGAATCCTTTGGTGTAAAGTATATTATATTTACAGATATTGATACGGATGGAATGCTTTCTGGTCCCTCTTGTGGTCGGCTGGCAGAGCTGCAAAATGCGGTATCCTGTTCCATCACCGCCTCCGGCGGCGTCTCCGGCAACCAGGATATCCGCACCCTCCGGGACATGGGGCTGTATGCCGCCATCATCGGCAAGGCCTGGTACGCCGGGAAGATTGACCTTTCCCGGGCAGTAGCGGACGCTGGCGAACAGGAGGTGGCACCATGATCACCAAGCGCATCATTCCCTGCCTGGATGTAAAGGACGGCCGCGTGGTGAAAGGGGTCAACTTTCTGGGGCTGGCGGATGTGTCCAGCCCGGTGAAACTGGCAAAATTCTACAGCGACTGCGGCGCCGATGAGCTGGTGTTCTATGATATCACCGCCTCCGCCGAGGGCAGGGCCCTGTTTACCGACATTTTGACAGAGGTGGCTTCCACCATATTTATCCCTCTGACCGTGGGAGGCGGGATCAACACAGTTGATGACTTTGATCGGGTGCTCAAATGCGGTGCCGACAAAGTGAGCGTCAACTCCGGTGCCATCCGGGACCCCTCCCTCATCGCCAGCGCTGCCCGGAAGTACGGCGACCAGTGCGTAGTCCTCTCTGTGGACGCCAAACGGGTGGATGGCCACTTCCGGGTGTTTGCCAAGGGCGGCCGGGAGGACACCGGCCTTGACGCCATAGAGTGGATCAAAAATGGCGTTCGCAGCGGTGCCGGGGAGATCGTTCTCAACAGCATCGACACCGACGGCGTGAAGCAGGGTTTTGACCTGGAGATGCTTGCCGCCGTGTGTGACGCAGTGGACGTGCCGGTGATCGCCTCCGGCGGCGCAGGCTGTGTGGACCACTTCAAGACCCTGTTCCATACCCTCCCCAAGGTGGACGCAGGCCTTGCCGCCTCCATCTTCCACTTCGGCGAGGTCTCTATTCCCGACCTCAAGCAGCAGCTCTCTGCCGACGGCATCAACATGCGGCTTTCTCCCCAGATAGGTGAGGCGGCAGCATGCCGGGCCGAAGATTCCCGGAGGTAACCGATGATGGCATGGAAGCTGCGCCCTGCGGCAACGGAAGATCAGGAGTTTCTCTACCAGGTGAAAAAAACTTCCAACTTCCGCTACATCTCCTTGCTGTGGGGCTGGGATGAGGACTTTCAGCGCAAAGAATTTTCCCAGGATTTTCAAAAGATCCAGGAGTTTTCTGTCATCACGGTGGACGGTACCGACGCTGGGTTTCTCCAGCTGCAGAAGGGGGCTGATTTTCTCAATGTGGCGGAAATCCACCTTCTTCCCCCCTTCCAGGAGCAAGGGATCGGCTCAGAGATCCTGCGCCATATTCTTCGCCACACAGATCAGCCGGTATTGATCGGCTGCTTCCGTGGAAACACCGGTGCCTATCGGCTGTACCAGCATCTGGGGTTCACCCCTATCACGGAAACGGATTCCCATTTTATCTTAATTCATCATCCTACGATCCAGGAGGAATAGCGATATGCTCAATATCGACCAACTGAAATTCAACCACCATGGCCTGATCCCTGCCATTGTGGTGGACGCCAGCACCAAGAAAGTACTGACGTTGGCTTATATGAATCGGGAGAGTCTGGCAATCAGCATGGAGGAGGGCCGCACCTGCTTCTGGTCCCGTTCCCGGCAGGAACTCTGGCGCAAAGGCGAAACCAGCGGCAACGTCCAGCATATTGTGGACATCACCGCTGACTGTGACCGGGACGCTCTGGTCATCACAGTGAACAAGGAGGGGCCTGCCTGCCATCTGGGTACCGACTCCTGCTTTAGCGACCAGGTATACGTCTCGGAGGATCAGCCCCAACCCTTCTCTGTGGAGGGCCTGTACGCCCTGCTCCAGGGGCGCAAAGAGCAGCTTCCGGAGGGCTCCTACACCACATACCTCTTCCAGAAGGGTCTGGACAAGATCCTCAAGAAAGTGGGTGAGGAGTCCACGGAGGTCATTATCGCTGGAAAAGCAGAGGACAAAGCGGAAACCATTTACGAAATTGCAGACCTCATGTACCATGTCATGGTGCTGATGGTGGAGATGGGCATTTCTGTGGAAGATGTGATGAAGGAACTGGCTTCCCGCCATGTGATCGACCATAAAGTAAAACAGGAGAAAATGACCAAATGATACGCCAGAATCTTCACACCCACACCACCTTTTGCGATGGTCACAACACGCCGGAGGAAATGATCCTGGGAGCTCTCGCCTGCGGCTGTCAATCCCTGGGATTTTCGGGTCACGGCCCTCTGGTATACGACAGCGAGGGCTGGACTACCGCCATGGAGGATGTGTCAGCCTACCGTCAGGAAATACTCCGCCTGCGGGAAAAATACGCCGGTCGCCTGGCTGTCTATCTGGGGATTGAGCAGGATATTGATTCCCCCGACCCTGGGCCCTATTATGACTACCTCATTGGCTCCGTACATAGCGTAAAGGTCGGAGAACACCACTTGTCTGTAGACAACAACCTCCGTATCTTCCAGGAGGCTGTGGATCAATATTTCGGAGGTGATCCTCTGGCCTTTGCAGAGGCCTACTACGGCCGGGTAGCCCATGTGGCAGAGCATACCCATTGTCAGATCGTGGGACACTTTGATCTGGTGACCAAATTCAATGAAGGCAACGCCCTATTCAGTGAAGATGACCCCCGGTATCGGAACGCAGCACTGTCTGCGCTGGAGGCTCTGTGCGGGCAGGGTCTGATCTTTGAGATCAACACCGGTGCCGTGGCCAGAGGCTACCGGACACTTCCCTACCCCGCCCCCTTCCTGCTGCGGGAATTGAGCCGCCGGGGCGAGGCAGTATGCATTACCAGCGACAGCCACAGCACAGATACGATCCTCTTTGGCTTTGCCCAAGCAGAAGAGCTGGCCCGCTCCTGCGGTTTTTCTGAGACTATGGTCCTGACGGATCAGGGTTTTGTGCCGCAGAAACTCTAAGCTTCGGAAAACACCCAGGCTGCCTGACCGCTCTCAATGGTGCCGGCCCGCCTAAGAAGTACATGAGAAAAGGACTGCCGCAGGGAAATTCCCTGCGGCAGTCCTTTTGGGTTTTCTATCAAGTTATCGATCAGCCCGGAGGCCAGGTCATATCCCGGCCCGCCAGCACGTGGAAGTGCAGGTGGGGCACGGTCTGGCCCGCCTGGGCGCCGCAGTTGGACACCACCCGGAAGTCGGTGATGCCCAGCTCCTTCGTCACCTGGGCGATGACCTGGAACATATGGCCCACCAGGGCGGCGTTCCCCTTGGTAACCTCCCCGCAGGACTGGATATGGGCCTTGGGGATCACCAGGAAGTGGGTGGGCGCCTGGGGGTCGATGTCGTAAAAGGCGTAGCACAGGCCGTCCTCATAGACCTTGTTGGAGGGGATGTCCCCCTTGATGATCTTGCAGAACAGGCAGTCAGGATTGTAATTCAGAACATCGGACATACGCGTTTGCCTCCTTTACTGGTTGGGGACCACCGCGAAGAATTCCAGCGGCTCGGTCCCGTCGTTGATGAGACTGTGGGTGTGGCCCTTGGGGCAGTAGTGGCAGCCGCCGGGGGCCAGGTCCTCGTACACGCCGTCGCACAGCACTTTCCCATGGCCGGACAGGAGATAGATGATCTCGCTGCTGTCCTCGTGGGTGTGCAGGCCGATGGAGGCCCCGGGGATCAGACGCCCCTTCATGATCTTCCCCAGCTCATCATTATAGATGCGCATGGCGGCTTCCTTCTCGCCGCCCCGCATATGGGGGATGATCTGCTCCTCCATGGCTGCAAAATCGATCAGCATAGGCATTCTCCTTTTCTATCTATATTTGTAATCATCAAACAAATTGATTGCGTCCGGAATCGTAGTGATAATCCAGTGCAGAAAGCGCCGCGGAAATAGCGGCGGGATCCACATCCAGATCCGCACACAGGTCATCCAGGCTGCTGTAGCTGTCCCGCAGCTTCATATTCACGAAGCTCAGCAGGATCGCAGGGTCTTTGGGTATCAATGCTGGTGCCTCCTAATAAAGCTATTTACTCGACCTTCTCTGCCGCGAAATCATCCAGCGCAGCCAGTGCGTCGTCTCCCCACCAGCCCTGCCGGTGGGGGCCCCTTTTTGATTCTACTTGCGCGGCGGGAGTAAATCCCGCCTTGCGCCAAGGCTTTCCCTTTTGGGAAAAGCGCTTGTACGGCGCATTTGCGCCGGGGCTGGACGACACTGCTCCAGCAGAGAATATATTCTTCTCTTACTTGATCTTCTCCGCCACGAAATCATCCAGCGCAGCCAGCGCGTCGTCCAGCTTGAGAAGATCGCTGCCGCCGCCCATGGCGCTGTCAGGCTTGCCGCCGCCCTTGCCGCCGCAGATGGGGGCAATCGCCTTGATGATATCGCCCGCCTTTACGCCGTGGGCCACAGCCTCCTTGCCGCACACCGCCAGGAAGGTGATCTTCTCCCCGGTGACACTGGCCAGCAGCGCGACCACATTGGGCTCCTTATCCCGGAGGAAATCACCCATCTTACGCATATCGTCGGCGCTGAGTTCCTTCTGGCTCATGGACACTACCTTCAGGCCCTTGACATCCTTGGCGGAGAGGAGGAACTGATCCGCTCTGCTGAGGAACTCCCGAGCCTTCAGCTTCTCAATGGTCTGACGCATCTCCCGCATCTCCTGGATCTGCTGCTCCGCCTTCTGAAGGAGCTCCGCAGGGTTGGCCTTGAGGATCTCCGCGATCTTCAGGAGAGTGGTGTGATTGCGGTTGAGGATGGCCAAAGTGCCAAAGCCGGTGCTGGCTTCAATACGGCGCACGCCGCTGGCCACAGAGAACTCAGAGGTGATGCGGAAGGGACCGGCCTTGGCAGTATCGTTGAGGTGGGTACCGCCGCACAGCTCCACAGAGCAGTCGCCCATCGTGACTACCCGGACCACATCGCCGTACTTCTCACTGAACAGAGCCATCGCGCCCCGGGCCTTGGCCTCCTCAATGGGCATCTCCTCGGTAGTCACGCCATAGCCTGCCAGGATATACTCATTCACCTGGTGCTCCACCGCCGCGATCTCCTCCGGCGTCATGGGAGCAAAGTGAGTGAAGTCAAAGCGCAGGAAGTCGGGCTCTACCAGAGAACCAGCCTGCTGGACATGGTCCCCCAGGACCTTCCGCAGGGCAGCATGGAGCAGATGGGTGGCGCTGTGGGCACGGCTCACAGCCTGGCGGCGCTCCACGTCAATGGCGACCGTGCAGGTATCCCCCACCTTCAGCTCACCGGAGCGCACCACACCGTAGTGCATATACTTGCCGCCCTTGTTCTTCTGAACATCGGTGACCTCGAACACACCGCCTTCGCTCTGGATCACGCCGTGATCCGCCACCTGACCGCCCATCTCGGCGTACATGGTGGTCTGATCCAGCACCACAATGGCCTCCACACCGGCCACCACAGATTCCTGGAACTCCTCACCGGCTACAATGGCCAGCACCTTGCCGTCGGTCGTCATACTGTCGTAGCCCACAAACTTGGTGGCGGGCATATCCTTGCCGAACTCAATGCCGCTCCAGCCCAGATCACCCAGAGCCTCCCGGGCCTTCCGGGCCCGGACGCGCTGTTCCTCCATGAGGGCATGGAAAGCGTCCATATCCACGGCCATGCCTTCCTCCTCCGCCATCTCGGCGGTCAGATCGATGGGGAAGCCGTAGGTATCATAGAGCTTGAAGGCGTCGGCGCCGGAGAAGGTCTTCTCCCCTGCCGCCTTGTGGCCCTCCAGCATCTCGGCGTAGATCTTCATACCGCCGTCGATGGTCTTGGCAAAGCTCTCCTCCTCCAGCTTGATGATCCGGGTGATATACCCCTGCTTCTCCCGGAGGTCGGGATAGGCCATCTCGTTTTCATGGATCACCGTGTCACAGACCTCATAGAGGAAGGGATGGTCCACACCCAGGAGCTTGCCGTGGCGGGCAGCCCGGCGGAGCAGACGGCGGAGCACATAGCCCCGACCCTCGTTGGAGGGCAGCACGCCGTCACAGATCATCATCGTAGCAGAACGGATATGGTCGGTAATGACCCGGAGGCTCACATCGATCTTGGGGCTCTGCTCATACTTGGCGCCGGTGATCTCGCTGACCTTGTTGGTGATATTCATCACTGTGTCCACGTCAAAGAGGCTTGCCACGTTCTGGCTGACGCAGGCCAGGCGCTCCAGGCCCATGCCGGTATCGATGTTCTTCTGCTTGAGCTCAGTGTAGTGGTTCGCCCCGTCGTTGTCAAACTGGGAGAACACGATGTTCCACACCTCAATATACCGGTCGCAGTCACAGCCCACCGTGCAGCCAGGCTTGCCGCAGCCCCACTCGGGGCCCCGGTCATAGTAGATTTCGGAGCAGGGGCCGCAGGGGCCGGAGCCGTGCTCCCAGAAGTTGTCCTCCTTGCCGAACTTGAAGATCCGGTCCTCAGGAATCCCGATCTCATCCCGCCAAATGGCAAAAGCCTCGTCGTCAGCAGGGGTGGTCTCGTTGCCCTCAAACACAGAGGGGTACAGCCGGTCCGGCTCCAGGCCCACCCACTCCGGGCTGGTCAGGAACTCCCAGGCCCAGGCAATGGCCTCTTTCTTGAAGTAATCGCCGAAGGAGAAGTTGCCCAGCATCTCAAAGTAGGTGCCGTGCCGGGCCGTCTTGCCGATGTTCTCAATGTCGCCGGTGCGGATACACTTCTGGCAGGTGCACACCCGGGTCCGGGGAGGCTCCACTTCGCCGGTAAAGAAGGGCTTCATAGGAGCCATGCCGCTGTTGATCAGCAGCAGGGACGGGTCATTCTTGGGGATCAGAGAAAAGCTGGGCAGGCGCAGATGGCCTTTGCTCTCAAAAAAGCGCAGGAACATCTCCCGCAGTTCGTTTACGCCGTAAGATTTGTGCATGGGTCTCTCTCCTTTTTAATATATCAATTTTTTTATTGCTTACGATGCGTGATGGGATGAACGGACAGCCTCCAAGCCGATGTTGTCTACAGCCGCCTCACCGCCGCCGTCCAATTTCAGTGTGACGGAAGTGATCCGGCTGCTGTCAATCGCTGTTCCCTCTCCGGGGACAAAGGCGTCCACCGGGATAGACACAGTGGCAAATGCCTTTTTGTAGGTACAGGTGTCAAAAAGAAAATCCAGCTTGTCCGTACGGACAGGCAGAATGGGAAACACAGCGGCAAAATCGCTGATCCGCGCGGAGGCGGTGTTGCCATCGGCATCGGTGAGGACAACGGTGCCATCCAGCAAAGCCAGGTCTCCCCGCTCTACCGCCCCGCTGTCCAGATCGCACAGGTCAAACACCAGGGCAGAACCGGTCATATCCAGCTCCGGCAGCGTCAGGGTGTACTGTCCCTGACTTCCCCAGCGCAGCCGCAGAGCATGAGTGCCCTGATCCGTCTCACCGTCGATGTTGATCTGTTCCTCTGTCCAGAGGCTTACGCCGCTGGCTTCCGCCGTTACACCCGGCATAGCAGCTGTGGTCAGGTCAGAGTCCTCCTCAAAGTCCGCGATAGGGATGAAAGAGGAGGTCTCATAGCACTGGACATACACTGTTTCGGGAAGCTGTCCGGCACAACTGTCCCAGTCTGTCAGCAGGCTGCGGCAGCTGTCGTCGCCCAGCAGCGTAACATCCAGGAACACCTTGATGAAGATCTTGGCGATCTCCTGTTGATCCTCCTCACTGAGAAGGCTCTCCACATTCAAAAGAGAACTGAATGGGCCCCGCTGATCGTAGGAACCCCAGAGGCTGTTGAACTGGCCGTGGTTGGCCCCGGCAATATAAAGGGCTGTTTTCAGGTAGTCCCCCTGGCCGGTATAGGAGATATGCTCATACTGAGCCATTCCCTGGAAATTGGTCACATCCCGGTCGCAGGCGCCATGGAGCAGCAGATAGTTGACATCTTCCAGCTCCACGCTGTGATCGGCAGGTTTATACTGATCCACCGTAGGCGCAATGGCGATGATGGAGCGGATGTTGTAATGATAGTCGAAGTCCACGTTGCCGTTCTCCGGATAGTTGTCATAGCCGTTGAAAAGATTGGCGGTAGCCACCATTTCTCCTCCGCGGCTGTGGCCGGCAATGGCAATGTTGTCAGCATCCAGCACCCCCTCCAGGGGATTGCCCTCCTCCTCATTGTAACCCAGGAGCAGGCCAATATTCTCCAGCAGAAGCACCGCCCGGCCGTCATTTTCACCGGAGAGCATATTGCAGGCATTTTGATCCACCGACACCACCACATAGCCGTGAGAGGCCAGGTACTCTCCCAGGTAGGCATAGCCCAGATAGGACTCCGTGGTGATCTCATGATTCCCGTGGGCGATAAAAAGTACCGGGCAGTTTTTCTCTCCGGCAGGGTACCACACCCGGCCCCGAAGAGGCACCTGGCTGAGACTATAGTCCATGTAGTTGTCCACATATGCGCCGGAAAGCTCGTCAGTATCCCGGCTCATATAGCGGGTAAGGCTGATGGTACCAGCCTCCAGTTCCTCCTCCGGGCCATAGTCCACTGTCTCTACCGCATAGGGTCCCGGCCCCAGGGAAGGCTCCAACGCCTCCAGCGTGGAGGGCGGACTGCTCATAAGCGCCAGATAACGCTGTACATAGTGATCATCAAATCCATCGGTAAAAAGGAACACGCCCAGCATCCCGGTAGCGGCGGCACCGGCCAGAAACGCCAGCACTGTCGTAGGACGAAAGCGGCGATGACGCAGCAGACTCCACAGGGAAGCCATCAGCAGCCACAGCGCCGCCACGATCACTGCGGAAAAGAGATAGACCCGCCAGGTCCATCCCTCTCCCGCGCCGCGGCGCACCGTCCGGGCCACCGTATAGCATAGAAGAAGGAGACTCATGAGCCACCCCAGGCCATGTCCCAGTACCTTTCGCAGGAACCACCGGGCCAGCCACAGTGCCGCCTCCATAATGACCAGTGTTCCCAGCACAAACAAGGCAGCGCCAAGAGGGCCGGGCCAGTAGGTGGCATTGAGTTCCAGTCCTACGATCAGCGCCGACACCAGCAGGGACATCTGGCAGAGAGCAGGCTCTGTTTGGGAAAAGCTGCGATCAAACCAGCGGCACAGGACGCGGACTACCGCTGCGCTCCGCCGGGTAAGTACATTGTTCAATGGAATTCCTCCGGAATAGCAATGGGTTACGGCTGTTGGATATCCATGCCGATCAGGGTCATATCCGAATCAAAAGCCAGGCGGAACAGTACGTCCTTCTCTGAAAACTGGCAGTAGAGCACTGCCACGCCGTAGCTCTCTCCGTCACTGGACTGGCCGGTAGTCATGGATTTCTCGATCTGCTTATATACACCGGCGCCATCCAGCTGAGCTAAAGCCAGGTTCTGGATATCCTCTACCGTCAACGTCTCCTGCACATCGGACCGGAACGCTGAGAGCACCGCCTCATAGTCCCCCTGAACGACCTGGAGCATCACATCTTTTCCTGCCTCCAGCAGAGCATCTTCATCCATCCCCGCCGGAAGAGCCTTCCCCCGACAGCCTGCCAGCAGCAGCACCGACAGCAGTACCCCTACCGCAGAGCAAATCGTTCTTCTCATGTAATATCCTCCATCCGCCGCAAAAAAATAAAAGCCTCCGCCACCATATAGGGGCGAAGGTATTCGCGGTACCACCCTAATTTATTCCCACAGGGGAATATCTCAAGCTGCCCGGTAACGGGGGCATAACCGTACGGCTCCTCGCCGTCCGCTCGGAAGTGGCTGTGTCAATCGCTCTGCCGCAGGGCTCGCACCGCTTCCCTGCTCGCTTTGGCTGCGCATCAACACTCGTTTCCTCATGGCATTTTTCTGATTCTTTCCGTATTATATCACACAATTCTCCCTTGTCAACAGGAGATCCATGGTGAAAAAAGATGTTACTTCCCATCACATTTTTCTGTATCTGAGCCATATTTTTAAAAATATTACCAAAATAATACATCTTCTCTTGCTTTTTCATTTTACTGCGTCTATACTGTTCAAGGTTTAAAGAAAGTGAGGGTTTTCTATGGTAAAAGATCTGACAGAAGGGAATCCCGGCCGGGCATTGGCGCTGTTTTCCATCCCCTCGCTGATCAGTGTCGTGTTCCAGCAGCTGTACAACATGGCCGACAATGTGGTGGCAGGACAGTTCATTGGTGACGATGCCCTGTCGGCGGTTTCCGTATCCTACCCTGTGACCATGATCTATATGGCCGTAGCACTGGGCATCAACATCGGATGCAGCGTTGTCATTTCCCAGCTTTTCGGTGCCAAGCGCATGGAGCGGATGAAAACCGCTGTCAGCACTTCCCTGATCTCCACTGCCGCACTGGCTCTGCTGCTGACAGTCCTGGGCCTCATCTTTTGCAATCCTCTGCTGCGGCTGCTCAACACCCCGGACAATATTATGGATCCCACCTCCCAATACCTGCGGATCTATACCTGCGGCCTGCTGTTCATCTTCATTTACAATACCTGTACCGGTATCTTTACCGCGCTGGGAGATACCATGACCCCGCTGATTTTCCTGGTGGTATCCTCCCTCTCCAATATCGGCCTCGATATTGTTTCCGTGGTCTCCACAGATATGGGTGTGGCGGGGCTGGCTCTGGCTACCCTGATCTGTCAAGCCATAGCGGCCATTGTTTCCTTTCTGGTGCTGCTGGGCCGCCTCAAGCGTATCCCCTCTGGAAAATGGGAGTATTTTTCCCGCCCTCTGCTCCAGACCATCTCCACACTGGCTATCCCCGGCATCCTGCAGAAGAGCTTTGTCTCTGTGGGAAACCTGCTGGTCCAGGGCCTGGTAAACAGCTATGAAGCCACCGTCCCCGGCATCATCGGCGGATTCTCCTCCGCTACCAAGCTGATCTATCTGGTCGTATATGTCAACTCCGCTATGGGCAGCGCTGTGGCCAGCTTCACCGCACAGAATATCGGAGCCAACAAGTTTGACCGGCTCAGCCGGGGACTGCGCAGCGGCATCCTGATCTGCCTGTGCGTTGTTGTCCCTGCCCTGATATTCTTCCTGGGTTTCCCGGAAGCAGCCATGTGTATCTTCGTCCCGGCAGAGAGTACTGACATTATCCAGGCTGGTGTCACCTATTTGCGCATCGTCGCCCCCTTTATTGCTGTTGTAGCGGTCAAGCAGTGCTGTGATGGTATCCTTCAGGGCGCCGGCTCCGCCAAGGAATTTATGGCCACCACCTTCTCCGACCTGGTGCTGCGGGTGGGCCTTGCCTATATCCTGCCTCTGGTGATGGGCTATCTTGGCATTTGGTGGGCCTGGCCCATTGGCTGGCTCCTGGGCGCACTGCTGTCCCTGTTCTTCTACCGCAGAGGAAAATGGAAGGAAGTCCATCTGCTGGAGCGTGTGTGATCCCACCTCTTTTCTATCCTGCAGATTTCGAGTAATGTTCCATTTTATCAGCGTCCCCGGTCAAGCGGCAGCTCACCAGGGACGCCGCCTTTTGTCAACACTGCCAATTCAGCCTGCTCACATACAGCAAATATCATCACCTATGCAGCTCCTGCCCCCCTGTTTTCTGTGGAAAGCAGTGCTTGACGGCAGCGGGGTTTTAGTATAATATGTATAAATATTCTACCGCATCTTCCCAACAGAACCTGCGCGGAAAGGACTCGCGACACCATGAAGACTCTTATTAAAAACGGCTTGGTCATCGACCCCTTCAACCACGTCCAGTCCCGGCTGAACGTACTGCTGGAAGGCGGCAAGATCGCTGCGGTGACCTCCGGCGAGCCGGAAGCCGATCAGGTGGTGGATGCCACAGGAAAGATCGTCTCCCCCGGCTTTATCGATATCCATATGCATGAGGACCCGGTAGGCCCCGACGGCAAACTGGTGAAAACCCCGGATACTGCTATTTTTAACTGCATGCTCCGTATGGGCGTTACCACCGCCATTGCCGGCCAATGCGGCCTCAATCAATATGATCCCGGCGACTACCTGGACCTGATTGACCGCGACGGCGCCGCTGTCAACGTAGGGATGCTGGCAGGCCACGCCTACTTCCGCGAAAAAGCGGGCCACGCTGATAAATACACCCCGGTGACGGAAGCGGAGTTATCTGCCATGGAACGGGACATGGCCCAGGCATTGGACCGGGGGTGCCTTGGCATCTCCTACGGCATTCGCTATGTGCCCGGTATTGACCGCCGGGAGCTGGAGCGGACTGCCGCCCTGTGTCAGAAGCAGGACAAGATGATCGCCGCCCACATGCGCAGCGACGCCGGTGAAGTGCTGGACGCCGCCCGGGAATTTTTGGACGTGGGCGCAGCCCTGGGGCTTTCCACCCAGGTATCCCATATCGGCTCTATGGCAGGTTTTGGCCAGATGGAGGATTTCCTGGCTCTGGTGGACTGCTACCGCATGAACGGCCTGCGGGTATCCTGTGACTGCTATCCCTATTATGCCTTTTCCACCACCTTAGGCTCCGCCACCTATGACCCCGGCTGGATGGAGCGCTATCACTGCGGCTACGACGTAGTGGAACTGTGTGAGGGCAAATACAAGGGACAGCGCTGCACGAAAGAGATCTTTGACGAGGTTCGCCGGGACAATCCCGGCTACATTACCGTCTGCTATGTCATGCAGGATCAGGATGTGGACATGGCCTTCCGCCATCCCAATGTGATGCTGGGCAGCGACGGTATCATGAACTACGGCCAGGGCCATCCCCGGGCCGCCGGTTCCTTCCTGCGGCTGCTGGCCAAATTTGTCCGGCCAGGAAAGCTGTCTCTCTACGACGCCATTGACCGCATGACCGCCATGCCCGCCCGAAAGCTGGGCCTTGCTGGAAAAGGCCGTCTGAATGTGGGGGCCGATGCCGATGTGGTGGTCTTCACCCTGGATCAGGTGGAGGATCTCGCCACCTTCCAAAACCCCACCCTGCCCGGAACGGGCATTGACTACGTCTGGATCGGCGGCCATCTGGCCGCCAGGGACTGCCGGATCATTGAGGGAGATCTGGGCCGGTCCGTTCGGAAATAATTATTTATCAATCAACGTGTTGGAGGGAAAAATCATATGGAATATGGATTCTTATCCGTTATCCCACCCCTGGTTACCATCGTATTGGCCCTTGTGCTGAAGAATGTTTTCGTCTCTCTGCTCATCGGCCTGTTCCTGTCGTCCTTTATTCTCTCAGGCTTTAATCTGTTCTCCGGGCTCAACGGCACTTTCTACGGTCTGGTGAACACCTTCTCCAGCAGCGGCAACACCATCGTTCTCATGTCTATGCTGCTCATCGGCGCCCTGATCTATATGATTGAGCGCTCCGGTGGTATTACCGGCTTTGTGGACATCATGGTAAAAAAGCGGGGCATCATTAAGTCCAAGCGCGCCGCTGCCTTCTTTACCTGGCTCCTGGGCATTGTGGTGTTTACCTCCGGCTCCCTCAGCTGCATGGTCACCGGTTCTGTGTCCCGTCCCCTCAACGACAGCATGCGGGTATCCCATGAAAAGGCCGCTTTCCTGGTACATACTACTTCCACCCCCTGGTGCGTTCTCTTCCCCCTCAGCGGCTGGCTGGCCTCTATGACCGGTTACCTCACCTCCGGCGGTGTGGCAGAGGAGAGTGCCATCCAGACCCTGCTCTACTCCATCCCCCTGAACTTCTACTGCATCATCGCCGTAGCCTTTGCCCTTCTGGCTGCTGTAGTGCCCCTTGACTTCGGTCCCATGAAGAAGGCGGAGCTCCGGGCAGACACCACCGGTCAGCTGGACGATCCCGCCAGCGCTCCCGATGAGGACCCCGCCGCCCAGGCGGCCTCCAGCGGCGTAAAGCCCCGGGCCAAGAACATGCTCATCCCCATGCTGGTGATGATCCTCACCATCCTGGCGGTGCTGATGGTCTCTGGCAACGGCAATCCCACCCAGGGCGATGGTATGCAGGCTCTCCTCTGGGGCTGCATTATCTCCGTGTTGGTGATCGCTGTCATGTGCTTGGTGGAGCGGCTGTTCACCCTGGAGCAGCTCACCAATGAGCTCATGAAGGGCATGGCCACCATGCTGCCCATCGCCTGCGTGCTGCTCTTTGGCCTCACCATGGGCACCCAGGTAAAGGCGTTGGACACCGGTAACTACCTCTCCTCCATTTTCATGCAGCTGCTCACCCCCGCTCTGCTGCCGCTGCTCACCTTTATTATCTCCATGCTGCTATCCTTCGCCACCGGCACCTCCATGGGCACCATGGCCATCATGGCCACCATCGCCCTGCCCATGGCCATCAACATGGGCGTGAGCGTTCCTCTGGTGGCCGGCGCCATGTTCGGCGGCTCCATCTTCGGCGACCACGGCTCCCCCATCTCCGATACCACCATCATGTCCTGCGCCACCACCGGCTGCAACATCATCGACCACGTCAAAACTCAGATGCCCTACGTCTGCTGCTTTGCCGGTGCATCCATGATCCTATACGTGATCTTCGGATTTATCCTGTAACATCCTTTTATCCCGCATACGGGAGGGCAGTCTCTGCCCTCCCGTTTTCTTTTTCAAATCTTTACATCAAAACTAGTTTTTGTATATTTTCCGGCCATGTCAGCTCTGGTTGCCCCTTTGCAAGCCGGAGATGGTGGACTTTTTCCGGGAAATACGGTATCCTACGGCCATCCCAGTCAAGGAGGAATCAAACGAATCATGACCTTTGGAGAAAAATTACAGCAGCTGCGAAAAGACCGGGGCTGGAGCCAGGAGCGTCTGGCGGAGGAGATCCCCATCTCCCGGCAAGCCGTCAGTAAGTGGGAGAGCGGTGCTGCCGCACCAGACACGGAGAACGTGGTGCGCTTGAGTGATATCTTCGGCGTGTCCACCGACTACCTCCTCCACGACGATTTCACCGGCGACGGGGACATCCCAGCCGTCAAGCGGCGGGAGGAGGAGCTGCAGAAGGCCCGAAACAGGGAAACCGGCATGATGGTGCTGGTGGGTATCATGGCCATGGGGCTGTTCTGGCAGCTGGTGGGAGCACTGATCTACCAGAACCACCTGATCGTCCTGCTGGGCATGACCGCCCATATTGTCATCATCATCACCTTCGAGGCAATGTTCCGCCGGTACCAGGGCGACTCGGAGGCCAGGTCGCAGCGGCTGCTGTTTTGGCAATTGGCGGTATGGTTCGTATCCCTCTTCCCCTGCTCCGCCATGACAAGGATCTTCTGGGCGTTCTGGCCAGGGCCCCACCTGCAGATCTGGGATATGCTCTCCCCCTTCCTGCTGTACCTGCCCTTGTGTCTGGTGGTAACGCTGCTCCTCCGGAAGAAAAAGCGGGCAGCGCAGTAGGCTGTCCGCAGTAAAAAAGGTGACAAGCCCAATGGGCTTGTCACCTTTTATTATGTATGGAGTTCCTATCACGCAAACAGGGCATTGAAGGCCTCCACGATATCATCGCAGCTTTCATGGACGACCATCATGACATAGTTGCCGTTGGAGACCACCCGGCTGTTGTTGGTCCACATATCCGTGGGGCCAGGATACCAGGCACCGCCGTTCACCATGTAGTCGATGCGGGACTGGAAGATGGACTTGACGGTCTCCACATCCTTGCTGTCGCTGACTTCCACCAGGCAGAACTCACCGTTGTTCATGGTCATCATGGTTCCCATGATCAGGCACTGCTTGGTAGAAATATCACCCATGCCGGCATAGTAGCTCTCCAGCACATCGCCGGTAAAGGCCTGCAGTGTCTGGAACTCATACTGGCTGATCATATCACTGTAGAAAGCGGAAAGATCCACGGAAGCCGCGCTGCCGGTATCCTCGTTGGAACCGGAGCCGCTGTTATTCTCTGCTTTCCAGTTGCAGCGGATGATGCAGTTGAAATCATAGCTTCCGCTCTCACCCTCCACATGCATGGAAACAGTGGTAGTACCAGGAGCCACAGCAGTAACAACGCCCTTCTCATTCACAGTAGCAATGGCGGGATCAGCAGAGGAATACGTCACGCCGTATTCGCCATCCATGCCCTTTACCTTCAGTGTAAAGGAGTTTCCAGCCGCCTTGAACGTGACGTCGGTATGGCTGGCACGGACATTTTCCTTATCCTCTTCGGTCTTGTCCGTATCGCTGTCAGCATCCGTCTTGTCATTGTCGGCATCAGTCTTATCGCCTTCTGTGCCGTCATTCTCGGAGTTATCCTCAGCATCTTCGCCCTGAGTCTCATCCTCATTGTCCGGGACCTCGGGCTTTTCCGCGTCATCCTGAGCGTCATTCGTTCCATTATCCGCAGGCTGATTGATCTCATTTTGATCGTTCTCACTGTTGCCGCTGTTATTTCCGCTGCCCTTGCAGGCGGAAACCGTAAACAGCATCGCCAGCGCCAACAAAAGTACCATCAGTTTTTTCATGTGTTTTGTTCCTCCAAAATCTTTCTAGTCCCTCACCCGCAGCCATTACTGACCCAGGAAAACCGCGTCCGCATCCCGGATGAAGTTCTCTACGCTGTAACAGACGAAAATTTCGTCGATATTGTTCCCTTCCGCATAGGCGGCCACCGGCGTGCGGTAATACCGCAGATCCAGCAGGTGGATCTCACTGTAGTACTGGGTAAGGAAGGGGGCCAGAGAGTCGCTGTAGCTGTCCCGGACCACCAACAGAGTCTTATCGGTGGCAGCATTGGGATTGCGGATGATATACAGCGGGTTGTTGCCTCCCATAAAGGAGGAATACTTATCCTTCTCCTGAAGGAAACTGTCCACATAGAGGCCGTGGGTCTCTTCGTTATACACGTCCTCCACAGTGATGCCATCACTGGAGATATAGCGCTCAATCGAGTCCGGCTGGAGCCAGTGCACACCAGAGGAGGAGTACAGCGTACCGTTAAACTCCTCAGACACCGTCTCTCCCTCTCCCAGAGGCTCCGGCTCCACTCCCAGTGCCTCCATCAGGGCCGTATACCCATAATAGGCCCCCAGGCTGGTCCAGTGGTGGTCGGTACGGTAGTAGATCGCCTCGTCGCTGTGGGCGGAGAGAGCTCCCAACATGTCTACATAAATGGCGCCGGTTTCCTTGGCTGCTTCGATATATGCGATCTGGTCATAGGAGGGCGCGCCCTCGGGCAGCTTGTCCCGCCAAATCTCAGCGGCAGTGGGGATCAGCCCCAGATACACCGGAATATCGGTTTTCTCCACCAGCTGCTGGATATATTCCAGATTCTTTTCCGCCCGGCTGTCATCGTAAACCTTGGAGATCAGGGTGTCGCCGCAGAGATAGACGTTATTGAACTCCCGGCGGCCCAGAAGATACTCATAACCGGTCTTGATGCCGATCCAGCCATCCCGGAAGGGAAACTGATCCTCCAGATAAGTCTCTACATCAGAGGTAAAGGTCCCATCCGCCAGGGCTTTCCAAGAGAAGGTGGGAAACTGGGCCAGATTGCGGTTCTCCACCGGGGAAAAGGCCCGGTCCGGCAGCAGGATATGCAGCAGGCCCAGTCCGCCGATAAACAGGCAGAATACTGCCGCTGTAATACGCTGCATGGTCTTATTCATTCTGCATACCTCCTCTTAGAATCGGAAATAAAGGAACGGGTTATAGCTGGCATCCACCAGGGAGGCGGTGCACAGCACCAGGGACAGCAGCACCAGCACCGGCGTCAGCACAGACTGTACCTTTTCCGGCAGCCGCAGATACAGCTTCCTGCCTGCCGGCGTGGCCGCAAAGGTCAGGATCACCAACAGCGGCAAATAGCTCCACAGCTGATAGAGGGTGAAGGCATCCACCAGCGCTCCGCCGCCAAAGCACACCATAAGGTAATGGCCCAGCTGGCCCATGTCCTCAATGGCAAACAGGCCCCAGCCCACCAACACCACGGCCATGGCATAGATATGCCGCACCACGGCAGGCAGCTTGTCCAGCCACTTGCCCAGGAACAGCCGCTCTGCCAGCATGAACAGGGCATAATAGAGGCCCCAGAGGAGGAAATTCCATCCAGCTCCGTGCCAGATACCAGTGAGAAGCCATACGATAAGGATATTCCGAATCCACTTGGGCTTGCTCACCCGGTTGCCCCCCAGGGGGAAGTAGACATACTCCCGGAACCAGTTGGTCAGGGAGATGTGCCAGCGCTTCCAGAACTCCACTACAGAACGGGAGATATAGGGATAATTGAAGTTCTCAATAAACTCAAAGCCAAACATCCGTCCCAGGCCGATGGCCATGTCGGAGTAACCGGAGAAGTCGAAGTAGATCTGGAAAGCGTAGGCAATGAGGCCCAGCCAGCCCCCCAGTACCGTCAGTTCTGCCGTATCTGTCGCCAGGAACACATCCCACAGCTTACCTACCGCATTGGCCAGCAGCACCTTCTTGGCAAGGCCTACACAGAAGCGCTGGATACCGGAAACAAATTTCTCCAGATCCTCCCGGCGGCACTGCAGCTGATCTGCTACCGATTTGTACTGGATGATAGGACCGGCGATCAACTGCGGGAAAAGGGTAACGAAGGTGCCGAAGGTGACAATATTACGCTGCACCGGGGCGTCCTTCCGGTAGACATCGATGGTATAGCTCATGGTCTGGAAGGTGTAAAAAGAGATACCGATGGGCATGGACACCCCCAGAAGGGGGATATTCCATCCGGTGATGGAATTGAGGCTCCCGGCCAGGAAGTCGTAATATTTGAACGTCACCAGGATCAAAAGGTTAAGGAATACAGAGGAGGCGACAGCCATTCTGGCCTTCCGGTCATTTTCCCGCCATCGCTCCACCAGCATGCCGTGGGTATAATCCACAGCAATAGAAAGGAACATGATGACGATATATACCGGCTCTCCCCAGCCATAGAAAAACAGGCTGGCAATGAGCAGCACCAGGTTCCTCAGCTTCAGAGGGGTCAGCTTGTAGATCAGCAGCGTTACCACCAGGTAAAAGAACAAAAAGGGCAGGCCGGAGAAAACCATGGGCTGCCTCCTTTCCTCTCAAAAAATTTTTATAGTCATAAGAGTGCCGCGGCGAATATACGCCGCGGCACGAAGGAGCCCCAACCGGGGGATATCATGCAAACAAGGCGTTGAAAGCATCCACTGCAGCAGTCTGATCCTCGCCAGCCACGATCAGTGCCACCACATTGCCATCCATCAGCACGCTGGCGTTCTCCCAGGCCTCAATGGTGGCAGGATACATGGCGCCGCCCTGGATCTGGCTGTCCACGCGGGCCTCAAAGATCTTCTCCACCGCCTGAGCATCTTCCTCGGTTTCGGTCTCCACCAGAGCCATCTCAAAGGCCACGGCAGAGATGCCCGCCATCTGCATCACGCTCTGCTTGAGGGTGTAATCGCTCAGGCCGGGGTAAGCTGCCTCCAGCATGTCGCCCTCAATGGCCATCATCATGGGAGCATTGTCTCCCAAAGACGCCATAAAGTCATCGTAGTATGCCTGCAGGTCCGGAGCCTCGCTCTCCTGACCGCCGTTGGCGGAACCACAGGCCACAAGGGCAAAAACCATCATCAGGGCCAGAACGGCCGCCATCATTCTTTTCATCATATCAGGGATTCTCCTCTTTCAGTTGGTTTCCCCGGCTGCCCGGGTCTGCCAATTAGACGAAGGTCTGATAGAATTGTTCCCTGTATTACAAAAAAAATTTCGAATCAGAAAAACAATTACAGTTTGGTGATATGCGCCCCGGCGGTACGAAGCATCAGCTTCTTGGTACCGGCTGTGTCGAAGGCCACCTCTACCAAAGCATCGTTGCCCATGGGACGCAGGGACAGCACCAGCCCCTCGCCAAACGTCCGGTGACGAATCCGGTCTCCCTTCTGGAGCTGGAGCAAAGGCGCTCCCTTGGAGGAAGGCGCTGCGGTAAAGCCGGCAGCAGCGGAATAGTCCTTTCTGGGCGCGGCTGTGCTGCGATAGGACCGGGGCGCCGAGGCCTCCGCCCTTCCCTGCTGTCCAAAGGTATGGCCGGTGAAGGAACTGCCGTAGCTCACATCCTCGTCCCAGTCGTTTCTCGCCGGCCGGGGTTCCTGCTTGCCCTGCCACTCCAGGGTCTCTGAGGGGATCTCCTCCAGAAAGCGGGAGGGCCGGTTGGAGCTGGTGCGGCCGAAGAGCATGCGCTGGTTGGCGCAGGTGAGGTAGAGCTTCTCCTTGGCCCGGGTCATGGCCACATAGCACAGCCGCCGCTCCTCCTCCATCTCCTCACTCTCTCCTGCGGCCCGGCCGCTGGGGAACATGCCCTCTTCCATACCCACCACATACACATCCGGAAACTCCAATCCCTTGGCGCTGTGCATGGTCATGAGGGAGACGCAGTTGTCGTCCTCTGCGGTGTCATCCATATCGGTATAGAGGGCTACCGTGTCCAGGAAGCCCGCCAGGGAGCTGTTCTCCGGGTCGGTATCCAGGAATCCCAGAATACTGGAACGCAGCTCCTGGACGTTTTCAATACGGCCCCGGCTCTCCATGTCGTTTTTCTCCTCCAGGGCGTGGATGTACTTGGTTTTTTCACACACCAGGTCATAGAAATCCGGCAGGGGCATATCCTCCTCCGCCTGGCGCAGCTCGTCGATCATCAGAGCAAAAGCCCCCAGCTTTCCGGCAGCGCTCTTCAGCTCCGGATAGCTGTCGGCCATGGAGATGACCTGGTACAGACTCCGCCCGTCCCGCTGGGCCAGGTCCGCCGCCTTCTCCATGGTGGCAGCGCCAATGCCCCGGGCAGGGACGTTGATGATCCGCCGCAGCCGCAGATCGTCGGCGGGGTTATTGATGACACAGAGGTAGGACAGCATGTCCTTCACCTCCGCCCGGTCAAAGAACTTCATGCCGCCGTAGACCCGGTAGGGCACGCCGTTACGCTTGAGTGCCATTTCCAAAGCGTTGGACTGTGCGTTCATCCGGTAGAGGATAGCACTGTCCTTCCAGCTGGACCCGGCACCATAGGACTCCATGATCTTTCCCGCCACGAAGTTGGCCTCATCGCTCTCATTGAACACCGTCCGCACCAGCACCTTGTCCCCGGGACCGCTCTCAGTCCAGAGGGTCTTGCCCTTCCGGCCGGTGTTGTTGCGGATGACGCCGTTGGCGGCGTCCAGGATGTTCTGGGTGGAGCGGTAGTTCTGCTCCAGGCGGATGGTACGGCAGTGGGCATACTGCTCCTCAAAGTGGAGAATATTCTCGATATTGGCCCCACGGAAGCGATAGATGGACTGGTCGTCATCGCCTACCACACAGATATTCTCCCGTCCTCCCGCCAGCAGCTGGGCCAGCAGGTACTGGAGATGGTTGGTATCTTGGTACTCATCGATAAGGACATAGCGGAACTTCTGCTGATAGTGGGCGCGCACCTCCTCGTCCTTCTGGAGAAGATGGACAGTGTGGAGGATGATATCGTCAAAATCCAGGGCGTTGGCTTCCCGCAGCCGCCGGTCATAACCTGCGTAGATCTCCGCGATCCGGGGCATCCGCCAGTCGTGGGCGGTGCGGGCCTCCCGGGCAAAATCCTCCGGAGAGAGGTCCTTATCCTTGGCGTTGCTGATAATGGAGAGCACGGACCGGGGCTGGAAGTCCTTGTCGCTGAGGCCCATATCCTTGACGATGTCCTTGATGACCCGTTTGCTGTCGTCGCTGTCGTAGATGGTAAAGCTGTTGGTGAAGCCACCGCCCAGCCGCTCCATATCCCGGCGGAGAATCCGCACACAGGCGCTGTGGAAGGTGGCGGCCCAGATGTCATTGGCGGCGGGGCCGCACATCCGCTCCAGCCGCTCCTTCAGTTCCCCGGCGGCTTTATTGGTAAAGGTGATGGCGATCACCGACCAGGGGGCAGCGGGCTCCACAGCGCACAGCTGCCGTGCCCTGCGCCAATCCTCCGGGGAAGGCTGGGCGGGAAAGGTCTCCAGGAAGCGGAGATCCTCCTCGGTGACCATAGGGGGCACAGAGTCGCTGTCGCTGCCCCGACCAAAAGTCAAAAGATTATCCACCCGGTTGATGAGCACGGTAGTCTTGCCGCTGCCGGCTCCTGCCAGAACCAGCAGCGGGCCTTCCGTGGCCAGCACCGCCTCACGCTGCTGGGCATTCATCCGGGCATAGCGCCGGGCGATCACTGCCCGACGGGCGTCTATATAGCGTTTTTCAAATTCCTGTGTCATAGTATTACCCTGTCTCTCTCAAATTTCGCGGTTTTCATTGTACCGCAGATGGGCCCTGGGGTCAACGGGAAAAAGCCTCCCTTTCCTCCCCGGCCCGGTTGTTTTTTCCTCCGCCCGGTGGTATACTGCGGAGGAATACTTCGGGAATCGTGAGGTAACGACCATGATCCATTTCCGCAACGACTACAGCGCCGGAGCCCACCCGGCGGTACTGGAAGCCCTCACCGGGGCCAACGATGTGCGCTGCCCCGGCTACGGCTGCGATCCCTACTGTGAGGCGGCCGCCGCAGCTATCCGCACCCTCTGTGCCGCACCGGAAGCTGCCGTCCACTTCCTGGTAGGGGGCACCCAGGTGAACAAAACGGCTTTAGGCGCTTTTCTGCGGCCCTATGAGGCGGTCATCGCCGCTGAGAGCGGCCATATCTGCGTCCATGAGACCGGCTCCATTGAGCATAACGGCCACAAGGTCATCGCCTGCCCCGCCAACCACGGCAAGCTGACCCCGGCAGCCCTGGAGGCAGCATGCGCTGCCCACAGCGGCGAGCATATGGTGGTGCCCCGTCTGGCCTACATCTCCAATACCACGGAGATCGGCACCGTATACAGTCTGGGCGAGCTGCGGGCCCTCCGCGCCGCCTGCGACAAGCTGGACCTCCTTCTCTACTGCGACGGCGCCCGGCTGGGCTCCGCCATTACTGCCCCTGGCTCTGACGCAGGCTTTGCCGACTACGCCGCAGTGTGTGACGCTTTCACCATCGGCGGCACCAAAAACGGTCTTCTCTTCGGCGAGGCCCTGGTAATTGTGAACCCTGCCCTTCAGCCCTGCTTCCGCCGCTGCATGAAGCAGCAGGGCGCTATCCTCGCCAAGGGCTGGCTGCTGGGCGTACAGTTCTCCGCCCTTCTGAAAGATAACCTCTATCTGGAACTGGCCGCCCGTGCCAACGGCCTGGCCGGAGAGCTGACCCGGGGCCTTCAGGCCCTGGGCGTATCCCTCCTCTCCCCCTCCCCCAGCAACCAGGTATTTCCCCTTCTGCCCGACCATGTGGTGGAGCGTCTGGCGGAGGATTTCACCTTTGAGATCCAGCAGCCCTCTCAGGACGGCGTTACCGGCATCCGCCTGGTCACCGGCTGGTACTCCACCCGTGAGGACGTGGACACCTTTTTGCAGCGTCTGGAGGTGCTTTTGAAATGACAGAATTGGAAAAATACCAGGCTTTTCATCAGCACATCCGCCAGCGGAAGGCGGAGATCCCCGCTGAGCTGGAAGCCCTCCGTGCCGCCGGAAAAAGCAAGACGGTACAGTTTAAGGAGCTGCTGGCAGAAAAGCTCACAGTTGAGATGATCCTCACCCAGCTGCGCTACGCCGGGCTGGAGGACTGATTCCCCTTTCCGCAGTCAAAGAGGGCCGCTTCCCATAGGAAGCGGCCCTCTTTTTTATTTTCAGTAACTCATTATCCCTCTACAGCAGGCAACGCAGCCAGACATGCCTCCAGCTCCTGGAACGTCCCCTTTTTATATGCGTCAATCGGCGTATTGTTCGGGTTTTCCAGATAGTCTGTCACCAGGAAGCCCTCCAATCCCACCGCAAGGGCGGCCATATCGTCCACTGGGTTATTGCCGATCATCAGGCATTCCTCTGGCCGGCGGCCAATATGGGTGAGGATGTCCCGGTAATAATCCGGGTTGGGTTTGCTGTGGCGGCTGTTTTCATAGGTGGTGATATATGCAAAGTCCTCACTGCAGAGGCCTGCCCACTTCAGCCGCGTCTCCACCGCAACGGCGGGAAATACCGGGTTGGTGGCAAGGACCAGACCATATCCTTTTGCTTTCAGGGCATCGATCACAGGCCGCCGGTCCACCTGCTGCCGCAGCACCGATCGCACGCCGTCAAATTCGTGGATATAAAAGTCCTCCAGATTGCTCTCCAAAGCCAGTGCCTGCACCCCCAGCTCCTGGGTAAACAGCTCCCAGAACACTTGGCGGTTCGTACGGCTGCTGTCATTGCCGATCATGGCCATCGTTCCCTTCCACAGGGCCGCCGACACTTTTTCTCCGTCATACCCCATAGGGATAAGTCGGCTGAGCAGGGCTTTGAAATACGCCCGAATAAACTCCTCCTGCACAAAGGGGAGGAGCGTTCCGTCCAAATCAAACAAAATGGTATTGAGCATAGAAATTCTCCTTGGGATAGCATTGCATATTTAGTATACCAAAAAAAGGAGAATTTGACAAGTCATCCCCCGGAGCATCCATCCTCGCACAAAAAACGGAGGGACGCCAATGCGTCCCTCCGCTATATTTTCAATGGGTTTTATGCCCTGTAACCGGCTACCGATTTCTGCCCGTTGTGAGCGATAACATGCCACTGGCGGGTATCCTTGAACAGAGAAATGACCTGCAGCGGCAGCCAGGACGCCATAAACAGCGGGAAGATCAGGATCGTCCGGGTCATCCCCTGGAGCCCATAGCCCCCCAGCAAACAAAGGACGATGCTCAAGGCCATGCCGCCCACATAGTAGAGCCCCAGTGTACAGGCAGTCACCAAAGCTGTGACCTCCTCCCCCGCCGCCAGGCTGGACAAGATACCGCCCAGCAGAAGGAGGGCCGAAATCGCTTGAGAAAATGGAGCAAGAAGGTACATGCTGATATCCCAGCGGAGCCACGGCTTAGGGCAGTCCGCAGACCACAACCGGCCCAATTCCTGCTTACCTACCTGCATCACACCGCTGCACCAACGTTTACGCTGACGCAGTGACAGGTAGAAACTGTTGGGTTCCTCGTCATAGTTCACAGCGTCTGGTACCCACCAGATCCTGCGGCCGATCCGGGCACACTGAGCGGCAAATTCCGCATCCTCTGTGATCGTAGAGGTGTTCCATCCGCCCAATTCCTCCAAAACCTCCCGGCAAACAGCAAATCCGCTGCCTACCAACCGGGCAGATAACCCGCAAGCTGCCCGCGGCCGGTTCCAGATCAGATCAAAGCAGGTGTTGTACAGGCCGTAGCAGCCGCCAACGCCACTGGCAGTGGGATTGCCCGCTTTGGTGCGGGTTTTCAGTATCTTCGCCCCAGCAGCAATGGCGTCGTTTACCCGGGAGAGATAATCCTGCTCCAGCACATTGTCCGCATCAAAGACCACAAACGCGTCGTAATCCATAGGCAGCAGCTGGTCAAAGGCCTGGTGCAGAGCATCCCCCTTACTGGAGACAGGTCCTGTGCAGTGGATGATCTTCGCACCTGCAGCCACCGCCGCAGCCTCAGTAAAGTCCGTACAGTTATTGGGCACCACATAGATGTCCCGCAGCGCCGCCGGATAATCTTGAGACAGAACACTGTGGACCAAGTTTCCGATCACTGCCTCCTCGTTTCTGGCAGCCACCACGACAGCGAATTTTGTTTTAGGCTCCACTCTTGGATATTTCGCCCTTCTCTTCAGCGCAAATACCGCCACCGCAGCAAAATAGAGCGTAAAAATCTTCAGAGACAGGGACAAGATAAATAATACAGTATCCATGATGTCCTCCCATCCTCACCTTGTACACACCACAAGGTATACGCATTTTTATTACCATGGGCTTATTCCGCTTAGCATCATAGCAAAATTATTTTAAATTGCAAGAGCCTATTTTTTAAAGATTCTTTAATACCAAAATCTTAATCGCCCCTTAAAAAACTGGCCTCTTTTTTCTTAATACAGAATGTGCTAGAATACAAGGGAAAGGTGGGAGATGCCCAATATGGCCAACATTCTGATCTGTGATGATGAGCGGGATATTGTATCCGCTTTAAAAATCTATCTCTCCTCTGAGGGATATACCCTTTATGAAGCTTACACTGGGCGGGAGGCCCTGGATATTGTCCGCAAGCACGATATCCATCTGATCCTGATGGATATCATGATGCCCGAAATGGACGGCATTGCCGCCACAGCCAAGCTGCGGGAGGAGTATAACATTCCCATTATCCTTCTCACCGCCAAAAGCGAGGACACGGACAAGGTCCTTGGGCTGAATATCGGCGCAGATGACTATATCACCAAGCCCTTCAATCCCATCGAGGTCCTGGCCCGGGTACGTTCCCAGCTGAGACGGTACACCTCCCTGGGCGGCATGGAGCAGCGGCCCAGCAAACTGGTCATCGGCGGTATCGTTCTGGATGACGACACCAAAACTGTCACCGTGGACGGCGAGCTGGTAAGCCTGACGCCCATTGAGTACAACATCCTGCTGCTCCTGATGCGCCATCCCGGCCGGGTATACTCCTCCGCTCAGATCTATGAACAGGTTTGGAATGAGGCCGCCTTCGGCTCTGAGGGCGCGGTGGCAGTACATATCCGCCATCTGCGCGAAAAGCTGGAGATCACTCCCTCTGAACCCAGATATCTCAAGGTGGTCTGGGGTCTGGGCTACAAAATGGAGCCCAACAACTAGGAAACCACAACGTTGAACAAAGGAGGCTGTACAATGAAGAAATTTTTTGCGGTAGTAACGATCCTGTCCCTGCTGGCGGTCGGACTGTGGAGTATCCTCAACTGGAAGGCTTATCACGATGCATGATCTGAGGGGGCGCTTTGCCGCCAAAGCCGCTGCATTGGTCCTGGCCACAGTCCTGGCCGCCGGGGCTGTGTTTGCCTATGCCGCCACCATTGCCGTATGGAACGGGATCGGTACTGCTCCCTCCTACTTTGAAGACGCACTGTGCTGGGACGTGATGGACGACGCCATGTACAATGCCCTCTATTTGGTAACGGAGCCGGACAGCTCTACCCACGCAGAGTATACCTACCGTCAGGAGGTCCTGTATGCCGGCTTCGCCTATGAGGTCTATTACGGCGATCAGGAGACCGGCGTGTTGATGGCGTCCGGTGGGACTCGGGAAAACGCCGTTATCGGCAAGGAGTCCACCCTAACATCAGAAACCACTGCCGCTCCTCCCTCTGATACAGCAGACAGCAGAGAACCCACCCAGGAAGATCTTATTGCTGCTGAACCTGTAGAAACAGCCGGATACTATACAGTGGTAGGCCGCCTATACACGGATCTGCCTTCCTACGGAAACTTTTATATAACCAGTGTGATTTATGGGCTGATCCATTCTATCTCCGGCATCTCCGCCTTTTTATGTATCCTGATGGGGCTGGGCTCCGTCCTGTGCATTCTGTTCCTGCTCAGCGCCGCCGGGCACCGGTATGGTGTGGAGGGCATTGTCCCCACCTGGCAGGACCGTATTCCCCTGGAATTGTATTTCGGCGGCGACGCCCTTCTGCTCTACATCACGCTGGTCATGATGGACGGGATCCTCATCAGCAGCTCCAGCAGCGCATACATCGGAGAGATCCTCAGCCGTTTCGGCGGATTGTTCCTTTGCGTCCTTCTGGGCTGGCTGATCTGCCTTGCCGCTCTAATGACCGTCTCTACCCGACTCAAAATGGGGAAATGGTGGCGCAACTCCCTTTGCTACCTTCTGCTGCGCTTTCTTTTCTCCGGCTGCCGCAAGATCTGGCGCGTTTTGGGAGATTTCTTTCAGATCCTCCCTGTGGCCTGGCGAGCCGTGGTACTGGTGGGCGGCATCCTGATTGTCCAGACTTTTCTGACACTGGTGATGTTTGAAAGCTACAACGGCGGTATGTTTTTCCTGCTGGCCCTGGTCTTTGACCTGGCGATCGTTATGGGGACAGCCTGGCTGTGCCGCCAGCTCCAACAGATCCGGGACATGGGCGCCTCTCTGGCCGCCGGTGATCTGGAAGCAAAAATCGACACCCGTAAGATGTTCCGGGATATCCGTGTCCATGCGGAAAATCTCAACGCCATCGGTACCGGCATGACCCGTGCCGTGGAACAGCGGATGAAGTCCGAACGGCTGAAAACTGAGCTGATCACCAACGTCTCCCACGATATCAAAACTCCCCTTACCTCCATCGTCAACTACGTTGACCTTCTGGAGAAAGAGGAGCTTCCTGAGAAAGCCACGGAGTACCTGGCTGTACTGGACCGGCAGAGCAAGCGGCTGAAAAAGCTGACAGAGGATCTGGTGGAGGCCAGCAAAGCCTCTACCGGCAACGTAGCTGTCCGTCTGACACCGATCCTGGTCAATGAGATCGTCCACCAGGCCATCGGAGACTATGACGAGCGTCTCACCGCCGGGAAGCTGGAGGTGGTAGTGACCACTTACGAGGGCAATCTCAACGCTATGGCAGATGGACGGCTTCTGTGGCGGGTGCTGGATAACCTGCTGAGCAACGTCTGCAAATATGCTCTGGCAGGTACCCGGGTATATATTGATCTGGGTACCAGGGATAACCGTGTCGTTGTATCCATGAAGAACATCTCCCGGGACCAGCTCAACGTCAATGCCGATGAGCTGATGGAGCGGTTCGTCCGGGGCGACACCTCCCGCCACACCGAGGGCAGCGGTCTTGGTCTGAACATCGCCAAGAGCCTGATGGAACTGATGGGCGGCACCTTTGCCCTGAGCGTGGACGGCGATCTGTTCAAAGCGGAGCTGACCCTGCGGCAGGTCCCCGGTGATCCATCGTCTGCCCCCATAGAATAAATATTTTTCGCACCGTCTTCCCCTTTTGGGAGGACGGTGCCTTTTTATCATCATCCGGAACAGCGACTCGCTCTAACTGCTCTCCCACCACTTTATTTTGCTAACACACTGACGAAATAGTGCACCGCTGTACTATTGTTACAGGTGGTTAGGTCAGGAAAGCAGTTGTCAATTTTACCCTTAAAGCATTGTTTCTTCGTCCATTTACCTGTAAAATAGTTACAAACAAAGGACGAAACGGAGGGCAAATGCCTATGAACAGCCCCAAATCAATTTCCCATGTGGTTCTGGATGGACACAGCCTCACCTTTGAGGAATTTATTGCCGTGGCACGCTTCGGCGCCTGTGTCGCGTTGGCCCCGGAAGCCCGGGATGCCATGGAGCGATCCCGGGCCCTGGCAGAAAAAATCGCCGCCGAGAAGCGGGTCGCCTATGGCATCACTACAGGCTTCGGTGACTTCGCCACTGTGGCGGTATCCGATGAGATGAGCAGCCAGCTCTCCACCAACCTGATCCTCAGCCACTGTACCGCCACCGGCGACCCCTACAGCGAGGAACAGGTCCGGGGTATGATGCTCCTGCGGGCCAACGCCCTGTGCGTAGGCATCAGCGGCGTACGGCCTGTCCTGGTGGAGATGCTCATTGCCATGCTCAACAAAGGCGTGACCCCCATCATCCCCCAAAAGGGTTCTCTGGGAGCCTCCGGCGATCTTGCTCCCCTTTCCCATATGGGGCTTGTGCTGCTGGGCAGAGGCGAAGCCCTGTACCAGGGTGAAAAATTGCCTGGCGGCGAGGCCATGGCCAAGGCCGGCATACCGGTACTGGACACCCTGGTGTGCAAGGAGGGCCTGGGCATCACCAATGGTACCTGCGCCATGACCAGCGTAGGCGCCCTTCATCTCTATGATACCATCCAGGCCGCCCAGCTGGCGGACCTGATCAGTTCCCTGACCCTGACGGCACTGACCGGGCAGCTCAACGCCTTCCAGGAACGGATGCACACCGCCCGAGGCCACATCGGCCAGATCCAGGTGGCAAAGAACCTGCGGCTCCTCACCGACGGCTGTGAGATTCTAGAGCGGTGCCAGGGCGCCCGGGTCCAGGACGCCTATGCCCTGCGCTGCATCCCTCAGGTCCACGGCGCTATCCGCGACGCCCTGACCTTTATCAAGAGCAAGGTGGACATCGAGCTCAATGCCGTAACTGACAATCCTCTGCTGTTCTGCGAGGACGAGGCGGTGATCTCCGGCGGCAACTTCCACGGGGAGCCTATGGCTCTGCCCTTCGATTTCCTGGGTATTGCCTGCTCAGAGATCGCCAGCATCTCCGAGCGGCGCATCGAGCGTATGGTCAATGCCGCCCTTTCCAACGGCCTCACCCGCTTCCTCACCACTGACGGCGGCATCAACAGCGGCTTCATGATCGTACAGTACTCCGCAGCCTCCATGGCCTCAGAGAACAAGGTCCTGGCCCATCCGGCCTGTGTGGACTCCATCCCCTCCTCCGCCAACCAGGAGGACTTTGTCTCCATGGGCACCACCGCCGCCCGAAAGGCCGGTACCATTCTGCAGAACACCCTCTCTGTCCTGGCCTTCGAGCTCCTCACCGCCTGCCAGGCCATTGATATCCGGCGGATGACCGGACTTTATGGAAAAGGCTTGTCCCCTGTGGGGGAGGCAGTGTTCCAACACGTCCGGGAGAAGGTCTCCTTCATGGAGATCGACCGGGAACTGTGGCCGGACATCCAGGAGGTGGAGAAAATGGTCCGCAGCGGCGAGCTGCTGGAGCTGGCTTTCTCCCTGGTACCTGATTTCCAGTAAAAAGCAAAAAACATCCCCGGAGCGGACCGCTCCGGGGATGGGGTACCTTATTTTGCTTCAGAGGACGAATCGGCTGCATCCTCCCCGGCCTCCAGCCGGTTGAGCACCGCCCGGTAGCCGCCGGAGCCATATTGCAGCTCCGTGCTGATCCGGGTGATGGTGGAACTGCTGACAGAGACCTGGCTGCGGATCTTCTCATAGGTCTCACCCGCCAGAAGCAGCTTTGCCACCTGCAGCCGCTGGGACAGCAGCATCAGCTCCTGCATGGTGCACAGATCGCTGAAAAAAGCCCGGCACTCCTCCATGTCCCGCAGGGACAGTATCGCCTCAAACAGCTCCTCCATATTCTCATTGGAATGACGCGACACATGGTTCATTGAGAAAATCCTCCATTGCTGTTGCACACATTGTACCATCGGCCAACAAAAACGTCAACTTACATTCACTGCCTGTTTACAACACGATTTGGAAAGGAGTTACGCCCATGGATGAATACATTGCTTCTGCTATGACCATCAAATTGGATAATGAACTGCCCCCCTCCCCTGAATTTGACCCCCAGTACCGCCGGGCGCCCCGCCGGGAATCCACGCTGTCCCAGGCGGACAAAGAGCTGGCCATCAAAAACGCCCTGCGCTATATCCCGCCCCAGCACCACCGGCAAATGGCGGAGGAATTTGCCAAGGAGCTGGAGGAGCACGGCCGCATTTACGGCTATCGCTTCCGGCCCGCAGGCCGTCTGTACGGCAAGCCCATCGACGAGTATAAGGGCAGCTGTGTGGAAGCCAAAGCTTTCCAGGTCATGATCGACAACAACCTGGACTTCGATGTGGCCCTCTACCCCTATGAGCTGGTGACCTACGGCGAGACCGGCCAGGTGTGCCAGAACTGGATGCAGTACCGTCTCATTAAAAAATACCTGGAGGTCATGACCGACGAGCAGACCCTGGTGGTCATGTCCGGCCATCCCCTGGGCCTTTTCCACAGCCATAAGCTGGCCCCCCGGTGCATCATCACCAACGGCCTGATGGTAGGAAACTTTGACGACCAGAAGAACTTCAACCGGGCCGCTGCCCTGGGTGTGGCCAACTACGGCCAGATGACCGCCGGCGGCTGGATGTACATCGGGCCTCAGGGCATCGTTCACGGCACCTTCAACACCCTTCTCAACGCCGGACGGCTGAAGCTGGGTATCCCTGCCGATGGGAACCTGGCGGGGCGGCTGTTCGTCTCCGCAGGATTGGGCGGCATGAGCGGTGCCCAGGGCAAGGCGGCGGAGATCGCCGGAGCGGTGGCCATTATTGCCGAGGTGGACGACTCCCGCATCGATACCCGCTATACCCAGGGCTGGGTCAGCGCACGCACCGACAGTCTCCCCGAGGCTGTGGCGATGGCAAAGGAAAAGCTCTCCGCCAAGGAGCCCTGCGCTATTGCCTACCATGGCAACGTGGTGGACCTTCTGGAATACCTCTATGACCACGACATCCATGTGGACCTTCTCAGTGACCAGACAAGCTGCCATGTGCCCTACGACGGCGGCTACTGCCCCCAGGGCCTCACCTTCCAGCAGCGTACGGAGATGCTGGACAAAGATCCCGAGGGCTTCCGGGTCCTGGTGGACAAGTCCCTGCGCCACCACTACGAGATGATCGGCAAGCTCCATGACCGGGGCACCTATTTCTTCGACTACGGCAACAGCTTCCTCAAGGCGGTCTATGATGCCGGAGTCACCTCCATCTGCAAAAACGGCGAAAACGACCTGGACGGCTTTGTCTTTCCCTCCTATGTGGAGGATATCCTGGGACCCTGCCTCTTTGACTTCGGCTACGGCCCCTTCCGCTGGTGCTGCCTGAGCCGGAATCCTGAGGATCTGGACAAGACCGACGCAGCGGCAGCGGAGTACATTCTTGCCCACAACCGCCGCTACCAGGACTACGACAACTATGTCTGGGTCCGGGACGCCAAGAAGAACAAGCTGGTGGTAGGCACCCAGTGCCGTATCCTCTATCAGGATGCCATGGGCCGCATGAACATCGCCCTGAAATTCAACGAGATGGTTCGCAATGGCGAGATCGGCCCCGTGATGCTGGGCCGTGACCACCACGACACCGGCGGCACCGACTCTCCCTTCCGCGAGACCAGCAACATCAAGGACGGCTCCAATATCATGGCCGACATGGCCACCCAGTGCTACGCCGGCAACGCCGCCCGTGGTATGAGCCTCATCGCCCTCCACAACGGCGGAGGCACCGGCGTAGGCCGGGCCATCAACGGCGGCTTCGGCATGGTGCTAGATGGCTCTGAGCGGGTGGATACCATCCTCCGCATGGCCATGCCCTGGGATACCATGGTGGGCGTCTCCCGCCGGGCCTGGGCCAGAAACGAGAACGCCCTTGCCACCGCCGCAGAGTACAACCGCCTCTACGCGGGACAGGATCACATCACCCTGCCCTACCTTGCCGATCCCGAGGTCGTATCCAAGGCGCTGAAGGGCTGAGGAATCTATTCTTTTTCTTGAAAGAAAAAGAACCAAAAAGAACTTTTACGCGAAACTTCGTTTCGCTATAGCCGCAGTTTATGTAAGATCAAAACCAAAAGATAAGCAAAACGTAGTTTTGCGCGAAAAGTTTTCTTTTGGTACTTTTCTTTTTCAAAAGAAAAGTATAGACACCAGAAAGGAGTCTCTCATGAGCAATCTGTTGGTGAAAAACATCGGGACGCTGGCCACCCCCATAGGAAAGAGGGCACAGGGCGGCGCAGCCCAGGGGGAGATCCAGATCCTGCACGGTGCCTGGGTGACGGTAGAGGACGGCGTCATCACCGGCACAGGCACTGGTGATGCCCCAATCCCCCGCGGTGCCCGGACCATTGATGCCGGAGGACGTCTGGTCACCCCCGGCCTGGTAGACGCTCACACCCATCTGATTTTCGGCGGCTGGCGGCAGAATGAGCTGGCATTGAAACTGCGGGGAGTGCCCTACCTGGACATCCTGGCCCAGGGCGGCGGTATCCTCTCCACCGTCACTGCCACCCGCTCCTGCACGCAGACTCAGCTGGCAGAAAAGGCCCGGCTGGCTCTGGACGAGATGCTGGCCCTGGGCACCACCACCTGTGAGGCCAAAAGCGGCTACGGGCTGGAGACCGCGGAGGAGCTCAAACAACTGCGCGCCATCCGGGACCTGCAGACAAGCCACCCCATGGACATCGCCGCCACCTTTATGGGGGCCCATGCCCTGCCTCAGGAGTATAAAGAGAGCCGGGAGGCGTACATCGACCTCCTCTGTGAGGAGATGATCCCCGCTGTGGCCAGTGAGAAGCTGGCAACATTCTGCGACGTATTCTGCGAGACAGGGGTATTCACCGCTGAGGAGTCCCGCCGCATCCTGGAGGCCGGGAAGCGCTGGGGCCTGATCCCCAAGATCCATGCAGACGAGATCGATCCCATCGGCGGCTCCCAGCTAGCCGGAGAGATCGGCGCCATCTCCGCCGAGCATCTGATCGTCTGCCCAACCGAGGGGATCGCCAGCATGGCCAGAGGCGGCACAGTGGCTTGTCTGCTGCCTGCCACCAGCCTCTACCTGGGCGCAGCTTTCGCCCCCGCCCGGGACATGGTGGCCGCCGGTGTGCCGATAGCCATGGCCAGCGACTTTAATCCCGGCTCCTGCCCCTGCCTGAATCTGCAGCTGGTGATGAATCTGGGGTGCCTGCGCTACCGGCTGACCCCTGAGGAAGTCCTCACCGCCGTTACCCTCAACGGTGCCGCTGCCATTGGCCTGGCGGATACCGTCGGTTCTGTAGAAACCGGCAAACAGGGGGATCTGGTCATCTGGGAAGCCGATGACCTCAACTACATCTGTTACCGCATGGGCAGCAACCTGGCCCGTACTGTCATCAAGCGCGGACAGATCGTTTCCGGAAAATCTTAACTTCTTTCATTGATCAGGAGGAACATCATATGGGTAAGCTTGTGGAATGTGTCCCTAATTTCAGCGTCAGCCAACAGCGGGACCCGGCGGTCTTTCAGGAGCTGGTGGATACCGCCGGCAGCGTCCCCGGCTGCGCCGTGCTGGACGTCCAGACCGACGGGGACCACAACCGCTGCGTATTTACCATGGTAGGAAGCCCCGCCGCCATTGAGGAGGTGGCCTTCCGGCTGGCCAAAAAGGCCACGGAACGCATCGATATGACCAAGCACCAGGGGCAGCATCCCCGGATGGGCGCTACCGACGTGATCCCCTTTATCCCTACCACGGACATGACGGTAGAGGAGTGCGTGGCCATGAGCAAGCGGGTGGCCCAGCGCATCTGGGAGGAGCTGGGTGTGCCCTCCTTCCTCTACGAGGACTCCGCCGCCTCCCCCGCCCGGGTGAAGTTGGAGGACGTCCGCAGAGGGCAGTTTGAGGGTATGCCGGAGAAGCTCCTCCAGCCGGAGTGGGCCCCGGACTACGGTGAGCGGAAGATCCATCCCACCGCCGGCATTACCGCCATCGGCGCCCGCATGCCGCTGATCGCCTACAATGTGAATCTGGACACGGACAACCTGGAGATCGCCAACAAGATTGCCAAGGCCATCCGGGCCAGCGGCGGCGGCTTCCGCTACTGCAAAGCCATCGGCGTCATGCTGGAGCACCGCCATATCGCCCAGGTATCCATGAATCTGGTCAACTATGAGGGGACACCCATCTACTATGTCTTTGAGATGATCCGGGCCCTGGCGGACCGCTATGGTGTGCGCATTATCGGCAGTGAGCTGGTGGGCCTGACGCCTGCCAAGGCGCTGCTGGACTGTGCAGAGTACTACCTGAAGCTGGAGGACTTCAACTGCCGCAAGCAGGTGATTGAGTACCACCTGGTAGGCATGGAATAAACCACGCCCCGCCCTCCCAAGGAGGGTCTGCGTATGGGGGCAGAGAGGATAACCATATGAAACTTGCCGAGATGAATGTAACGGATTTTACCCAGCTGCTGGCATCTGATGCACCAGCCCCCGGCGGCGGCTCCACCGCCGCTCTGGAGGGCGCTCTGGGAGCCGCTCTCACCGCTATGGTCTGCCGTCTCACAGCGGAAAAGGAGCAGTATGCCGCCTACCACAGCCTTGCTGTGGAGGTACAGGATAAGGCGGATGCCCTTCGTCTGGAGTTCCTGACGGCCATGGACGGCGATACAGAGGCCTTCCTGCAGGTGAGCCAGGCCTTTGCCCTGCCCAAAGCTACCGCCGAGGAAAAAGCCGCCCGCTCTGCCGCCATTCAGGCCGGTCTGATCCGGTGTACGGAGACGCCACTCCAGGTGATGGCTCTGGCGGCAAAGGGATTAAAGCTGGTTCAGTCCCTGCTGGGCAAATACAACGAGAACGCTGCCAGCGACCTGGGCACCGCCGCCCATTCCTTCCGGGCTTGTGCCCACGGGGCCTGGCTGAATGTTGTCATCAACGTAGGCAGCCTGAAGGACAAGGAAAAGGCCCGCTCTTACCAGGAGAAGGGCGCAGCACTGCTGAAAGAAACAGCTGCCATGGCCGATCAGATCCACCAGGCCATTCTCCTGTCGCTGGTCTGAACGCAGCCTTGTCCCTCAGACTTTCTCAATCAACTGAACCACCAGACAACAAAAGCCCCCGGCGCAGAGATCTGCGCCGGGGGCTTTTTATCTTCATTCAGGAGTCACAGCACAGTGCAAACCAAGCTGATTGCTTATCTGCACCCTGTGCCGGAGAGAGGGATTACTCCTCTTCCTCGTCCTCTCCCTCTGCCTCGACACCTTCGCCGTCCAGGTCAAACTCCAGCTTCTCGCCGCAGTTGGGGCACTCTACGCAGCCGTCCTCCAGGATCGTTTCATCGAAGAAGATCTCTTCCTCACAGTTGGGGCAGGTGGTCTCGTAGACCTCCTCGTCCTCATCACCGTCGTCCTCGTCTTCGTCCTCATCGTCGTACTCGCCATCCATCTCATAGAGATAGGTCTCCACGTCGCTGAGGTCGTCGCTGACGGCGTCCAGGCACTCCTCCATCTCACTCTGGTCCTCGCGGATGTCCTGCAGTTCCAGTGCGATATCATCCAAAATGTCGATCATCACGGTAAGGAGCTTGCCCTCCTTAGACTTGGTATCAAGACCAAGGCCTTCCGCCAAGCCTTTCATATACGCGACCTTTTCCAGAATTTCCATTGCTATTCTCCTTTCAAAGTGTCTTGTTATCCGGGACTCTCCCCTGACCGCACAACACGGTGTATTTTCAGCTTATGACAGCCGAATATATCAGTTCTTGCAGCGGGACAGATACTCGCCGGTACGGGTATCGATGGTGATCTTGTCGCCGATATCAATGAACAGAGGCACCTTGATCTCAGCACCGGTCTCCAGAACGGCGGGCTTGGTCACGTTGGTGGCAGTGTTGCCGGCAAAGCCAGGCTCTGTCTCGGTGACCACCAGATCCATAAAGTTGGGGCACTCAATACCGAACACATTGCCCTTGTAGGACAGGATCTTGCAGACCGTATTCTCCTTGACAAAACGGAAGGCGTCACCCAGCAGATCCTTGTTCAGGGGGATCATGTCATAGGTCTCCTGATCCATGAAGTAGTAGAGATCACCGTCGTTGTAGCTATATTCCATATCCTTGCGCTCGATGAAGGCTTCCTCAAACTTAGCGGTGGGGTTGAAAGACGTCTCCGTCACAGCACCGGTAACCACATTCTTCATCTTGGTGCGGACGAAAGCCGCGCCCTTGCCGGGCTTAACGTGCTGGAACTCGATGACCTGCATCACCTTGCCATCCATCTCAAAGGTCTTGCCATTACGAAAATCACCGGCAGTAATCGTTGCCATATTATATATCCTCCTGTTGGAATGAATTTACCCATCGGCCATTTTATCGTATTCCCGTTGTAATTGCAAGTATTTTGTGGTAAATTCGTATGGAAATCTCAATTTGATAATCCGATCATGGTAGGTGTACCCCTATGATACCTGTTTTATACGAAGACAACAGCTTTCTGGTGTGTATCAAGTCCCCCGGACTCCTCTCTCAGGATGGGCCTGGCAGCTGCCTTCCGGCCCTTCTCCGTGAACAGTGCCATTGTGACATATATCCCATCCACAGGCTGGACAAGGACGCTGGAGGCGTCATAGTCTATGGTAAGACGCAGAAAGCCGCTGCAGCCCTCTCTGCGGCCGTCCAGCGGCATGAAATAACAAAGCAGTATCTCTGTGTTATCCAAGGCAAACCGCAGGAAACGCAGGGTACATATACCGATCTGCTGTTTCATGATAAAACCCGCAATAAGACGTTTGTGGTCCAACGGATACGCGGCGGGGTCAAGGAGGCCTCTCTTTCCTATCGGGTGCTGGACCAGCAGGACCAAGAAGCATTGGTCCTTGTGGAGCTCCATACCGGCCGTACCCACCAGATCCGCGTCCAGTTCTCCAGTCGAAAAACACCTCTTCAGGGGGACAGGAAATATGGCGGAGGCAGCGGGGCCCTGGCGCTTTGGAGTTTCCGGCTTTCTTTCCGCCATCCCGGTACCGGAAAGCAAATGACTTTCTCCCAGCTTCCCCAAGGGGCCCCGTGGGCTGCCTTTCATTTGACAGACTTCCTAGAATCCATATAGTCGGTTTCACCCCTATACCACCTTTATTTGACAGGCGCTCTCCGCCCCTTTCCCTGCTCTCTACATTTTTTTCAAATTTTGAAAAAAACAGGTTGACAAATGGACATCCCCGTGGTATAGTCTTGTATGTTCCGGCGGTGAGCTGCGAACAACAAAATATGGGGGTATAGCTCAGCTGGGAGAGCGCTTGAATGGCATTCAAGAGGTCAG